>JAEEGL012539965.1_pt1 | contig 11120 bp, 4 predicted proteins | sample 9134231 | NCBI WGS metagenome assembly JAEEGL01 (sample SAMN16246548, study PRJNA631951) | gut metagenome | biome: gut microbiome; feature: rumen; material: fiber-attached | host: Bos | place: Iran: Karaj | collected 2018-10
AAGAATACATTGTTTGGTACAAAGTTGACGCAACAGCGAACTTTGAGGCATTTGCAGAAAATTCGTTAACGGTTACCATCGGCAAAGCAACGCCCGAAGTTACAGCACCGACGGCAAAAACATTGACTTTTACCGGTGAGTTACAAGCCCTTGTTACGGCGGGTTCTGTTACCAAAGGCGACGGCACACTTCAATACAAAGTTGATGATGGCGACTATTCAACGTCTTTGCCCCAAGGAACTGATGCGAAAGAATACGTTGTTTGGTACAAAGTTGACGCAACAGCGAACTTTGAGGCATTTGCAGAAAATTCTTTAGCGGTTACCATCGGCAAAGCGACACCCGAAGTTACCGCACCGACGGCCCAAACTTTGACTTTCACCGGCGTGGCACAAGCCCTTGTTACGGCGGGTTCTGTTACCAAAGGCGAAGGTGAAATTCAATATAAAGTTGATGGCGGCGAATATAAAACCGAACTTCCCCAAGGAACTGACGCAAAAGAATACATTGTTTGGTACAAAGTTGACGAAACCGCGAATTACAAATCAATAGCAGAAAATTCGTTGACGGTTACAATCGGCAAAGCACTGCCCGAAGTTACAGCACCGACAGCAAACACTTTGACTTTTACCGGAGAGGCACAAGCCCTTGTTACGGCGGGTAGTGTTGACAAAGGCGAAGGCGCACTTCAATATAAAATTGACGGCGGCAACTATTCAACGTCTTTGCCGCAAGGAATTGACGCGAAAGAATACATTGTTTGGTACAAAGTAGACGAAACAGCAAACTTTAAGGCTTTTGTAGAAAATTCTTTAGCGGTTACCATCGGCAAAGCAACGCCCGAAGTTACCGCACCAACAGCAAACACTTTGACTTTTACCGGCGAGTCACAAGACCTTGTTACGGCAGGTGCAGTTACCAAAGGCGACGGTACACTTCAATACAAAGTTGACGACGGCGAATATAAAACCGAACTTCCGCAAGCAACTGACGCGAAAGAATACGTTGTTTGGTACAAAGTTGACGAAACAGAAAATTATCAGGCATTTCCAGAAAGTTCGTTAACGGTTACCATCGGCAAAGCAACGCCCGAAGTTACAGCACCAACAGCAAACACTTTGACTTTTACCGGTGAGGCACAAGCCCTTGTTATGGCAGGTTCTGTTACCAAAGGCGACGGCACAATTCAATACAAAGTTGATGATGGCGACTATTCAACGTCTTTGCCGCAAGCAACTGACGCGAAAGAATACGTTGTTTGGTACAAAGTTGACGCAACAGAAAACTTTGAGGCTTTTGCCGAAAATTCGTTGACGGTTACAATCGGCAAAGCAACGCCGGAAGTTACAGCACCGACGGCCAAAACATTGACTTTTACCGGCGAGGCACAAGCCCTTGTTACGGCAGGTGCAGTTATCAAAGGCGACGGTACACTTCAATATAAAGTTGACGGCGGCGAATATAACACCGAACTCCCGCAAGGAACTGATGCGAAAGAATACGTTGTTTGGTACAAAGTTGACGCAACAGCGAACTTTGAGGCTTTTGCCGAAAATTCGTTAACGGTTACGATTTTGCCCAAAGCCATTAGTTCTGACATTACACTTTCTCAAACCGAGTTTGTTTATGACGGCTCAGAAAAAACACCGACGGTAATTCTTAAAGACGGAGAATATCTTCTTGTAGAAAATACGGATTTTACTGTTACAATGTCTAATCCGAGAAGAAATGTAGGAAGTTATAGGGTAATTGTTAACGGTAAAGGTAATTTTACAGGCAGACAAGAAACCAACTTTAAAATTATTGAAAAATCAATTGAAGATTTCACGGTAACTTTGTCAAAAACGTCTTACGATTATGATGGCACTGCAAAAACGCCGTCCGTTATTCTCAGCAACGGAGATAACATTCTTAGAGAAAATATTGATTTCACCGTTACGCAGCCCAATATCCGTGTTAACGCGGGAGAATATACCGTAACTATTAGCGGTATAGGTAATTATACCGGTGAAACCGAGACAAAGTTTGTTATCAACAAAATACCTCTAAAAATCGTTGCTAACGATAACACTATCGTTTACGGCGATGAGCCTTCTGATGCGGGAGTAAGGTATTACGGTTTTATAACGGGGCAAAATCAAAGGAGTTTACAAGGAGAGTTAACTTTTGATTATACGTATTCAAAGTCAATGCCGGCGGGGTATTATAAAATTACGCCGAAAGGTTATTCTTCTAATAATTACGAAATTACATACGGCGACGGTATTTTAAAAGTTAAAGGTCTTTTCTCGTATGTTTTGGGCAAAAATGCGTTAGTGAAATTGCCGGTTTCTGTATCAGATGACATTACTTTTTCTTCTTCAAATCCTGATGTTTATATTAGGCGCGGTGAAGATTCTTATTTGCTTGTTACAACGGGAAATGTAAAAAAAGGTGATTTTTATAAATTAGAGTCTGAGGATATTCAAGTTTCGGTTACTATTGTTGACCCGTTTGAAAACTATTTTGACGAAAACAAGTGGTACAATCAAGATGTTGTTTTCTCTTGTCCTGAAAACAATTATAATTGGATATTAACAACAGAAAATTTTGAAAATAACACAATCACCAAAGATGGCGAAAACTCTGTTAAATGTATCATTGAGGACGAAAATCAAAATGTTGTGGCTTCAAAAGAGTATTTGGTAAAAATCGACAAAACCGCGCCTGAAATTTCTGCTTTGGTAGACGGTCATAGTCTGGAAAATTCCAATAAATACTTTTTCCGTACCGGCGCAGAATTTTCAGTCTCTGCAAGCGACAATTTTAGCGGTCTCGAAACGCTTGAATACAGTTGGGACAACGAATTTTTTAAGCAGTACGACGGCAAAATCACACTTCCTTATGGAAAGAGTATCGTTTATGTCCGTTCAAAAGACGTTGCGGCAAATCAGTCAGAAATTTTCAAAGCGGATTTTTCCGTTTTTGAAGACAGCAAATTTTTGGAAAACGGTGAAGAAGAAATTACCTCTGACACAATTTTTTATTCGTCGAAATCAATTCACGATATGAGTTTTTCTGTTGACCTTAACGGCAACTCTGTCGGCATAATTACTGATAAGGAAAACAACGTTTTGAATTTTTCTGTAACGGACAACATTATAACCGTCAGCAAAGAATATCTAGAAACGCTTTCTCCGGGCATAAATCCGCTCTATGTCCGCATCAATCCGCTTGGTGACCAAAGTGCTTGGCTTGACTTAAAACCTGCGGATTTTCAGTCTCAGATTTTAACAATTAATCTTGACGTAAAGTATATTGTTTTTACGGGCAAAAATTACAGTTTTCAAATGGAAGACGACACTGCCGTAAATACTTTCTGTCAGGGGGATTATGCGGTTATGAAGTTGAAGTTTGACGATAATTATTCTGCCGTAGATTATGTTACGGTCAATAGTTTGGGCATAGACAAAGAAAGTCCTGACGGCGGCATAAAATTCCAAGTTCCGTTTGATGATTTGATTGGCGGCAACGAGAGACTATTGATTCAGTTTTATAAAGATAATTATGTTTATGATGATACGATAGTTTTATCTGTCAATTATCCTTCGCAGCGTAATATGCGGGTTTATGACGATGTTTTGGCAATCGACAATTATGACAGTGAGTTTATGGACGGCTGTTATGAATGGTATGTTGACAATAAGAGGATTGATGGTGCTGATATGCAGTTTTTGGATTTAAGAAAATATAAGTTTGATAATCAGCAGCATATTTTCAGCGTTTCGGTTCTTAACAAGGCGGGCGAAAGGTTCAGAGTTTGTCCGAATGAGGATTTTATTATTTCGGACTTTTCTGACAAAACGGCATTCGGCGTAACTTTGTATCCTAATCCTGCGTTAAGCGGTCAGGAGTTTTATATCAAACTTGAAGGATTTTCCGATAGCAATTACGCTGAAATGGAGATTTTAATTTTCAATCAACTCGGCAGTTTGGTAGAAAGAGTTACCGAGGTTCAGAAAGAAACCTCCGTTGTTTTGCCGGAGGTGGGCTTTTTCAGCGGCGTAGTGGTTTTAAGGGATCAAAAAGTTTTGTATTTCAAAATCGTGGTGGAATAACTTGTGATTAATGTCATTCAATCACCTCCATCTCCACTTCGTGCTTCGAGGTCGCCTTGTTGTAATTGATGCCGCAGAGGACGATGCGTTTTGAAAAACCTTTGAGGCTCTTTGGGTAATTTTTGCGACGGATTTGGTCGATGGCAGAATTGGCGGTCTTGTCGTATTTGAGTTCGACGACAATGGCTGGGCGCGGCGACCTCGGTAGTGGTACGAATACCAAATCCGCAAAGCCTTTGCCCGTCGGCAACTCGCTAAAAATATTATAAAAAGGTTTTGCCGCACAATAAGCCATCATTATGGCACAGCGCATCGAGTTTTCGTCGTTGAACTCCAAGATGGACGACGCTTCAAAATGGTAGTCATCGAAAGCACGCGCCACCTTCTCTTTTCTGAGGTTGACGGTGTCGTCCAAAAGTTGCAATGAGCGACCTACCGCCTGAGAAAGTTCGTTCCAACCCGTCATACGGATTGCGTTGCAAAATTCTTGCGTAACTTCCGTATTTGGAATCCGGACGCTCTGTGTCTTTGGGTCGTAAGACAAATAGCCGAGGTGCGCCAACAAGGTGAACACATCGTCAGAGGTCTCGATGTTTTTCATGTCGTTGCGAAAACTTGCAACCTGTACTGTTTCAGAGCCGCCGCCCATCATATTGATAATTTTGGTGCGCACATTGTCGGCGTCGATATGCAGATATGTCTCAACCGCCATAAAAGACGCCGTCTTGGACCAATGACTGACATAATTGCGAAAATGAATGGACATCATCACAGAGTACGGATTGAACATCGACTTTTGGTCGCCGATGATATAGCCGTCGTATGCATGTTTCATAAGGGTGAAATTCATTTTGTGCTCCTTGCAGATAGCCCTCACCTCCTTTTCTGTAAAACCATAATACTTAGAGGTAACGCCAGGGTCAATGATGCTGTATTCCACAAAATTGTTCAAAGCCGACTGCGTCCTAATCTTGATAATCGGCAGGATGCCCGTCATATAGACAAGGCGGAAAATATCGTTGGCATCGTTGGACTTAAACATCGCACGAAGAAAATTGACATAATCGTCCTGCACATCCTTGTCAACGTCCCTGACGAGCATATCCCACTCGTCAATCAAAAGGATGAAACGGTCGCCCGTCTTTTGGTTGATTTCCTTCAATGCATTGCTCAAAGAATGTTGCTCCTCCAATATGGGGTAAGATATTTTCAAGTTTTCAATTATTTGCTTCTGCGCTTCATTAAGTTTATCCTTGTCCGGCACATTTGCAAACGTATTCCAATCGATATAAATCGTAGGATACTTGTTGAGATGTTTCTCAAAATCGGGCGACTTGGTGATTTCCAAGCCGTCAAACCACGACCTCGAATCTGACGACCTGTCGTAATAGGCATACGTCATTCTCGCCGCCACCGACTTGCCGAAACGTCGCGGGCGGGATATGCACATAAAACGGTTGTCGGTGTCCATATTCTTATTCAAGATGTTCAACAGACCGCTCTTGTCAACAAAACCTGTATTGATGATGCTCTGGAAACCCAAGTTTCCACTGTCTATGAATCGTGGCATGGTAATAATTTTTTTATTTTGTGCAAATATACACTTTTTTTCCTCCGTTGTCAAGAAAAAACGACCGTTAAAAATCATTAATATAAAATTAACATTACCCTTTGCTGCTATCCCGTTAAAAAACAATAATTTTGAAGCGGTTAAACATTTAAAAATCAATTAAAAAGATACTTCAAAGTATGAATAAAATTTTAAAAAAATACAAATAATATGAACAAAAAATTATTTATTACAGTTTTGGCGGTATTTTCTGTTTGCACTATCAAAGCACAAATTCTAAAAGAATATACCGTTGCGCCGTGGCATGGTTTCAGTGAAAGTGCTGTTACATATTCCCTCGACGATTTGACACCAAATCAGTTGCCGGTCGCGATACCGCTTTTTGACAAATACGGCGTAAAAGCCTCGCTCAATGTCGTAACCACGTGGGTGAAGCCTGACGACTGGCCAAAATTGAAGACTGTCGCCGGTAACGGACACGAAGTAACCTCGCACACTGTCAACCATAAAAACATGGCGCAACTTTCGGCCTTGGAGTTTGAGCAGGAATGTAGCGAGTCAAAACGTATTATCAGACAATACACCGGAGCGGAATGTATCACACTTGTATATCCGTATTGCGCGTCGGCACACAAAGAAATCTCCAAAAAATATTACATTTCGGCGCGTTGTTGCAGCCGCCACATTGAGCCGCCGACGCCCGCCGATATGTTTGACATTTCGTCGGTAGGTGTCGGCACGGAGAGCGACGTTAACACCGCTGAGGAGTTCAACAAGTGGGTTGACGAGGGCGTTTCGCAAAAAGGCTGGTGTACATTTCTTATTCACGGCATTGACGATGACGGCGGATATTCGCCCATAAAATCCTCAGAATTGGAAAAACATCTCGCATACGTTGCCAAAAATCCGCAGAAATTTTGGGTGGCGACTTTTGCGCAAATTTCCAAGTATATCATTGAACGCGACGCTCTTTCAATCCGCGAAATCAAGAAAGGCAACAAAATCACCGTGATTACAGGCTGTAAAGAGAAGACTAATCTTACAACCCTTGACGAGCCGGTTACGATAAGCCGGGAGTTGCCGCAAGGCTGCTCTTCTGCCAAGACCAACGCCAAAAACGCAGTTGTAAGCGGCGGCAAGATAATATTTGATGTTGTCCCCGGCAAAACGTACAAAATAAATTGTAAATAACATACGGTACTATATTTAACCTTTTGTATCAGCCGAGCCGCAAGCATTGCGGCTCTACGTATCGGACTCCGTAATGCGCCCCCTATGTAGAGCCGCAATGCTTGCGGCTCAAACACATATAAAATTTGCACAATATAAAAAAAAGTTTTACCTTTGCCGTCAAACTAAAAGCACATAACAACATGAGAACGACGGATTTTCTTGTAGTAGGCAGCGGAGTAGCCGGTCTGAGTTTTGCTTTAAGAGCCGCAGAATTTGGCAAGGTTTTAATCGTTACAAAGGCTAACGATGTAACCGAAGCCAACACCAATTACGCGCAGGGCGGTATCGCTTCGGTAACCGACCCGACGGATTCGTTTGAAAAACACATTCACGACACCATGGTCGCAGGCGATTATCTGAGCAAGGAAAGTATTGTGAAGATAGTTGTTGAGGAGGCACCGGCGCGTATTAAGGAACTCGTCGAATGGGGAATCGATTTCGACAAACGTCCCGACGGAACATTCGACCTTCATAAAGAAGGCGGACACTCCGATTTTAGAATCCTTCATCACAAAGACAACACAGGTTTTGAAGTTGAAAGGGCTTTGGTGGAAGCCTGCAAAAAGAACCCGAACATCGAGTTGGTAAACCATTATTTTGCTGTTGAACTTATAACGCAGCATTATTTGGGTCAGACGGTTACTCGTTACGACGACAACATTGAGTGCTACGGCATTTATGCCTTGAACAAGGATACGGGCAAAGTTGAAAAAATCCTTTCAAAAATCACATATCTTGCAACCGGCGGCATAGGCAACATCTATCAGGTTACCACCAATCCGACAATCGCCACCGGCGACGGTATTGCAATGGTTTACAGGGCAAAAGGCGTTATTGACAATATGGAGTTTGTTCAGTTCCACCCGACTTCGCTTTATCATCCGGGCGAAAGACCGTCATTTTTGATAACCGAGGCGATGAGGGGATTCGGCGCGATTTTGAAGACCAAGGACGGCAAGACTTTCATGGAAAAATATGACGAAAGAGGCTGTCTTGCACCGCGTGATATTGTTGCCCGCGCAATCGACAACGAGATGAAAATCCGCGGCGACGAGTACGTTTATTTGGACGCTTCCCATACTAATCCTGAGGAGTTGAAAAAGCATTTCCCGAACATTTACGAAAAATGTCTGTCAATCGGCATTGACATCACCAAAAAACCGATACCTGTTGTTCCGGCGGCGCACTATCTCTGCGGCGGAATCCGTGTTGACGAGGTCGGCAGAACAACGATTAAGCACCTTTACGCGGGCGGCGAAACCTCCTGCACGGGACTTCACGGCGCAAACCGTTTAGCGTCAAACTCGCTTTTGGAGGCCTTGGTTTTTGCACACCGTTCGGCACTCGACTCAAAGGATTATTTGGACAAATTGTCAATACGTCAGGACATTCCCGAGTGGAACGACGAAGGCACGGTAAGCAACGAGGAAAAAATTCTTATTACTCAGTCTTTCAAAGAGTTGCAACAGATAATGACTTATTACGTCGGCATTGTAAGAAGCAACGAGAGAATGAAACGCGCCCTCGACCGCCTTTATATTCTTTACAACGAGACCGAGGAGTTGTACAAACGCTCAAAAATCACGGTTGAACTTTGCGAATTAAGAAACGCAATCAACACGGCTTGGCTTGTTATCAAGATGGCTCGCCGCAGACGTGAGAGCGTGGGACTTCATTATAATATCGACACACCGAAAAAAAATCACAATTAATAATCAGTAATAAAAAAATGGTAAAACACATTATACTTTGGCAGTTGAAAGACGAACTTTCTTTGGAAGAAAGAACGAAAGCCAAAAACGAAATCAAAAACGGTTTGGAAGCATTAAAAGGCGTTGTACCGGGTTTAAAAGAAATAAAAGTCAACATAAATCCGCTCGAAACCTCCAACGCTGACGTTATGCTTGACTCTACAATGGAGAGTTTTGAGGCTTTGAAAGGTTATGCCGTACACCCCGCGCATGTGAAAGTTGCAGAAGGTACGGTAAAACCGAATGTAAAACTCAGAGTTTGTATGGATTATGAAATTTGAAAAAAAACATTAATTTTTCAAAAAAACATTTCATACATTAAAAATATTTTCTAACTTTGCGCCCAAATTAAAAATAAATTTTTAAAATTTACATTTCAACACGATGTCATTAGAAAAATTAAGAAACTTCGGTATTGCTGCCCACATTGATGCAGGTAAGACAACTACCTCAGAGCGTATTTTGTTTTACACCGGAGTAAACAGAAAAATCGGTGAAGTTCACGATGGTGCTGCCACAATGGACTTTATGAAACAAGAACAGGAAAGAGGTATCACAATTCAGTCTGCTGCAATTTCCGCACATTGGAAAGGCTACGACCTTAACCTTATCGACACTCCCGGCCACGTGGATTTCACGATGGAGGTAGAGCGTTCAATGAGGGTTGTGGACGGTTTGGTTTCTGTTTTCTGCGCAGTAGGCGGTGTTGAACCCCAATCTGAAACAGTTTGGAATCAGGCTGTTAAATATCACGTTCCCAGAGTAGCGTACATCAACAAAATGGACCGTTCGGGTGCTGATTTCGATTCAGTTGTAAAACAAATGGACGAAATGCTTGATGCTCACCCTGTTAAAATGGAAGTTCCTTGCGGTTCAGAAGATGAATTCTACGCTGTTATCGACGTTGTTACGGGTAAATGTTATAAATTCGTTGACAAAGAATACGAAGAAATCCCCCGTCCGGCTGAATACGAACAAGAATATCAGGATTGTCACGACAAACTTTTGGAAAAAGTTGCCGAAGTTGACGAGGCTCTGATGGAAAAATATTTCTCTGATCCTTCTACTATCACTGTTGAAGAGATTAAGAAAGCCGTAAGAAAAGCAACTATCAACTTGATTTTCACCCCTGTATTCTGCGGTTCTTCATACAAAAACAAAGGTATCCATTTCGTTTTGGACGCTGTTGTTGACTACTTGCCTTCTCCGCTCGATTTACCGGATGTTCACGGTAAAGACCCGGACGATGAGTCAAAAGAAGTTATCGTAAAAGCAACTCAGGACGCTCCTGTTGCTGCTCTTGCATTCAAACTTATCAACGACCCGTTTGTAGGCCAGCAGGTATTCACCCGCGTATTCCAAGGCGTTATCAAACCCGGTATGACTTTGGAAAACTCAAACAAAGGCAAAAAAGAGCGTATCGGACGTATCTTCAAAATCAAAGCAAAAGAGCGTATTGAAATTCAAGAGGCTGTTGCAGGCGACATCGTTGCCTTAATCGGTCTTAAAGAAACCAAAACCGGTGATACACTTTGCGACGAAGAACATCCCGTATTGTTGGAATCAATTTCGGTACCGCCTCCCGTTATCCAGTTGAAGGTGTCTCCGAAAAACAAAAAAGACCAGCAGAAAATGGGCGAGGCTCTTCACAAACTCGCAAACGAAGACCCGTCATTTGTTGCACAGTACGATGAGGAAACCAACGAGACAATCATCGCAGGTATGGGCGAGTTGCACCTCGAAATTATGGTTGACCGCGTAAAAGAAGAGTTCAAAGTGGAAGTTGAGGTCGGCGAACCCTCAGTTTCTTACCGTGAGACATTTTTGGAAGAACAGGATACACATTACAAATATGCTAAACAGTCTGGAGGTAAAGGTCAGTATGCTGAAATCCGCATGATTATGACTCCGAACCCCGGCAAAGGATACGAATTTATCAACACTGTCAAAGGCGGACATATCCCCGGCGAATTTATTCCTTCTGTTGACAAAGGTATCCAGAAGACTTTGGAGAAAGGCGTTTTGGCAGGATTCCCCGTTGTTGACGTTAAAATCAACCTTTACGACGGTAGTTTCCACCCTGTTGACTCTTCAGACTTCGCATTCCAGACTTGTGCGTCAATCTGTTTCAAGGAAGCGTTTATGAAGGCTCACCCCGTATTGCTCGAACCCGTTATGAAATTGGAAGTTATCACTCCCGACGAGTACATGGGCGACATCATCGGTAACCTCAACAAACGCCGCGGTAGAATCGAACAACAAGGTCCGCACCCGCACCGCAAAGGTTTGACCGAAATCAAAGGTTTTGTTCCTTTGGCAGGTATGTTCGGTTATGCTAACGATTTGAGAAACATTTCTTCTGGTCGTGCAAGTTTCTCAATGGAATTTGCTCAGTACGAACAACTCAACGCTGCAACTCAGGAAGAAGTTTTGAAGAAACTCGCCGCTAAACGTGCAGCAGAAGAAGCA
>JAEEGL012844049.1_pt1 | contig 11120 bp, 16 predicted proteins | sample 9134231 | NCBI WGS metagenome assembly JAEEGL01 (sample SAMN16246548, study PRJNA631951) | gut metagenome | biome: gut microbiome; feature: rumen; material: fiber-attached | host: Bos | place: Iran: Karaj | collected 2018-10
CGCGTTCGCCTTTCCGGCCAGCGCCGCCGTCACGTCCGCCGCGTCGGCCTTCCCGGCGAGCGCGGACGCAACATCGGAGGCGTCCGCCTTGCCCGCGAGCGCGGCGGCCGTAGCCGCAAGGTCGGCCTTCGCCGCGAGCGCGGCGAACACTCCCCCGGAGGTCACGGGATTGGCCGAGCCGGACGTCGGAGACGAATCAAATGAGAGGGCCGCCTGCTTCAGCGCGAGCAGCGCGTCCACCTGGGAGGCGGTGTAGTACCCGGCGAGGTCGCCCTCGCCGCGGACCGACGAGCGGCGCAGGAGGACCGGGACCTCGCACGCCGCGTAGGTGCGCGAGGCGTCGGCGATCTCCAGCCACGCGACGGCCCTGACGGCGTCGTCGCCCTCCGCGACGGCCTCCCCGAACCACGCGTCGAGCTGGTCGTTCGAGAGGAGAAGGGCCGCGCGCGCCTCCGCCCAGTGGCCGGGGACGCGCGAGAACATCGGGACGGACGCGACGACGTCGCCCGCCGCCCCGCGCATGAGCGCCAGCGACAGCGTCGCGAAGTCGACCTGACCGGCCCCCTCGGCGCCCAGCGACGAGAAGTCGAGGACAAGGGGGTTGTAGAGGTCGCCGACCGCGAACGCGTGCAGCTCCTTCAAGGTCGCGCCCCTGCCGGCGCCGTCTATCTTCAGCGTCAATGTCATGTGAAATCCAATGGCGCTCTCCGGGGAACAGTATACCAAAAACCGCCGGGGAACGCAACCCCGTCACGCCGGGCAGTCGACGTTCCGCAGGTCGGTCCTGAAGTCCGGCTCCGAGAGGACGTATATCCCCGCGACGTCCACGCCGCACGAGTGCGTGTGCTCCGGGTCGGGGTGCTCGTCGATCGTGGACGGGAACCCGGACGAGGCCAGGAGGTCCTGGCAGTACCCGGAGTCGATCCACGACAGCTTGACCTTCATCCCCGCCGCCGGGCGCGCCACCGCGACGAACCTGTTCGCCATGACCGAGGGGTTCGACCCGTCCCCGTCGACGCCGGAGAGCCGGTGCCACACGCGGTAGACGACGATCACCTTGCGGATGTCGGAGAGCGACGGCAGGCCGATCCCGAGGACGCCCGTCCCGAGCGCGCCGATCGGCGCGAGGACGAGGGAGTCCTCCGCCCACACGTCGACGGACGACGCGCAGCAGATCACCCCGTCGGACTCCCCGTTGCTGTCCACGTTCCCCATCTCCGACATGTACACGGAGTTGCACGAGTCGCGCTCGCTCATGGACGAGCAGACGCAGTAGCACCCGATGTCGGGGAACGAGACGGAGCCCGTGGCTCCCCCGCCGAACTGGGTCGCGTAGGGCACCACGGCGAGCGTGATGTCCCTGTCCATCGTCTCGTCGTACAGGTCGTAGCCGTCGGAGCCCTCCGGCGGCGTCGCGTCGTATCCCCGCCTCGACACCATGCGCACGCGGGACCGCTCCGGGTCGAGGGTCGCGGGGGACAGGACGTACCGGAGCTGCTTCAGGTCCCGGAACGCCCTGCGCGGAGGCACGCGGTCGAGCCTCCTCCTGTTGCCCGACAGCGGCCTGTCCGGGTCGTTCATCGGCGTGAAGCCCGTCCGGGCCGTCGCCCCGTCTATCAGCCTGTCCTCGAGCGTGTCGCCCGTGAAGTCCGCGACCGACCGGTACTCCTCGAGGTCGAACTTCGCGGGCCACGACTGCGCCCGCTCCGGGCGTATGAACGTCGCGTAGCCCCCGCCGAAGGTGTACGCCCAGCGCGTCCGCACCTTGAACATGTCGGCGATGTCCGGCGGGGCCGGCTGCCAACCGGCGGACAGCATCGGGCGCACGAGCGGGTTCGGCGTCCCGTGGAACGGCCAGTCCGCGTCCGACGCGCCGAAGCCCTTCCACGACTCCCACCCCATGTCGAGGACCCGCACGCGCTCCTCGAGGCCCTCCACGAGGAACGCCACGTCCTCCGCCCGCAGGACGGACGGCCCGGTCTCCGACGTCTCCCGGAGCGGCATGATCCTGCCGTCGACGCACACGCCCTTCACGTCGGCGAACAGGTAGTCGTCGGCCTCCGTCGGGAACCTAGCCACGACGTCCTCCCGTCTGCGCGTAGCCCCCCTGGATCCAGAAGCGCGCCCCGCACGCCGCGCAGTCCAGGGAACCGGACAGCGACAGGACGCCCGGGACGGCGGGGCGTCCCCGGAAGCGGACGGGGGCCCCGCACTCCGGGCACGCCGCGAGGCCCTCGTCCCCGCGGAGGCAGACTTCGCCCGCGCGGGGAACCTCGGGAAGCTCGGCCACGTCGACCAGTGTCAGTTTCTTGAACTTGCTCACGGCGCATATTATAGCATATTTCCCCCGTTCTTTGGAGAGGGGAGGGGCCTCCCTGCGCAGGGTTATATAATTACTACCCCTATGCCTATGGGTCTTTGGTCCAAAGCGTTATCGTCAGTAGAACAGGTAAACCCCACTGGGGCCGCGTCCCGGGCACCCTCGGCGGGCCTCGGGCGCCCGGGTCCCTCCCCACCCCGCCGGGCTCCTTGGAATGTCCAGACCCTGTGGAGCGCAAGGCACGCCGCTCCGCACCTGCACGGGTAGGGAATGTCCAGACCCTGTGCATGGCCAGTGCCGTGCCAACCAAACCAAACCAAACAAAACAGGAGTAAACCAATGACCAAGACAATCACATTCATCTCCCTCTTCCGCCACACGGACGCGAAGACGGGCCGCAAGTACGCGTCGGGCGTGTTCACCGGTGCTGACGGGGAGAGCCGGACGGCGTTCAGCTTCCCCGGCCTCAAGGACGCGCTGGGCGGCGTGTCGCTCAAGGCCAAGGTGGACAGCCGCGGGGTGCCGTACGGTGCCACGCCGGTGCCGGTGGTCGTGGAGTACCATCCGTACGGCGATGGCCTCGCGGACATCAGCTCCATCACGGCCCGCCCGCCGGACACGGACACGCTCGGCATGCTGGACTCCATCCTCGGAGCCCCCGCAGCCGCGCCCGCCGCAGGAGCCGCCGTGCCCCCGCCCGCCGTCGCGTGAGCCAAGCCGCTCCAGAGGACTGCCTCGCTCCCGAAAGGGGGCGGGGTAGTTTCTTCGGAGCCGTCGACCATGAACTTACGTGTCCGCGTATATCTGGGCTCCCTTGCAATCCGCGGGGAGGCAGACGCGGCAGGAGGGACAGGCGATGCACAGGTACAGGATGATGGGGCCGTCGGGCCCGATGGAGACCGTGGCCGCCTCGGCGGCCAAGGCGAGGAGCAATTTCCGCTACAGGCTCGTCCACGAGTACGGCATGTCGTGGTTCGCGGCGCGCGAGTACGACATGAGCGACCTGAAGATGGCGGATTGAGTTGCGGGACGGTTCCCAAGGTAGCCGTGGATGCGGGGTTGAGGGTGGCTACCTTGGGAACCTTTGTTGATAACCTGTTCACAACTCGCTATAATTGCAAAAAACGGGTTTTTAGGGGCACTCGAGGGGGCTGGCGGCCGAGTTATGTCAACTTGCCAACGGTATGTTTTCTATTTGCGCCTACTTTGTTGCGGGGGTGGCGAGCGCGGAGCGCCCAAGTTTCCCAAGGTGCCCGTGGTGTTCGAGCCAGCCCCAATTTACTCTATATATAATTATTTCTTTAGAGTGAAAAAATAATATATATATAGGAATAGTAGTAGAAGAGGTAGAATAATAATAGTAGTACTAAAAGCTACCTAAAGACTCTCAAGAACTTTTTTTCCCGAGACTTCCATTCGCTTGCGCTCTGCACCTATATCGAGCGGCTTCTGAACGAGGACACCAAGGTTTCCGTAGTTATCCTTGCCCTGTCAAGCGCACAAAGTAGCGCATAAAGAAAACTTACGGGTTGACTGCTCTACGCAAGTCCATCAATTTCTCATCCCTATTTGTTATAGGACTCTACGCGAACTCCGCATGGTATTGGAGTTTGTGTAGATACATCACTTTACCCCTTGACTTCCTACGGAAATATGATAAACTGCCATTCCGCAAACCGCAATTAGGAGAACCAGCTATGGAAAGACATTGTCAGATGACCGAAGCAGAGCGCGCCGAAGCCCGGCGTGAATACCGCAAGGCGTACTACGCGAGGCAGCGCGAGAAGCTCCTCGCCGCCCGCGAGATCGCGGAGGGCCTCGGATGCCCCGGGCGCAGGCGCGGGAGGCCGGGGCTTTCCGACGAGGAGCGCCTCGAGCGCAGGCGGGAGCGCCAGCGCAAGTACTACGAGCGCAAGGTCGGGCACCCCGTCGTCCATCTTACGGACGAGGAGCGCAAGGCGAAGGAGCGCGCGAGGTACGCGAAGCGCCAGGCGAAGCTCGGGAAGACAGTCGTCCCGAGGCCGAAGCTCACGCCGGAGGAGCGCCTCGAGCGCAGGCGGGAGCGCCAGCGCGCCTATCAGAAGAAGCGCACCGAGCAGGCCCGCAAGTGGCGGGAGCTCAAGGCGCAGGCCGTGCGCGAGGGTCTCGTGTTGAACGAGACAAGGACAGATTTGATTGACGTCCCGTGATGCAAAACGGAAGACATTCCCGGCCGACAGGTCACAGGGATGGAGCCGATGCAAAACCGGGTTGAGCCGTGCGCGATAAATGCCGAGCACTAAAAGGTGTGCCGGTCGGGTAGGGCCCGAAATGTAGCGGTCGGCATGACGAGTACCGCACAGGTTAGCGAGGACTTTGGCCAGTCGGCATTTCGCCTTCGCCACGACCCTGTGCAGATATGGAAAGCATGTGTCTGGACCGTGAGTTATAGGGTTCCGCTCCGTGAGACTCGGAGTACACGCGCCCCGACGGTGCGCCTGGAAGTAGTGGCGGCGTGCGGGTTCGATCCCCGCCGGGACGACCACTTGAGAACTGGGTCGACGTTCTATTGCTCTTCAGGACCCTGAACAAAAAGGACAGAGCGACGGGAAGCCCCTCCGTAAACCGGGGACTTGGCGGGTGCAGGGATGCCCGCCGCTTCAATTTAGGACACGGCATGAGTCCGCCGAGGTCGCAGGTTCGAGTCCTGCCCGGTGGCTAATGGTGGTAGTCGAGGCGAGGGGACCCACTTTACCCGACCCGAGACCGGCCGGTGGCGCAGCGGCAGCGCGCGTGCGGCATGCCGTGTCCTTTTCGATTTGAGCCGTTATGCCAATGGCAGGCGGCCCGGACGCAGGGGTTCGACTCCCCTGGAGGTAGACTGACGCGAGTGGGTAATCTCGCGCGCAGATGGCCTCGACGGGGATGTCCGGGTGGATGCGGGTTCGAGTCCCGCACGGCTCCCCATCTCATGTGGCGATAGCATAATGGTAGTGCATCCGTCTTGCGGCGCGGCGACCCGCGCAGCCGAAACCCGGGACGCCGGGAAGTAGGCGGCCTCGAAGCCGACGGAAGATGCGGGTTCGATTCCCGCAAGCCACGCTTCTTCACCGCACCCGCAACACGCGTGCGGACGCTCGGGGAGCCGACGTGCGGTGGCGCTACGTCGGCCCGGAGAGTCGTCACCGACAGAAGACGCCGGGGCCAGCAGGACCCCGTGAAAGACCTGCGCAAGGCGGTGGGAGCCCGCTTGCACCTCTCTGGGAAAGCCCGGCGCCGGGCAGGCGGTTCGAGTCCGCGGGGGTGCATCTTTCGATTTCCTTCCCGCCCGGGCGGGACAGGAGCCGCGAGGATTCCGCGGTGCTGACGGCAAGCCAGCCGCCCGAAAGGGAGAGGAGCGCCGCCGCGTATACGAAAAAACGCATAATGTCGCCGAGGGGCCGTACACCCCCGAGGCGGGAAAGAAGAATCCAGTCAGCCACGGACAATGTGCGTCTCCGTGCACCTTTTGTCTCGGCCCATTCGAGCCGGCAACCTCCACGCTAACAAATGATTCACTGCCCGCGGCGCATATCGGATCCTTATGCGCGAAGCCGCGAACGGCGTCCCTTCGGCCTCTTTGCGCTCCGGCGTCTACGCCATGCAGGGAAGCTTCGAGCGGGGCAGAGGGGGCGGGCCGGCGGCCGAGACATTCCATCTTTGCAAGCCGCGAGCCTCTGGCGGGACCTGCGTACGGGGTCGACACGAGGCAAACCCGGTTCCCCGCGCCATCAATGCGGGAGTGCGGAGCCCGGCACCTCCAAAGAATAAACTGTCCGCGGTTGCCCGGCGACCGAGAGCCCCATCGGGGGTGCGCCGGGAGCTATTTCACCGTAAAGGAGACGAACCATGCCATACGACATCATGACAGCTTTGGCCGTGCTGGTCGCGGCCGCGTGCGTGCTGCGGACAGTGCGCGCGTAGAAGCGTACGGCGCCCCCGGCGTCGTCAGAACCCTGTGGCGCGGCCTTGGCCAGCCGCAGACGCCTGCAAAGCACATCGGCCTTACGAGCCGACAGCATCGCTTACTGGCGTTAGGTTCGACCGGGGATTCATTTTCCAACGAAAGGAGAACACCATGGACAAGACGATACAGTTCGAGCGCGTCAAGAAGATCGCGCTCGAGAACGTCGGGCCAATATCGTACAGGCTCGTCGCCAACGACGGGATCGAATGGTCTTTCGCGGCCAACGTGCTGGTCGCAGCCGCGAAGACGTACGTGAACGGCAAGCCGATCCGCGCCAGCCGCGTCGCACTGATGATCCAGGACAAGGTCCGCGAGTTCATCCGCGGGCTCGACGTGCGCTGCGTCGGCGAGCTGATGGAGCTCGTCCCGAAGGGCCTGGACAGCAGGCTCCCGGGGTGGCTCTACGGCCCCGTGGACGCGTATCTCGAGGACGAGGGCTGGATCCTCGTGCCGGGGGCCGCGTAGATCGTCAGGAGAACCCGCGACATGTCGACGCGGGGAAGGGCACAGGACCTGCCGCCCGATGCAGCGCAGCCGCCCACGTGATCCGAGCTGCGGAAAGGGCCGACTGGCACCCGTAAGGTGCTTTCGATTTCCGAGACGGTGCGGGTGCATCGTTTCAAGACACAACCGGAAAGGAACAGACAATGAAGAACAAGAGAACAGTCAAGATCGGCGCCACGTGGGCGCTGGCAGCGTTCGCGGCCGCCGCGAGCGCGCATTTTGCGGACTGCCCGGAGAAGGGCTCCGCGTGGTTCGACGCCATTGAACGCGTCAGGCCGTTGGTCGAAAAGTCCGACCGCGCCGTCACGCTCAAGGAGCTGAAGAAGCTCCCGACGTGGGCGCTCCAGGAGGTCGCGAAGGCGGCCGCCGAGAGGCCGTTCCAGACGCGCCGCTACAAGGTCATCGCGTCCGGTCTCATGACCGAATACGAGCGTCGCCGCGCCGACCGCGCCGCCAAGGAGGAAGCCGAGCATGCACGTGGGTAAGCAGGTCGTCTGCACCGCGCACGACGCCGGGCCCACGATGGTCCGCGTCGTCGCGGACTGCCCGGAGTGCGGGAAGCGCTTCAGCTCCCCCGCCTTCGACCAGTCGAAGCTGAAGGAGCTGGAGACCCGCCACGTCCAGGACGTGTTCCCGGACTGGTCTCCGGCCGACCGCGAGCTCTACTTCATGTCGGGGCTGTGCGGCTCGTGCTGGGACAGGATCATGACGCCGCCGGAGGAGAATGACGATGAGACTGTATGACGCGCTGAACCTCGGCTGGAGCGGAATCTCCGCCGACGCCGGGGCGAAGATGGTCCACGCCGCCTTCGAGCGCTACCGCGCATGGACGCGCAACACGAACTCCGAGACCGACGAGGTGAGGTTTCTCCTCGCCCCGGCCGAGAAGTACGCGGCGTTCACGTGGGAGCTGAAGACCGTCGTGAAGGTGAAGCCCAACCAGCAGCACGAGGGCAAGCTCGGAGTTGTCGTGGGCTACGCTCACGCGATGGGCTGCGACACGTGGGTGCGGGTCAAGCTCTCCGACCGCGAGGAGAGCTTCCGCTGGGACGCCATCGAGGACGCGAAGATCCCGAGCGACCTCATCGAGATCGCGATCGGGTGCCGCGACCAGCTGAAGGAGCGAGTCGTTGAAAAAGTCGAAGAAGCGTTCGCGTAGCAAGCTGGAGCACCGCCGCAAGGTCGCCGAGAAGCGGCGTGCGCGGGCGTTCTGGAAGCTGCGCGAGCAGTACCGCACGGAGGCGGGGCGCGAGTTCGCCCCGCCACCCATGCCGAAATGGATGCGCCTCGGGTACGTGGCGATGGCCGGCGTCCTCGTCGGCCTCGTCGCGTATCTCGTGGCGAAACTTTTTACCTGAAACAATTCAAGGAGATGAATCAAATGGCTACTGCCAGATTCGAGAGCTATGTCCGCGAGACGCTCGCGGACGGCGTGAAGGAGCGTCGTGCCGCCCTCAAGAAGGCGTTCGACGATGAGAAGGCGAAGATCGAGGCGAAGCTCGCCGCGCTCAAGGAGGTCGCGGACGCGGCCGTCGAGGCGGCCAACGCGAAGATCGACGCGATGGCGAGGAAGTGGGGGTGGACGGTCCGCGAGGGCTCCGACCCCGCGCTCAAGCCCGACCGCTGCTTCGGGAGCTCGTGCTCGACCCGCTACGACGAGGCGAGGACGGAGTACGAGCGCGGCGGGAACTGGAGCGAGTACTCCTACGTGTGCGGCAAGGTGCGCGAGGCGCAGCTCGCCCTCCGCGAGTTCGACGCCGCCGTCGAGAAGGCCGCGAGGCGCCTCGTGGTGTGCAAGATGGACCTGCACATGAAGCCCGAGGCGTTCGACAAGATGATGGCGGACGCCATCGCGAAACTGCTCAAGTAAAGGAGACGGGACAATGCAGAAGATCATAGACGGGCATTTGTACGACACCGACCTCGCGAGGGAGGTGGCGGACAACTCGGAGTGGCTCGAGCCCATGAAGTCGCCCACGGGCGGCCGGTGCAAGGTCACGGAGACGCTCTACCGGGAGATCGCCCTCAAGCCGGGCGTCAGCCTCTCGGAGGCGCGCAAGAAGACGAGCTGGGGCGGCTTCACGTGGAACGACGACAAGATCGACTACGGGAACGGCGCCTTCTTCCTCGTCGCCGGGTTCGGCTGGAGCGGCAACGACGGCTCCACCGTCCACCCGCTCACGGAGGAGCAGGCGCGCCGCTGGTTCGAGCGCTACCACGGGGACAACGTGGAGAAGTACCGCAGGGTCTTCGGCGCCCCGACGACGTGCCTTCCCGAATACCGGGAGGAGACGGAGCGGGAGCACGAGCTGCGCGAGCGCGAGGACGAGCTCCAGAAGCTCCGCAAGGAGCTCGCCGCGGCGAAGCAGGCCAAGGAGGACGCGGAGGGCAGGCTCTCCAAGATCTCCGGGTGCCCCCTGACGCAGACGCAGCAGCCGGGCGCGGAGGAGCCGTTCTGATGGCGAAGCACATCCGCAACTACGCGAAGGTTCTGGCGCAGATCAAGCGCCACTACCGCAGGGAGCGGAAGGAGGCGGAGGCGAGGCTCGAGGGCCTCGTCTCCGAATCCTGGCGGAACGATCCGCAGCCGCTCGGGCTCGTGAGGTGGGAGAAGGAGTCCGCCGAGGACTTCGAGAAGCGCCTCATGGCCAAGAAGGCCGAGCGCGTCGCCGACGTGACGGAGCTCCTCGAGAAGAGCCTGCCGAAGTGGGAGCGCAAGGAGCTCGAGCGGCTCGAGGCGGCCGACAAGGCCGGCGAGCTGTGGGAGGTCTCCATCCGCATGGACTGGAAGAAGTCGCGCACCTGGGGCAGCTGCCCAAGGGTCGAGGCGTGGGTCAGGACGAGGGACAAGGACGGCAACTGGGACAACGACGGGATGCGCAAGGGCTACGCCTCGGGCTGCGGGTACGACAAGTCGTCCGCCGCCATCTGCGAGGCGATCGGAAGCGCTCCCGCCATGGACCGGTACTGCATCGAGCATCCGTCGCTCTGGCGCCTCTACGCCGTCGAAGGGAAGACGTGCCTCCCCCACTTCTCGTTCGGCGGGAAGGGCGTCTCGACGTTCGAGGACATCTTCCGGGGCGAGTACAGGAAGGAGAACGGCTACGAGCTGGCTCCGTACAAGGGCTGCCCGAGGTGGCGCATCACGCACATGGAGGGCAAGACCTTCGACGGATGGGAGATAACCCGTGAACGCTGACTGCGCGATATTCGTTCCGTGGCTGGCCGTCGTCTGCTGGCTTTTCTACCGGTTGATCCGGGAGGACTGCCGTGGATGACGTGCTGGCCGGTGCGTGGCTGATCATTCCCGCGGCCGCGCACATCTGGTACATGTGGAAGACGAGGAAGGACGAGTAGATGCAGATCAAGGACCTTGAGCCCGGGTACACGTGGACGATAGGCGAGGTCGGATTCCAGCGCTCGCGGTTCCTGCGCTTCAACGCCTCGAGGGGCGAGTGGCAGTGGACGGACCGGGTGATCAAGGCCGAGTCCTTCGGTTCGAGGGAGCAGGCGGAGCGGCACCTGAAGGACGACGCCGGAGTGCTGAAGCTGCTCGCGCTGATGCCGGAGAAGGACAGGCCGAAGGTGAAGGCCGTGAAGCTGGAGCTGCGGCTGGGATGAGAGAAGAGGTTGTGGGTGAACCGATAAAACCCTCACCACCATATACCGGAACGCCGCGAAGTGGCGTGGTGGCCGAGTAATCCGCCGGGTGGCGGAAGAAACCAAGTTCCGAGGTGATACGAAAGGAGTATTGCTGTGCTATCGAGAAAAGGAATGGCGGAGGCGATGTACGCCATGGACATCCTCGCCGCAAAGCTCGACGCCGGGAACCGGCTCGAGGACTGGAAGAAGGAGACGGGCCTCGAGGGGCCTTCCGACTCCGCGCGCCCGACGGACGCGCAGATCGCCCTGTACGAAGGCTGGCTTATCGCCAAGGTCGTCGGCGACAGGGCGAGGGGACGCGGCGAGGACATGCGCGAGGCGTTCAGGAACCTCGTGTCGACGTTCGTGTTCCTGCTGTGCAGGGAGGCGTTCGGGCGCGTCCCGGCGCTGGACGAGCTCGTCTGCTGCGAGGAGGTGTTCGCATGAAGAAATACGAGTTTACCGGCGAGACGAAGACCTGGTGCGGACACGTGCTGCGCCAGATACGGGCCGTCGTCACGTTTGCGAACGTGGACGAGGGCGAGATCGGCGGGTGGATCGAGACCGAAGGCAACCTAAGTCACAACGGCGACGCCTGGGTCTGCGGCGACGCCTGGGTCTGCGGCGACGCCTGGGTCTGCGGCAACGCCGAGGTCTGCGGCGACGCCG
>JAEEGL013500878.1_pt1 | contig 11120 bp, 9 predicted proteins | sample 9134231 | NCBI WGS metagenome assembly JAEEGL01 (sample SAMN16246548, study PRJNA631951) | gut metagenome | biome: gut microbiome; feature: rumen; material: fiber-attached | host: Bos | place: Iran: Karaj | collected 2018-10
ATGGGGTCGTCGATGTTGTCACATTTTGCCGCATCCAGGGCTTCCTGCCGGGCGGTCTTCAGATTCTGCTTGATCGCTGTCAGGTTCTCTTTCAGACTTTCTTTATGGGAATCCTTCTGTTCCATATTATCACCCGTTTCTCTATAACTTAAGGTTGTCATTTATTATATCACATTCGAATTGTTTTTAAATAGAAAATATGGATTTTTTGAGAATGAATCGCATGTTTCCGCTAAAAAACAGCTGCTCCGGTACCCTTTCGGCGCCGGAGCAGCGGAACGTTGCATTATTTGTTCTTTTTTACCAGATCCTTGTATTCCGCGCCTGCCAGAATCGCGAAGATGAGGACAACGGCGGTACAGAGAATCGTGAGGGGGTTCAGCAGGTCGGTCTGGCCCAGGAAAATCACGCTGAAGACAACAGCCCAGGCCGCATAGGTGATGTTCAGAGCCATGGATTTGGATGCGCCGATCTGAGAAATAGCACGATAGTAGAAGAAATAGGAGGCTGTGGCAAAGAGAGCAGCTGCGGCAATAATGGGAATGACCCAGCCCGTACCGTTGAAGAGGGAGACTGTGAAGTCCCAGCCGTCCATGATCGGCAGGATGATCACGCCGTAGACAACGGCGGAGGTCGTCTGGCGGATCTGAAGCGCGATTTCATCGGTCACGGCAGCGTCCTGAACGCACTTGGCGATGATGACCGCCTCAATCCCCCAACCGAAGGCGCACATCAGGGTGCCTGCAAAGCCGAGCCAGAAGTTGGTGATATTGAGTTCCGGGCTGTAGCTGAGCCCATAAACGCCAAACAGGCTCAGAATCAGGAAAATCCAGCGGTACCAGGACATCTTCTCTTTCAGGAAGATGTAGGCCAGCACGGCGCCGATGGCGGGAAAGATAGCGCTGGCGACTGCGCCGATGGAAGCGCCCATATTCGCCACGGAAAGAACATATCCCGTCATTCCCACGGGGCCGCCGATGACGGCGGCCAGGGAGACGAACCTGCCGCTCTTCGTTTTTAAGGCTTTGAGTACCCCGCCGAGGTTGCCGCGCACGCCGTTATAGATGCATGCCCAGATGGCGGAGAATAAGTCATGCAGAAAAGTGCTTGCGAAGGGAGCCAGAATTACAGCGCGTTCCGTGCTGCAAAAGGGGCTCATGGCAAGGGCAATGCCGAGGATGATGGTTTCGATTGCCCAGGTAATGCCAGCGATGATACCAGCAAACATTCGTCGTTCCTCCTTTATCCCAGCGCCTTGTAAACCTCGATATTCTTCTTCAGCCGATCATAACGCTCGTCGGCGTAGTCCTGCATGAACTGTCCGTCAAAAGGAACCCGGGTCAGGCCCCAGAGCGTCCAGAGATAGTCCACGTAGAGCTTGGCTGCCGCAAAACGCTTCCGCTCCTCCACGGTGGCCTCCCGGCCATAATAGGCGTTCAGCAGTTCCGCGTCGTTTTCTGCGGTATATACCGCCTCGATGGAGAAGCAGGAAAGATCCCACATCGCTTCGTTCATGCCGCTGTATTCCCAGTCGATCAGATACAGCTTGCCGCCGCCGTCGAGAACCCAGTTGCCCATCAGACAATCGTTGTGGCAGGGAACTTTCGCTGCTTCGCCATTCCTGTCAACCTCTGCCTTGATCTGCATCACGGTGTTCTTGACCTGTTCGTAATCGTCATACAGGGCAACGCCGCCGTCGCGGATAATTCTCTCGTAGAGCTCGGCCATCTCGAAGACCTCAAACCGGACGCCGGTATCCTCCCCGCAGCTGTGGAGCTTGCGGAAGATAGATGCGGCCTGCAGCATATTCTCTTTCCGGCGCATGACCTCCTCGCTCATAGGCTGGGGGTCGCGGATGAAACGCATGACCTTGCGGCCGTCGTCGCCGAAATAGATTAGAGGGGAATCGATGCCCAGCCTGCAGGCAAGTTCCGTACTCTTGCGCTCATCGAGGCGATTAATCATCTCCTCGGTGCCCTCGCCGGGGATTCGGACAAGATATTCCTGCCCGTCCGCCCGGGTGATCTTATAGGAATGATTGGTCATCCCGCCAAGACGCCTGATGTCCTTCCATTCACTGTTGCCGAATACCAACTTCATCAGATCGCAAAGCTGCGGGATGTCCGCTGCTTCGATCTCTCGGATCAGTTCTGCCATGTAGCTGCATCTCCTCGTATGATCTATGTGCTGCTGCGTTCCGCAGTGCTGTGATCAGGTTTTTATGGTTTTCGCCGGAGGAAATTCCTCCAGTGCGCCGGTATCGTAGAGCCAACCGTAACGTTTGTCTCCACAGTCGAAGGAAAAGCCTATCGCCTCTGCCGTACGGCTTTTCAGACTTTCAATATGCGTGAGGTCCTCTTCCCGGACCCCAAGCCGGGAAGCTGCCGCTTTCAGAAGCGCGGAGCGGGTATCGGTGCGGTAGCTTTTGTCGAATTCCCGCAGCTCGTCCAGAGTGTCAAATTCATAGATAACTTTTGGGGGATATTTTTCAATCTTCATTTTGAGAACGTCCAGATGGGCCATAAAAATACTTTCCCAGAGCTTGCCCGCCGTCTCGGGCAGATCGTATTCTGCTGCCAAGATGGAAAGGAAGCGTTCGGAGAATTCCCGGCTCCAAAAGGTGTGGCCGAGCATATACCAGGCCTTCTCTCCGCCGATCGTGACGCTGCTGATATTCCCTTGAGCATCCTCGGTCATACACCATTCGGCAGTGGTTCCCTCGGCGTATTCCGCGGCATAATAGGCGTGATCCACTTCCGCGCGGAAGGGGTTTTCGGTAAAATAGTTGTCGGAGGAACAGATATAGCTGTTTCCCAGGACCTGCCGGGCAGCCCAGATGCTGGAATTATTGTTTCTGACCAGATAATCCGGGTTGTGGAGCAATTTGACGCGGTATTTGGACACGAGATAATCGAACTGCTCCGCCTTGTAGCCTGTGACGAGATAGATCTCCGGAATCCCGGCAGCCTGAAGCTGTTCGATCTGCCGCTCGATCAGTACCTCGCCCTTCACAACGGTCATGGCTTTGTGGCGCTCGTAGGACAAGGGAGCGAAACGGGAACTGGTTCCGGCCGCCATGATGACCGCGTTTTCGACTTTCAATTCCATTCCTCCCCAACAAGCATTTCCGGATATTCCTTCGAATAAAGATAAGCGATTCTTTCGATTTGCCTGTTATACGCAGCAATCCTGTTGTCATCATAACGTATGCTTATTATAAACAAAATCCGATTGATTTTCAATTCAATTTTCGAGTTTTTTTGATTGCATTCGCTATCCTATAACCATCCAAAAACTTTTTCGGGAAATTTCGACTGTTTGTGCAAATACCGCAGGAAAAGCAAAACGTGACGCTTTGCGGGACGGTTTTTCTTCATTTCGCATCTTGATCCTCCGTTTTAAGACGCTTTTCCTGATGCTCCGTTTCGTACAATATACTTGTAAGAACCGAACCGAAAAAATCGTCAATTCAAAGTGAGGAAACGAAAATGAAAAAGACAGCGAACAGAAGCAAGAACATCAGATCCCGCGCCGCCAGAGTGGCTGCCATGATCCTGACCGTCATTATGGCCGTTGTGTTGGTTCCGACTCACGCTTTCGCCGCCGCCGACGAGACTGCGGCTGATATCAGCCCCCGTTCCGCCTATACCCTCTACAATTACATTTCCCTGAACAACGGTTCCACCTACATCAGCCTTAATACTCAGCCGAACGGCATCCGCACCTCCAAGAGCGCGGATGAGTTCCACAGAGAGAACGGAAACAAAAGATACGATCTGAACGCCGACGAATATGAGATCGATGATTACGATCTTTCCGGACTCGTAATCCTCCAGAACGGCCTTCGCTACGCCGAACAGAGCGTCGCCGAAGAAGGCCAGCCGTATTTCACGGCTCAGCTGAACAGAGTCGAGGCGGTTGCCTGCGCCAGATTCCGCGACAGCAGCATCATCGAGCCCAGAACCGAAGCCTTCGCTTCCCTGGAAAACAACGAGATCACCTTCCACCGCAACTGGTACGTCACCCTCGTCACCCCGATGATTCCCCAGAAGGTCCTGACCGGTATCCGCCTCGGCGACGGCAAGAACGGCAACGGAAACGGCCTCTATTACGGAATCGACTATACCGAGACGACACAGTGCATTGACAGCAGATATATCCCCTTCGAGACCAAACTGAGCGCCGGTCAGTACAGCATGGCGGATTACGACTTTTCCGATCTGGTTCTCTCCTTCAACGGTGAGTCCTACGTCTACAGACCTGACGGCCCCGTCGCAGGAGACGGAGAACAGTTCCACTACTATACCGTAAGCTTCCTGAAAATGGACAAGCTCGCCAAGTCCACTTACGGCGGCGGATACCTGAAGGAAGGCTGGCCGTCCTGGCCCCTGATCAAAAACACGAAGGAATCCGGAACCGACGGCGCCCCCTACAAGGCCGGTTACTACCACCGTGATTATCAGGTAACCCTTCATATCGAAGACGCTCCCGCAGCGGAAATCATTGAAGAACCCGTCGAAGAGATCAATGAAGTTGAAGAGAACGTTGAAGAAACCAACGAGGTTGAAGAGACCATTGAAGAGATCAACGAGATCGAAGAGACCGTTGAAGAGATCAACGAGGTTGAAGAGACCGTAGAAGAAACCAACGAAGTCGAAGAGAACGTTGAAGAAACCAACGAAGTCGAAGAGACCGTAGAAGAAACCAACGAAATCGAAGAGATCGTAGAAGAAAACAACGAAATCGAAGAGAACGTTGAAGAGATCAACGAAATTGAAGAGACTGTTGAAGAGATCAACGAAGTTGAAGAGACTGCCGAAGAGATCAACGAAGTCGAAGAAACTGTAGAAGGAACCAACGAGGTTGAAGAGACCGTTGAAGAGATCAACGAAGTCGAAGAGACTGCCGAAGAAGTCAACGAGATCGAAGAGGCCGTTGAAGAGATCAACGAAGTCGAAGAAACCGTAGAAGAGAGCGTCGAAGAGGTCAGCGAGATCGAAGAGACCGCTGAAGAAAACAACGAAGTTGAAGAGACTGCAGAAGAGACCAACGAAGTCGAAGAGACTGTTGAAGAGAGCAGCAAGATCGAAGAAGCCGTAGAAGAAAACAACGAAGTCGAAGAGACCGCTGAAGAGATCAGCGAAGTTGAAGAGGCTGTCGAAGAGATCAACGAAGTTGAGGAAACCGTAGAAGAAGTCAACGAGATCGAAGAGACCGCTGAAGAAAACAACGAAGTTGAAGAGACCGCTGAAGAGATCAACGAGGTCGAAGAAACCGTAGAAGAGAGCGTCGAAGAGATCGACGAAGTTGAAGAAACTGCAGAAGAGACCAACGAAGTCGAAGAAACCGTAGAAGAGACCGCTGAAGAGATCAACGAAGTCGAAGAGACTGCAGAAGAGACCAATGAAGTTGAAGAGACCAACGAAGTTGAGGAAACCGTAGAAGAAACCAACGAGGTTGAGGAAACCGTTGAAGAAGCTGCAGAAGCCGAAACCCCTGCAGCGGAGCCTGAGAAAGCACCGGCTGATGAAGCGTCTGAGGTAAACGTTTCCATCGAAAGAACGAAAGCCCGGAATACGGATACGCAGCTCGTATCTGCCGATCTCCCCCAGATTGAAGAGATCGAAGACGAGGTCATGCCTCTGGCGAACGCTCCCAAGGCCGGCTGGTCTCTCATGAATCTGATCGCTGTGATCCTCACCGCGCTGATCGCCCTCGGAATGGTTCTGCGCAGAACGGCCGGCATCTTCGGATTTATCCCGGCAATCGCATCCGTGATGATCTTCGCTCTGAACGAAAATCTCAGCGGAAACATGATCATGACGAACAGCTGGACTCCGGTTATGATCGTCATCCTCCTGGCAACGGCTGTCATGGCTGTACTGACCGCGAAGAAAGCTCGCAAGCAGAACGTCTGATGAAATCCACAAGGGATACCTCAAAAAGAGACAGCTGAAAAACCAAATCCCTTTTCAGAAAACATACCGATCCGATGAAAACGGACAATCGGCAGAACACCCCTGATGCATGTAACAATCCTTCTGCATCAGGGGTGTTTTTTTCCTTTTCAAAGCACTCGGGGCTGCAGGGCCACTGTTGCCTCTCTTGGAGCTTTTTCGGGAAATTACCGGTAATATTTCAAAATGGTTTCATCGCTTCCGGTCTACAAAAAAGGAAAGGTCTGACAGTTACCCGTCAGACCTTTCAAGCATTCCGCTCTCTTCCTTCCGGTTCACTGTAGAGCCTGAAAGAGGTCAAATTTTCAGATCTCTTATATATCCAAACTTTTCAAGTAGGCTGAAACGAACGCATCAATATCACGAAACCGTTTCTCGTTCCACCCAATCTTGCGGTATTCCTCCAAATAATTCTGCAGCACCTGATCAAAGCCTTTTGCAGTCTTTGGCAGATCATCCGGATCATAGGCAGAGACCGCGTCATAGGAGCCGATATCAAGTTCGCTCCGCAAGCCATCCATCATCTCCTGAAGACTTACCAGCGACAAAAACGCCAAATGACGGTCGCCGGTTTCTGCCGCCAAGGCCATCTTTCCGTGCCAGTTAGAGATCATTTCTTCATAGGTTCCTTTTAGCGCTTCCGCACTGGGGGGCATTTTTTCCGGCCGCAGAGATTCTTTCTCCTTCGTAAAACAGGCCGACAATTCCTTTATCAGCGCAGTCAGTCCCTTTTTCAGGTCATCCGCCGTTGACGCTTTCACAATAACGTCCATCAGTTCACACAGCTGAAGCGGCCGTTTTTTCAGAGCATCCAGTTCTTCATAGCGGCGCCTTATGCCCATACGGAAATAGGTCTTGTTCAGCAAAGCAACTGCGTTTTGGGCATAATAGAGCACTCCTCCCGCCTCTTTACGAATTTCGGGGAGGTTCTCGGCGATCATGGCGTTTGCGTAACAGCACCGGGCTTCGGTCAGCTCTTTTTCGGCGTTCCGATAGTCTGCTTCTCCAAACGGCGCTTCCAGCTTCCTGCGCACCTGTGCGCGCAGGGTTTCAAGGCGGTCTCCGTACTTCTCATCCGCGCAGTAAACGACCTTAGAATCCATCAGTTTGGAGATATGCGGATGTTCATACCGTGCGTCGTCGATCAGGCTTTCCCAGCTTGTGCAGTAAAGATCGTGCCCTACCCCGGCATCGTTCTCAACAAAAGACATACCGAGCCGATATCCGCGGTCATCATTGATCAGGATCAGCAGATCCAGGTCAGACAGAGGGTGAATATCTCCGGTAAGAAAAGAACCGTAGATCCCGATCAGGGCAATGGCGCCGGGACATAATTTTTTCTCTTTTTCCAACACCGCCTGAATAATTCTCTGATTTCTGTATTCTGCTCGATTCATCTTTCTCCTCCGAGAATTTCAGCTTTTCTTTTGGCAGGATGAACAGCTCCGAACTCAACGGCATCATCCGGAGACTCTTCAGACAAGTAAATCTTTTCTTTAATTACTGTTTGATTCATATTCCGATTCCGGACAGGGGCTTTCCCACATTCGGGAAAGCCCCCTGTAAATCACTTAACATCGTTTTTTCGCGCACAGAAAACGGGACCTGCGCAGCGTACCCGAATCAATAGTTTTCCGCGTTGACCTCAAAGTACGCCTGCGGATGCGCGCAAACCGGGCAGATCTCCGGCGCGCTCGTGCCCACCACGATGTGGCCGCAGTTGCGGCACTCCCAGATCTTCACGTCGCTCTTCTCGAAAACCGCTTTCATCTCAACGTTTTTAAGCAGCGCGCGGTACCGCTCCTCGTGGTGTTTCTCGATCGCCGCCACCCCGCGGAATTTCGCCGCGAGCTCCGGGAAGCCCTCTTCCTCGGCGGTTTTCGCGAAGCCTTCGTACATATCCGTCCACTCAAAGTTTTCGCCGTCGGCCGCAGCAGCGAGGTTTTCTGCGGTCGTTCCGATTCCGCCCAGCTCCTTGAACCACATCTTCGCGTGTTCCTTCTCGTTCTCCGCCGTCTTGAGGAACAGCGCCGAAATCTGCTCAAAGCCGTCCTTTTTTGCCTGGGAGGCAAAATAGGTATATTTGTTTCTCGCCTGCGATTCGCCGGCAAAGGCCGCCTCGAGATTTTTCTCCGTCTGCGTTCCGGCATAGCGATTGTTTCCTGCCATAGTGCTCTCTCCTTAAGTTCTCAGAATTCGCGGAAGAGGCGCTCTTCCGCTGCCTCTATTTTAGCGGATCGGAGTATTTCTGTCAATCGGAAAAAAGCGCGGTGGAATAATAGCGGTCGCCGCTGTCCGGCAGGAGCGCCACGATGGTTTTGCCTTTGTTCTCCGGCTTTTTCGCAAGCTCGATCGCCGCATGGAGCGCCGCGCCGGAGGAAATGCCGACGGATACGCCTTCTTTTCTGGCGAGCAGCTTTGCGGCGGCGAAAGCGTCGTCGTTTTCAACGGGGAAGACTTCGTCGTAGACCGCGGTGTTGAGGACGTCCGGAACGAATCCGGCGCCGATGCCCTGGATCTTGTGGGCGCCGCCGTGCCCCTGCGAAAGGACCGGCGAGCCCGCGGGTTCAACTGCGATCACCTTTACGTTCGGATTCTGCGATTTCAAGTATTCGCCGACTCCGGTCACCGTGCCGCCGGTGCCCACGCCGGCTACGAAGAGATCCACGGCTCCGTCGGTATCGTTCCAGATTTCCGGTCCGGTCGTCGCGCGGTGGATCGCCGGGTTCGCCGGATTGACGAACTGGCCGGGGATAAACGCGTTCGGGATCTCTTTTGCGAGCTCATCCGCCTTTGCGATCGCGCCGCTCATGCCCTTTGCGCCTTCGGTCAGGACGATCTCGGCGCCGTAGGCCTTGAGGATATTGCGGCGCTCCACGCTCATCGTCTCCGGCATCGTCAGGATGATGCGGTAGCCCTTTGCGGCGGCGATCGAAGCCAAGCCGATCCCGGTGTTGCCGGAGGTCGGCTCGATGATCACGGAGCCTTCCTTCAGAAGTCCTTTTTCTTCCGCGTCTTCGATCATCGCCTTGGCGATGCGGTCCTTTACGCTGCCGGCCGGGTTGAAGTATTCGAGCTTGAGGAGCACCGTCGCTTCGAGCCCGAGCGCCTTTTCGAGGTTGACCGCTTCCACGATCGGGGTGTTGCCGATCAGTCCGAGGGTTCCCTTATAAATCTTTGCCATTATTATGCATCCTTTCTGTTTTTGAAATCAAACCGCCGAAAAACCTTTTTCGAGGTCTGCAAGAATATCGTCGATATGTTCCGTCCCGATCGAGAGGCGGATCGTGTTTTCCCCGATCCCCTGGTCGCGCAGCTCTTCTTCCGAGAGCTGGGAATGGGTGGTCGAAGCCGGATGGATCACGAGGCTCTTGACGTCCGCAACGTTCGCGAGCAGCGAGAAGATCTCGAGCGAATCGATAAAGCGCCAGGCTTCCGCCCGTCCGCCTTTGATCTCAAAGGTGAAGATCGAGGCGCCGCCGTTCGGGAAATATTTCTCGTAGAGGGCGTGATCGGGATGATCCGGGAGCGAAGGATGGTTGACTTTTTCGACTTTCGGGTGATTTTTGAGGTACTCAACCACTTTTTTTGTGTTCTCCGCGTGGCGTTCCAGGCGCAGCGAGAGCGTCTCGACGCCCTGCAGCAGCAGGAACGCCGCAAAGGGCGAGATACACGCGCCGGTATCGCGCAGCAGAATTGCGCGGATATAGGTGGCGAAGGCCGCCTGCCCCGCCGCCTCGGTAAAGCGGACGCCGTGGTAGCTCGGGTTCGGCTCGGAGAGCCAGGGGTAGCGGCCGCTCTTTGCCCAATCAAACGTTCCGCCGTCTACGATCACGCCGCCGAGGGTCGTTCCGTGGCCGCCGAGGAATTTCGTTGCGCTGTGTACAACGATATCCGCGCCGTATTCGAGCGGACGGATCAGATAGGGCGTGCCGAAGGTGTTGTCGATGACGAGCGGCAGGCCGTGGCGGTGGGCGATCGCGGCGATCGCTTCGATATCGGGAATATCGCTGTTCGGATTTCCGAGCGTTTCCAGATAAACCGCGCGGGTGTTCTCCCGGATCGCGCTTTCAACCTCTTCAAGGTTGTGGGCGTCAAAAAAGGTCGTCTCGATCCCGTACTGCGGGAGCGTATGGGCAAGCAGGTTGTAGCTGCCGCCGTAGATCGTCTTCTGCGCGGCGATATGGCCGCCGTTTGCCGCGAGCGCTTCAATCGTATAGGTGATCGCCGCGGCGCCGGAGGCAACCGCCAGCGCGGCGACGCCGCCTTCGAGCGCCGCGATGCGCTTTTCGAGCACCTCCTGGGTCGAATTCGTCAGCCGGCCGTAAATATTGCCCGCATCCGCAAGGCCGAACCGGTCGGCGGCATGCTGAGAATTATGGAAAACGTAGCTCGTCGTTGCATAAATCGGTACCGCGCGGGCGTCGGTCGCCGGATCCGGCTGCTCCTGCCCGACGTGGAGCTGCAGGGTTTCAAATCTGTACTTACTCATTATTATAATCTCCTTTTTCTCGTTTTTGAAGCTGTGATTCGCCGATTCCCGGTTTTTTTGCGAAAAAAACCGGGAGCTTTCGTTTCAAAAAGCTCCCGGGCAAACGGTATGCAGTCCTTCTCAAGCCGAGATTGCTGCGTTCCTGCAGAGGCGTACGGAAGTATTGCCGAACGCCCCGGCCACAAAAAATGCCCGGGAGAACAGCATTCGACAGCACCATCCTTTGTTTTCGAGATGAATCGTTCCAAACATCGGGTACGCCTCCTTTCGTTTCGCGTTATCGGTATTATACTCCTATACGCCTACTATGTCAATAGGTATTTTAAGATTCTTTTTCTTTTTTCCGGTAATAATCGTCGAGCGCGTTTTGAATTGCCTCTTCCGCGAGAACGGAGCAGTGCATCTTGTAATCCGGCAGCCCGTCGAGCGCTTCGGCAACCGCCTTGTTCGTCAGCTGCATCGCCTCCGATACCGGCCTGCCCTTGATCAGCTCCGTTGCCATCGAGCTCGAAGCGATCGCGCTGCCGCAGCCGAAGGTCTCGAATTTTACGTCGGTGATGATCTCGTTCTCGATTTTCAGGTACATCTTCATGATGTCTCCGCATTTCGCGTTGCCGACCTCGCCGACCCCGTCGGCGTCTTCGATCACGCCGACGTTGCGCGGATTGCGG
>JAEEGL013993477.1_pt1 | contig 11120 bp, 13 predicted proteins | sample 9134231 | NCBI WGS metagenome assembly JAEEGL01 (sample SAMN16246548, study PRJNA631951) | gut metagenome | biome: gut microbiome; feature: rumen; material: fiber-attached | host: Bos | place: Iran: Karaj | collected 2018-10
GGGTTTGATGGTGACACTCGCATTTTGGGACAAGCAGTTTACCGAGAACTTACTGTATGACAAACTGCTGTCAGACAAGCTCCCTGCTAATTTAGGCTATGTCTATGAAAATTTAGCTGCCCAAATGCTGCGTAGCAGTGGCAACAGGTTGTATTTTTACACTTGGGCAAAGGACGATCGCCATAACTATGAAGTGGATTTTCTGCTCTCCCGCAGTGCAAAGATTTGTCCCATAGAAGTAAAATCATCAAGCTATAAATCTCACACTTCATTAGATGCTTTTTGCGCAAAATTTTCCTCTCGCGTCGACAAGCGCTTTGTCGTCTATACCAAGGCTCTGAGACGGGATGGAGATACTATCCTGTTACCTGTGTATATGCTGGGCTTGATATAGATAAACGACACAAGAGATCTGGTATATAAAACCAAATTACTCATTACCAGATATTTGGCTTTTTGTTGATTACCGTTGTGTTAGTTGGCTTCGTGCTTGGTCGTGCTTTTCTTTGAGTTTTTTCTGGATTCGGCTCTCTACTTCAAAGAATCGGTCAACCTGATCGGCGTTGAGCACGGTCGCTAGTTTGTCGATATACTTCATTCTGATGCCTTGAGCCTGTTGCTGCATTTCCATCTTGCGCTTGGCGATGGCGGCGGCATCTCCGCTGGTGCTGGGCTTGATGGGACGCTTGCGGCTGGCCCACAGGGCGCTCATTTCTTCGCAGTAACTGCGATAGATGGGCTCAAATTTCTTTTGTTGGTCGGCGGTGATGTGCAGCCGGTAAACAAGTTCGCGCACCTTAGCCTTGTACAGCCTCTCGTTGAGTGAACCGTTGCTATCGTCGCTTGCTGCTGATGTGAGGCTAACAAGCACGAGAACCATTATAATCATTATCTTTTTCATTGCTCTATTGTGTTTATCGGTTAGTATTCTGGAATTTCTTCCATTTCATAGAATGGCAGTTGAGCGGCTTCTTCATCGCTTAGCGTGCTCAGGAACTCATCAAGGGGCCCCTGGTTGGCCATCGTCACTTGTTGAGTGCTCTCTCTGTTGGAAAATGCTATGCCAAAGCCGATGACGAGTGCTGCGACTGCTGCTGCCGATGCGATTTTCCATCGTTGGTGTCTGTTTCTGCTAAACGTGGCGTGTCGCATGATGGCCTTTTCGGTTGACGCATCAATCAGGTTGTCCAGGTACTCCCTGCTTTCTTGGTAAGGCATCTTTTTCCCGATGTCATCAAGTATATCGTTCATGCTGTATGTTCTTTAATGTAATTTTTGATTCTTTGGGTCGCATAATGATAATTCGTCTTCAGTGATTGCACCGACTTGCCTGTGATGCCGGCAATCTCCTCATAGCTCAATTCGTCATAGTAGCGCAAGTTAAACGCGATGCGCTGCTGGGTGGGCAATGTGAGCACTGCCTTTTGGAACAATATCTCCAGCTCATTGCCGTCTATCGGTGCCTCGGCTTGGAGTTTTTCCACCAGGGCATCACTCAACGAGTCAATGTGCTGGAACAGGTGCGTCTGCCGTCGCAGGTGTTGCAGGGCCTCGTTTGTTGCAATACGGTAGAGCCATGTCGCCAGTGAACCGTCACCCCTGTAGGAGTGAATGCTGCTCAAGACCTTGATGCAAGTCTCCTGCAAGACATCCTCGGCATCGTCATGCCCGACAACGATGCGGCGTATGTGCCAATACAGGGCATGGCCATACTGCTTCATGAGCATCCTGAAGCCCTCTTCGCGCTGAGAAGAGCCCACAAGCATCTGATGCAATGAGTTGTCTTCGGTCTTGATAGCCATCATACAAGTGATTGATGCCCAAAAGTACTAAAAGTTAAATCCAGGTTGAAGTTTTTGGCATTTTTCTTTTTGTGTATTTAACTTTTATCTTTTTGTCGCATCAATTCTTTGTAAAACCTCAAAAACAGAAAAATTATGAATCTCAAAGAAATTAAGCGCCTGTTTTTTACTTTATGCCTTGTTTCCCTGGCTATTATGGCCCAGGGACAGACTTGTGACCCCGACGGTGGATGTGGGGGTGATGAGACGGCTGGCACCTATGATGTGCTGTCTCCCGTGGGGCAGTCTTCGGTCGATATGATTGAACTCGCGCCTCGATTGGAGAGTCTGGAAGGCAAAACCATCGCCCTTGTGGGCGGCTCCTTCATGGCGAGTGTCACTCATTATGAACTCAAGAGGCTCATCCAAGAGAATTACCCGACTGCGACAGTCTATGTGTTAAGTGAAATCGGTTCTGCAGGTCTGTTTCCCGGCCCTCGAGTGCGCAAGCCTCAGGTCGAACGCTTCCAAGAGCGTCTGCAGGAATATGGCGTGGATGCCGTCATCTCGGGAAATGGCGGGTGTGGCATCTGCACGCCTAAGGAGACTGGTAACTGTATCGCTGCCGAATACATCGGCATCCCCTCGGTGATGATCGCCGCCCCAGGGTTTGATACTCAAGCCAAGACCACTGCCTATAACAACGGTGTGCCTGTCATGCGTGTCGCCGTATATCCTGGCGCCTTTGCCTCTCACACTGTAGAGGAACTCAAACAGAATACCCGTGAGGTGCTTTGGCCTCAGATTCTGGAAATGCTCACCGAACCGATTACTCAGGAAGAAATCGACGGGAACGCTCATCCCGAGGCCGCCGATCCACAGGCTCCGGTCTTGAGCGGCACTATTGACGAAATCAATGAATTCTACAATGATATGATGTGGAGTGACGGCATGCCCATCGTGCCTCCCACTCCCGAACGTGTCGAGGAGTTCATGCAGTACACTGATTACCGTTGGGACAGGACGATTGCTGTCTTGTCGCCATCCTATCGACAAACCCTCGTGTGGCATGTTGCCATCAACGGGGTTATGGCGGGTTGTAAACCCGAACATATGCCGTTGCTGATAGCCTTGACCAAGGCCATGACGTCAGGCGACTTCCGCCGCACGTTGGGTAGTACTCATGCCTGGATTCCCTACTGCTGGGCCAATGGACCCGTGGCGCGCCAGTTAGGACTGGATCATGGCCAAGGGCAGATCAACGAGCAGGCCAACGTCGCCATCGGACGCTTCATGAACCTTGCCATGCTCAATCTGGCGGGTTATTACGTCAAGCAGGACCGCATGGGCACCTTTGGCTATCCAGTGTCGTGGTGCATGGCCGAGGATGATGAGGCCTGCCTGCGCGTGGGATGGAATCCCTATCACGTGCGCAAGGGCATGGGTCTTAACGAGAGTGCGATAACGGTGGCTTCTACCCTGTTGTGGGGCAACAACATGCCGCCAGCAACAACCGATGGCGAAAAGATCATGCAGTTGCTGGCGTGGGACATCACCGAGCGTTGCCAGTTGGCTCTGGGCGGTGGTGTGCAATTCACCCACCGAACCGTCCTCATGACCGAGGAGGTCGCTGCGATTCTCAAGGATAAGTACGGCACGGTAGGCAATCTCGAAGACCAGCTGATTGCGACCGCCCGTCGCCCGTTGTATGAGCGCGCTTACGCCCACTATTACGCTAACCCTGGCAGTACCATCAATCCAGACCACACTTCTCTGGAGGAATATATGGACCAATTGCAGAGCGAGGAGAACGCCGAAATGACACCGACGCCCGAGTGGTATGCCAGTGATGAGCCCCAGATGTTGACCATCCCCACGATGGTAAAGGGCGAAACCGCCTTCTTGATTACCGGAGACCCTTCCCGCAATAAGATTCAGACCCTGCCTGGAGGAGCCATGTCCACTGCCGTCGTTGAGTTGCCTGCCGCATGGGACGACCTCATGGCCGAGAAGGGATACGAACCCCTGCGTTCCTTCTATCTTGAGCCCATTGACGACGAGGGTTATGACATTGTCACATCTATTGAGGAGGTGAATGCCGCCCCCGCGCCATCGCCAACCCCGAGAGGAAAGGGCAAGGTGCGCTATTATAATCTGAATGGCCAAGAAAGCCGCCGCCCCTTTGATGGCGTGAATATTGAGGTGACGACAGGCGAGGATAACACCCGCGAAGCTAGGAAGGTATATCGTGCTAACTGAAAAAGGATATGATGGAAATAATGCAATATAATTATCGGATTGCCGCGGCGGTATTGACGGCGTTGATGGCGTTGTCGCTCTCGTTTCACGCATCGGCGGGCAACAGCGACCGTGGTGATGTAAACAGTGACGGCAGTGTGACCATCGGCGATGTCTCAGCGTTAATTGACTATCTGTTGAGTGGTGATGTGTCGAGTATTAGCCTCACGGCTGCCGACGTCAACCACGACAATAGCGTGACCATCGGTGATGTGTCCTCGTTGATCGACTATCTGTTGAGTGGCGAATGGCCCGTGGAACCTGTCCAGACGTTCACGGTAAACGGTGTGGACTTTGTTATGGTACCCGTCGAGGGCGGTACATTCTCGATGGGCGCAACTGCTGAGCAAGGCAGTGATGCCAGTAGCCGTGAGCGGCCCGTGCATCAGGTGACCTTGTCATCCTATGCCATTGGCCAGACCGAAGTCACTCAAGAATTGTGGCTGGCGGTAATGGGTAGTAATCCCAGCCATTTCAATGGAAATCAGCTTCCCGTTGAAATGGTTTCATGGGAAGACTGCCAGACGTTTATCGTTATGCTGAACGAGTTGACCGACCAGCACTTCCGTCTCCCGACCGAAGCCGAATGGGAATTTGCTGCCCGTGGTGGCATTTACAGTCAGGGCTACAAGTATGCTGGCGGCAACAACCTCGCTATGGTGGGTTGGTATTCCTATAACGACTCATGGGAACTGCGCGGAACAGGCTACTATGGCACTCACGCAGTATCGACCCGGGAACCGAACGAATTGCAGCTTTATGACATGAGTGGCAATGTTCACGAGTGGTGTCAAGACCGCTATGGGGATTATACCAGTGCTGCCCAGGTTGACCCCACTGGTCCGTCAACGGGAATGACTCGTGTCTATCGAGGTGGCAACTGGTACTTTGATGACTGGTTCTGCCGCGTGTCGTTCCGCAATGGCCTATCGTCAACTACCAGCAACTACGGCATCGGCTTGAGGCTGGCACTCTAGTCAAACCCGACCAGCATTTAGAGTGGGGTGGTTGGTTACTATACCTTGGGTTGCAGGCTCTTGCGGTACTCGCTGGGTGACTGGCCCAAGTGCTTGGTGCAGTAGCGGCTAAAGTAACTTAATGACTTGAAATTCATGTGGTCGGCTATCTGGGTGAGCGACAAGCGTTCGTCATCCAGATAGTCTTTTAATATGGGTATGGTGTGCTGGTCGATGTAAGACGTCACGCTATGGCCTGTTACACGCTTGACAGTGGCCGACAGGTACTTGGGCGACACATTCAGGCGCTGGGCATAGTAAAAGACGTTGCGCTCTGTGCGGCTGATGCCTGTGTCGAGCAGCGCCATCAACTGTTTGACGATAAAAGCAGTGCGGTCGGTATGCGTATCTGTGGCATCGCGTTGGGAATGCGGCTCAAAAATGTCATACATCATCGTCAGGCACAGGCTGCCCATCATTTCATTGTAAAACAACAGGTGGCGCTCCCCGAGGCGGTCGCGCAGGCGGTGGAAATCTTCCAGTAATCGGTTGGCCTGGGTGTCATCGAGCGAAATGACGGGATTCTGGTTCAGGCTGATACTGCCCCCGATGCTGTAGTTGTTTGACGGCAGCAGGTTCTGCAAGTATTTGTTGCCGGCAGCAAACCATTCCACCTGCATGTCGGGTGCCGCAGCAAGATTCTTGGCCCGATGAGGAAAAGGCATCACAACAAGATCGTTTTTCATGATGTGGTAACACTTCTCGTTGAAGACAAAGCTGCCCTCGCCTGCCGTGCAAAGCAGGTGCATGCAGGTGTGGCTCAGGTCAGGAGCATTCATCCCATAGAAGTCGGTCGAAAAAAGAAAATCTACCTTCATGGCCACAAATTTAGGTCAAATAATCGGTCCTTAAAAAATATTTGTGCAAAAAGTGAAAATTGTAGTGCTTTTTGTGAAACCACTGCCATGAAAAACCGATGTAATTTTGCAGTGTAATTAACAACATCAAGATAATAAAGAAAAATGGAAACAATCATTGTTGACCCCCGCAAAACTACTCCCGAGGAAATGGAGCGCGGCATGCGAGATGTGAAACTCGTTTTCACCATCAACCACACGATGCCCTATACCGAGGAATATAACAATCTGGTAAAGGAGCTGTTTGGCGATAACCTGGGTGACGGAGCCACGGTGATGCCACCGCTCAAGGGCGTGTGCTTCGACAGGGTGAAAATTGGCAGGCAAGTGATGATTATGCCCGACTGTCTGATGATGTCGCGAGGCGGTATCACCATTGACGATCATGCTATGATAGCCGCCAATGTGCAGCTCATCAGCAACAATCATGACTTGCACGACCGCCAGTTGCTTATCTGCAAACCCGTCCACATCGGGCGCAACGCTTGGATTGGCGCGGGCGCTACCATCCTGCCGGGAGTGACCGTGGGCGAAAATGCCGTCGTCGCGGCTGGTGCCGTGGTGACCAAGGATGTGGAGCCTAACACCATTGTGGGCGGCAATCCTGCAAAGTTGATCAAGAGAATATAAAATAGAGAATAGAGGAGGATAGATTATGATTTTTGATAGAAACGAACAGAAAGCAGTAGTGGCACTGTTGGGTGCCGGTAGTATGGGAACCGCCATCGTCCGCCGCATTGCCGCCGGCAAGAAAATCTTGTTGGGCGACATCAGCGAGAAAGCGCTGGAGCGTGTGGGTGAGGACTTCCGTCGCAGTGGATATGACGTGGAGACCATGGTAGTGAACGCCTTGCAAAAGGACAGCGTGGAGGCATTTGCTCGCAAGGCTGCCGAACTGGGCCCCGTGATGTATTTTATCGATACGGCTGGCGCATCGCCCAATCAGGCCAGCCCTGAACACATCGTTGACCTCGACATGCTGGGCACGGGCTACGCCGTGGACGCCTTTGGTGAGGTAATGGCCGATGGTGGGGCAGGACTCATCATATCGAGCCAAGCCGCTTACATGTATCCCATCCCCAACGACGTGGAACTGCAACTGGTGAACACGCCGACCGAAGGGCTGAAGGACGTGCCGTTTATCCAGGAGGTGGCTATGCAGAACTCTGGATTTGCCTACATGATCGCTAAGCGCATGAACCACTTGCAGGCTCAGCGTGCCGCTGCCACCAGTTGGCGCAAACGTCGTGCCCGCATCAATACCATCTCTCCGGGCGTCATCGTCACCCCCTTGGCCTACGACGAGTTCAACGCCAACGGTGAGGGTTATCAGCGCATGATTGATGCCTCGGCCGCCCAACGAACGGGCACCAGCGACGAGATTGCTGAGGCTGCCGCCTTCCTGTTAGGTGAGCATGCTCGCTTCATCACAGGTACCGACCTTCTCATCGATGGTGGCGTCATCGCTGCCATTCGCACGGGTGAATACAAATTAGGATAACAAACAATAATTATGAATATCAAGAACATCATTACAGTCGCATTGGCATTGCTGGTATCGACGGCGTGCAGCGGCCAGTCAAAACAAGAACAGGTTATGGAAACTAAAGGTAAAGCATTAGTAGTATTCTTCTCGCATGCGGGAGACAACTACTCGGTAGGTAACATCGAGGTTGGCAACACTAAAATCGTCGCTGACTACATCAGTGAATTGACGGGCGCCGATCAGTTTGAGATTGTGACGCACAAGTACGACGGCATGGCCTATAATCCGCTTATCAAACTCGCCCAGGAAGAGGCTGACAAGGGTGAATTGCCCGAGTATGAGGGCGACACCGATTTGACCCCCTATGACACCGTCTTCATCGGCGGTCCCGTGTGGTGGGGCACTTATCCGCAGGTCATGTTCACCTTCTTCAAGAAGCACGGCAATGACTTGAAGGGCAAGACCGTTATTCCTTTTACTACCCATGAAGGAAGCGGGTTGGCCAGTTGTGTCGAGGATGTGGAAGCGGCATTCCCTGGTGCCAACGTTACCAAGGGCTTCAGCATCTACGGTCACGAGGTGCGCAGCGGCAAGGCCAAGGTAGAGAAATGGCTTAAAGGCTTAGGTTTTTAAACACAGTGAATATTTATGGAATACATCAAGCTATCGAATGGCGTTGAGATGCCGACCCTGGGCTACGGCGTGTTTCTGGTGAGCCCCAATGAGTGTGAACGTTGCGTGAGCGATGCCCTGAGTGTGGGTTATCGACTGATTGACACGGCTCAGGCCTATGCTAACGAAGAAGGTGTCGGCAACGCCTGGCGCAAGAGCGCAATCAAGCGTGAGGACCTGTTCATCGTGACAAAGGTGTGGATCAGCAATGCGGGTGAAGAGAAAGCCGCAAAGAGCATTGATGAGAGCCTGCGCAAGTTGCAGACCGAGTATATCGATCTGCTGCTCATCCACCAGGCCTATGGCGACGTGTTCGGCTCCTGGCGGGCCATGGAGAAGGCTTATCGTGACGGCAAGGTGCGCGCCATCGGCGTGAGCAACTTCCAGGCGGGCCGTTTCTTCGATTTCGCCCACTATGTTGATGTGAAACCGATGGTAAACCAGTTGCAGTGCAATGCGCTCATCCAGCAGACGGGCATCGAGCCGCTTCTTGATGAATTTGGTACAAAAATGATGGCTTGGGGCCCCCTTGGAGGTCAAGGCGTGGATGGCATCGTCAATAGCGAGGAACTGGCAACTATTGGTGCCAAGTACCACAAGAGCGCCGCACAGGTGGCCCTTCGCTGGCTCACGCAGCGTGGCATTGTCGCCATCCCCAAGTCGAGCCATAAAGATCGCATGGCGCAGAATTTTGAGATCTTTGACTTCGCGCTCACGGCCGACGAAATGGCCCAGATTTCCAAACTGAATCAGCACGACACGGGCACCGTCAACTTTGGTGACCCGCAGTTCGTGAAGTACCTGATAGAGAATTACGGATAACTAAAAACTTGATTATTATGAAAAATGTAAGATTGTTATTGGTAGCCGTGCTGATGCTGACATCGGCAGCCGTGCTGGCGCAACCCACGGTGTATTTTACCCGAGAAATCACGCCTGAGTCGCTGGTGAAGATTTATAAGGCGCTGGGTGTCGAGGCCACGGGCCGCGTAGCCGTGAAAATCTCTACGGGCGAGGGTGGCAATACGCACTACCTGAAGCCGACGTTGATCCGTCAGCTCGTCGAGGAGGTGAACGGCACCATCGTGGAGTGCTGCACCGCCTATCCCGGCACTCGCATGGAGCCTAAAAAGCATTGGGAAACCATTCATGAGCATGGCTTTGACAGCATCTTTGCCGTTGACCTGATGGATGAGTTCGGACAAATACGCATTCCCGTGAAGGATCACAAACACCTGCGTTATAACATTGTGGGTAACCATCTGCCCAATTATGACTTCATGATTAACCTTGCCCACTTCAAGGGCCATGCCATGGGCGGCTTTGGCGGTGTGTTGAAGAATGCTAGCATCGGTGTCGCCTCAACGGCAGGAAAGGCCAACATCCATTCGGCAGGCATCACCGAAGACGCAGCCGAGATGTGGAACCACATCGACGACCAGGACGGCTTCCTCGAGTCGATGGCAGCTGCTGCCCAAGCGGTGCACAACTATTTCAACGGACATGTCATCTACATCAATGTGATGAACAATATGTCGGTTGATTGCGATTGTGACGGCGATCCGGCAAAGCCTGAGTTGCTCGACATGGGCATCATGGCCTCGCTTGACCCGGTGGCCGTTGACCAAGCCTGCCTTGACATGGTGTTTAACCACAAGGGGCAGCCTGGCGATGACAACATGCCCCTCATTGAGCGCATCAACCGCCAGCATGGCACCTATATCACCGACTATGCTGAGCAGATAGGCCTCGGTTCAAAAACTTATACACTGGTGGACCTTGATAAAAGATAACAATATGAAAACGAATAAGAAAGGATTATTGTTGGTGGCAGTATTGTTGGCCGTAGTGCTCGCTGGCTGCACAATAAAGGATAGTAACAACGAAGATAATATGAAAACGACATTGAATTTAACTCAAGAGTGGGACAAGACGTTCCCCAAGAGTGACAAGGTTGACCACAAGAAGGTCACATTCAGCAATCGTTATGGCATCGAACTGGCAGCTGATATGTACACGCCCAAGGATGCCCAGGGAAAACTGCCTGCTATCGCAGTGAGTGGCCCCTTTGGCGCAGTCAAGGAGCAATCCAGCGGCCTGTATGCCCAGCACATGGCCGAACGGGGCTTCGTCACCATCGCCTTTGACCCTTCGTTCACTGGCGAGAGCGGAGGCGAGCCGCGTCGCATGGCTTCGCCTGACATCAATACTGAGGATTTCCTCGCGGCTGTTGACTTCCTGAGCGTGCAGGAGAATGTTGACCCCGAGCGCATTGGTATTATCGGTATTTGCGGTTTTGGCGGCATGGCCGTCAACGCTGCCGCCCTTGATCCCCGCATCAAGGCCACAGTCGCCTCGACGATGTATGACATGAGCAAGGTGAATGTGGAGGGATACTTCAAGAGCGAGGACAGCAAGCAGCAGCGCATGGAGAAACGCAAGGCCATCGCCCAGCAGCGCACCGAGGACTATAAGAGCGGTACCTACAAGCGTGCCGGTGGCGTCATTGACCCCCTGCCCGAAGATGCACCCTTCTTCGTCAAGGACTACTATGACTACTACAAGACCCCGCGCGGCTATCACGAGCGCAGTGGCAACAGCACCGACGGTTGGAACGTTATCGGCTGCCAGTCGTTCATGAACCAGCCCCTGCTTGCCTGGGCGCATGAGATTGAGAACCCTGTGTTGCTCATCCACGGCGAGAAAGCCCATTCGCGCTATTTCTCGGAGTATGCCTTCGAGAAGATGACGGGTGTAAAAGTCGAGGGCGTGAGCAAAACCGTCGGCAACAAGGAGTTGATGATTATTCCTGGAGCGGTACATACCGACCTCTATGACGACAAGAACGGTAAGATTCCCTATGACAAGATGGAACAATTTTTCAAGGATAATCTGAAATGAGAAGCATATCATTAATTATTGTAGCATTATTGACGATGGTAACGGTAAACGGACAGACGCTGACTGAGCGTCAGAAAGGCTTGGCTGCATGTGCCTGCCTGATGGCACA
>JAEEGL014361121.1_pt1 | contig 11120 bp, 3 predicted proteins | sample 9134231 | NCBI WGS metagenome assembly JAEEGL01 (sample SAMN16246548, study PRJNA631951) | gut metagenome | biome: gut microbiome; feature: rumen; material: fiber-attached | host: Bos | place: Iran: Karaj | collected 2018-10
GCTCCGTACCCCACATAGGTATAGACCGTGATGAATACGCATATCCAGAACAGTATCTTCAGTATCTCCATCCTACCATTGTCGTTTATCAATGGCAAAGTTACACATTTTCCTCGTGACCGCCAAACATTCCGCCTTTTTTCTGGCATTTTATCGTCAATGTGCAAGTTCGGAAAATTTTCCCGCCTTTTCTTTGTCATTTCTAAAATAATCCTTATCTTTGCACCATCGCTGACTTAGCAAACTAAAACCAATTTATACGATATGAAGAAAAGTATTGCACTAACCCTGTTGTGCCTCTTTTTGGTGACGAAGGTCACGGCTCAGGACATGAAAGTCGTGGAGTTCAGATTATTGGACAAAGACCTGACGGCCAATACGCACGGCACAAGCCTTCTCGACCAAAACGGCGAGACGGCAGCACTGATTAAGATTGTCACACCCGAGCATGGCTTCACTTTCGACGGCGGTTCCCTTGGCATTGTTGATGTCCAGGAACATGTCGGCGAGATGTGGGTGTATGTCCCCCGCCGTGCCATGAAGCTGATTGTCAAGCACCCGGCTTTCGGTGTGATGCGTGACTATTTCTACCCCGTGCCCATCGAGGGAGGGCGCACCTATGAGATGCTGCTCGACATCGGCTTGGGCCGCTACGTCAACATCAATTCACAGGTGGCAGGCGCAGACATCCGCATCGACGGTGCCCCCGTCGGCCAGTCGCCCGTGTACAAGAAATACCTGAACTACGGCAGTCATGTGGTGCATGCCTCCAAGGACCGCTATGAGGGTACGGACACCATCTACGTCCGTCCTGCCGACTCCCAGGAACAGCGACTCGTGACTGTTGCCATGCGCGACATGTCCGACCATTACGGCGATGTCAACGTCACGGTTGACAACAAGGCCGACATCTATTTTGAGGGTCGCAACGTGGGAACGGGTTCCTGGAAGACCCAGCTGCGCGAAGGCAGCTATACGGTTGAGACCCGCAAGGCCGACTGTGACCCTGAGAAGACATCCTTTACCGTGGTGGCCCGCCAGCGTAACGACGTGCTGGCCACGCCGCCGACACCCTATCGCGGCATCCTGCGTGTCTTCACCCGCCCTGCCGGTGTGCTGGCCACCTATAACGAAGGGCGTGCCATCGACCTTGCCGAAGCGGTCAGCGTACCCATCGGCACCTACCAGATGGAGTTCACCAAGCGCGGCTACGTCACCCAGAACCACGACTACACGGTGCTGCGCAACCAGCTGACTACGGACACGGTGACGCTGAACCGCATCAACTACATCAAGCCCAACGCCTTCTATTTCGGCGGCAGCTACGGACTGGCATCCCTGTCGGGAGTGAACGGCATCCTCGGCGTGGTATTCAAGAACCACGACCTGCAGGTCAGCTACGGCTTCGGCCTCTCCTATTCCGACGTCATCTATACGGTCGGTGAGGAACAGCAGAGCGGCATCAAGTACCGCCAGAACTCATTAGCCGTGAAGTATGGCTACCAGTTCGGCATATTGAGCAAGTTAGGCATCGTGCCCCAGATTGGCTGGAGCTACGACACGCTGAGCGGCACGTTGGAGCTGGGCAGCGTGATGAAGGGCGACGGCGCTTCGGCACAGTGTGTGTCCTTTGGCTTCAAGCTGCTGGCAGTCCCCATGCAGCATGTCTATGTATTCCTTGCCCCTGAATACAAGGTGGCAGTCAGCAAGAGCAAGACCTACCAGAACATAGCCGACGCGGCAGGCTTCAATGCCGGCGGCTTCATGGTGAACGTAGGCGTATTGGTTAATCTTAAATATTAGAGCGTGATGAAAAAGACAATTCTTTCCATATTATCCATCATGTTGGTGACGTGCCTGGCAAGCTGTGGCGATGACGACGACACACAGTTCTCTAAAGAGCGCATGAGCGTCACCGACCGCGAAGTGGTGCTGGGTGCTACACAGACCAGTGCCTTTGTCAGTGTAGATGCCAACTGCCAGTGGACGGCACAGCTTACCGGTGCCTGGGAGCACCTGACCATCAACCCCACACAGGGCGGCGTCAATATCGTGTCGCCTGAGAACACGATGCCACAGCATCGCTCTGCCACGCTGATCATTGTCAGTCAGAGCGGCAAGGTGACCTATTCGTTGGTCATTTCTCAGAATGCGGCAGGTGTCAGTATAGAGATTACTCCCAATGAGCTGACGCTGATTGGCGAGGAGGACATTGCTACCGTCCGCGTGGTCAGCAATTCCGACTGGCAGGTGTCGGGTGCCAACGAGTGGTGCCATGTCACCCCCACGTCGGGAACAGCCGGCGAGACGGAGGTAGTTATCAATGTCGATGCCAACCCTAACGAGACGTCACGTCCTGCCTACCTGGTATTCAGCGCAGGAGGCGGTGAGGCCCGCCAGACGGTGAATGTCACCCAGGCACCGCCTTCCACCCTCCGCTTTGCCACCACCGAGTCGGCCATCCGTGCCACTGCCACGGCTGGCACGTATGAAATCAATGTAGCAGGTACTGCTACATGGGCACCGATGATTGACAACAGTTCCACGGACTGGGCGCACATCATTTCGCCGCAAGCCACCGTCACGGGCAACGGTACCATCGTGATCAACTGCGATGACAACACCACCATGGAAGAACGCTCCACCGTCATCACGCTGGTATGGAGCCGCATGATTACCATGCCGCTGCAGATGACGCTGACGCAGGCAGCCGCCACACCGCCACAAGTCCTTGCAGTCGTCGCTTCCGACGTTGAGCGTAAGACGGCAACCGTCCGTTCCAGCTATACGTCGATGTTCCCCGTCAAGCGCTATGGCATCTGCTACACCACCGACCGTACCCATGAGCCCGAGGTAGGCATTGATGCCACAGTATCATTTGAAGGCAGTCAGCGTAGTGGCGACATTTCTGTCAGCCTGACCAACTTGGCCTCTGGCCGCCGCTACTACGTCCGCGCCTTCGCCGAGAGCGATGTCGCCATCACCTACAGCGATGTCGCCAACTTCACGACCGAGGGAGGCACACCAAGTTCAGGAGATAATACGACGCCTACCTATTAATCAACAATAAAATAAGTACAATGATGAAAAAGATATTATTCACACTGATACTGCTTGTCACCGCGATAGCTGTGAGCATGGCACAAGATACATGGACTGTGGCTGGTACGGCTGCCATCGTCAATGGCTCTGACAGTTGGGATCCAACAAACACCGATAACGACATGGTCTCGGAAGATGGTACTATCTACACACTCACTGTCACAGGATGTACGCTGGAGGCGGGCACTGCCTATGAGTACAAAGTGGCGAAGAACCACAGCTGGGATGAAAGTTATCCTTCTGCCAACAGGACTTTTATGATAAACGAAACGGCTGTCTATACAGTACGGTACACCTTCAATGCAGACACCAAGGATATCAGTCAAGAGATTACCAAGACTGGTGAAGCAGGAGGGATTACCCACACCTACAGTGTAGCTGGTGTTCCTAAAGAAGTTTTCGGTGTTGAATGGTCTGAGACCAACACCGCTACCGAAATGACTAAGGGCTCTGATGGAATCTACTCGTGGACGGCTAACGAGGTAACACTTGCCGCCGATACGCAGATTATGTTCAAGGTGGTCGTCGACCATGACTGGGGCGAAGCCTATCCTGCAAGCAACTACGTGGTGACCATTGTAGAGGACGGTGTCTATAACATTACCTTCACGTTCAACGCCACCACGAAGGAGATTAGCTGCAACCTGGAGAAGAAAGGCGGTGCCGTCGTTGAGAGCGCCTACGTCGTTGCAGGTAGCCTTGAGAGTCTTTTCGGCGTAGCATGGGACGGCAGTGCAGAGGCCAACAAGATGGCTAAAAATACCGATGGAATCTGGGAAAAAGCTTATCAGAGCGTCACGCTTCCTGCAGGAACCATCGAGTGGAAAGTCGTGAAGAATGGTACCACATGGATTCCTGACGGCAGCAATCTGATGGTGATTGTTCCTGAGACGGATGTCTATACCCTTACCTTTATTTATAATGAGGAAAAAAATACGCCTGAGGCTACTCTTTACGACAAGAACGGCAATCCCGTCGTTGTTGAACCCAGCGTCTGCGAAGGATGGCCTGCCAACTACGGCGGTGTCATGCTACAGGCATTCTACTGGAACTCCTTCGAGGATACACAGTGGACTAACCTTACGGCAAAGGTTGACGATTATTCCAAGTATTTTGACTTACTATGGGTGCCGAACTCTAGTTACGGTAGTAATTCAATGGGATATCTCCCTCTATATTGGTTCAATCAGAGCAGTTCCTTTGGTGAAGAACACGACCTCCTTGAAATGATTGCAGCTTATAAAAAGCGAGGTACAAAGATTATCGGAGAAGTAGTGCTGAACCACAAGGTTCCTCTTGGCAAGAACGATTCGTGGGTAGACTTCGTCAACGAGACGTGGAAGCACGACGGCATTACAGACGAAATCAACTGGACAACGGCTGACATCTGCCGCAACGACGACGGTGGCTACACTAATGTCATGGGAGCAGACCAGGAGATGATAGAAAAGAACGGCGGCTGGGAATGTACGGGTGCCTACGATACGGGCGACGACTTCTCTGGAGGTCGTGACCTCGACCATACTGGTGCCAACGTACAACAGAATTGCATCACCTATCTTAACTTCCTGCAAAAGGAACTGGGCTACAGCGGCTTCCGCTTAGACAATGTAAAGGGCTACTCTGCCTATTATACCGGCTTGTACAACCAGGCTACGAAGCCGGAGTTCTGTGTCGGCGAATACTGGGACGGACAGGACAAAATCACCAGCTGGATTGAGGGAACAGGTATGACTAGTGCTGCCTTCGACTTCCCCTTCAAGTACCAGGTGAAGAAGGCCTTCAGCGATGGCGACTGGAGCGCCCTCGACTATAAGGGCATGGCTGGCAATGACTCATGGAAGCGCTACAGCGTAACCTTCATCGACAACCATGACACCTATGAGGACGATAGCAAGCTCGTATACAACATACTGCCCGCCAATGCCTTCATGCTGGCTATGCCCGGCACGCCGTGCATCTTCCTTAAACACTGGCAAGAGTATAAAATACCTATCGGTAATATGATACTTGCACGCAAGGCTGCTGGTATTACCAACCAGAGTGCCATCATCGACGGTGGCAGCTTAGACGGTAGCTACTTCATCAAGGTACAGGGCGAGAAGGGCACCGTGCTTTGCTTAGCAGGTTTCGTCAGCTACGACACCACAGGATTCAAAATAATTGCCAAAGGTGAAAACTTTGCTTATTATGTATCAGATAACGTTACTGTTGAAGGCATGACAGAGGAACCAGAAACAGAAGGAAAAATTGAAACTCCGTCTATTACTCGTGACGGCAATTCCCTCACCATAAGTTGTCGCACCCCCTCTGCCACCATCTACTACACTACAGATGGCAGTAAGCCGTCAAAGAGCAGTACAAAGTACACAGGACCGGTAATACTGACGCAGAACTGTACCGTCAAGGCCATAGCTGTAGCTGATGGCTATGAAGACTCTGAGGTTGCATCGTATGTAGTTGATTGGCTCAAAGCATTTACGGCAACAGTCTACGTACAAGCCGACGAAGCCCCGTATCTTTATGGATGGTTTACCGTCGGTGGTAAAGAAACTAAGACAAACGGCGTATGGCCTGGGTCACAGATGACTCAGAAAACCACAAAGACCAACAGCAAGGGCGAGACCATTGAGTTCTGGTTCCAGACATTCACTTATGATAATACCTCTTCGTTCAACATCATCTTCAATAACGGCAACGGCTCCAACATGAAGCAGACCGACAATATCTCAGACATTGCCTCAGACCGTTATTTTACCTATGATGGTGCAAGCAGCTATACTGACATCACCGAGGACTTTAGTGTCGAAATTCCCGATGTGGAAATCCAAAGTGTGGCGCTTATCTCAGAACTGAACAACTGGGACGGTCTGGCTCAGATCTTTACAGAGGTGGAGCCGAACGCCAAGTACACTTATACTCTAGAGTTGACAGAAGAACAGCTTGAGTCCATTGAGTATTACTACCGTTTCATGTTCATTATCAACAGCTCGGAAGTCCTCAGATATAACACTGAAGGTTTCACCATTGTAGACCCCAACAACTGGATTGAACAAGATTTAGCCGAGGGCGGAGGCACCAGCTTCTGTATAGACTTTGAAAACGGAACCATCCCACACGCCATTCTCTTCACGATGGAGTTCGCTGGTGGTAAGGAGATAAACAAAGGATGGACATTACGTGTAGAAGCTGCAGGACAGAGCGAGACGAAGAAGGGATGTCTGGCATGGGGTAACATGTCGCGTACTGGCGGCGACAATGCCTGCACACGCTTGGAAGGCACCGAGGCAGACCCCTCGAACAACATCGGCTTCAGCATGTACTACACCACGGCTACCGACAAGTATTTCGGCAAGGGCGTCAAGATGACCTGCGACTTCGACGGCGTGCAGCGCACCGGCATTACGCTCTCCAACGGCGCCCAGACGGCCATCGGCATTCCCGAGGGCTACAAGGTGACGAAGTTAACCCTCTGGAGCATCGTAGGCACCAACAGTTCCGACCGCACCAGCTACTGGAAGGAAGTGGCTGGCAAGACCTACACCGAGGAGGACGGACAGATTCTCGACCTGACGGCTACTGCCAGTGCTCCCAACAAGGCGGAGTTCACGCTGAACAATGTGGAAGACGTGCTGACCTTCACTAATGCCGGTGAGCAGCAGAGCGTCATCGTCGTGCTGGAATACCACATGGGAGGCCCCAGCGACATTAAGAAGGTGGCTACACCGACATTCACCCGTTCTAGTAATGAGGTAATCATCACTACAGTTACAGAGGGTGCCGCCATCTACTACACCACCGACGGTACTGCGCCGACAACTAGTAGCACATTGTACACCGAACCAATCACCATGACGCAGAACTGTACCGTCAAGGCCATTGCCGTTGCCGATGGCTATGATGATTCGGATGTTGCAGAGTATGTAGTGGATTGGTTTACGGAGAGCATTGAGCCTACAGACCTTAGCACATTGGATAACGTGATTTATGTTGCGCCCTCTACACATGTAGCAGGAAGTACCTCTAATTTGTCTATCTGTATGAAGAATACGGCAGCCATCCGTGGTTTCCAGTTCGATATGTATCTGCCAGATGGCGTGACACCAGCATTAAATGCCAAGGAGCGAATTAAAGCCTCACTTAACGAAAACCGTTTAGCGGATGACGACGAGCACACGCTGACCACGAATCAACTGGAAGACGGAGCCATCCGCTTCCTCTGCGGTTCACAGTACGACGAGACATTCATTGGCAACGAGGGTGAGGTAATTACGTTGACGGTGAACATTGATGCAAATGTTACAGTCGGCGAATACCCCATCGTGCTGGAGAAAATGAAATTGTCGGAGAGTGACATCACAAAATCCTACGAAACAGAGCAGGTAGTAACTATGATGACCATCGGTTCTGTAGTTTGCCCAACTCCGACAATTACTCGTGAAGGCAATACCCTTACCATAAATTGTAGCAACCCCTCTGCCGCCATCTACTACACCACCGACGGTACTGCGCCGACAACTAGTAGCACAAAGTACACCGAACCAATCACTATGACGCAGAACTGTACTGTCAAGGCTATTGCCGTAGCCGACGGCTATAATGATTCAGAAGTTGCGGAGTATGAGGTGGATTGGTTCCTGGAACCATACGCTGCACTAAGCGACAATAACACTGTGCTGACATTCTATTACGATAATAAGAAGAACGCCCGCAGCGGTATGAGTGTTGGACCGTTTGATACAGTCTCAGAGCGATGGAGCGGTCATGATCGTTTCATTACAACCGTTGTCTTTGACCCGTCTTTTGTCAATTGTTCTACGTTGACCAGCACTGCTTATTGGTTCTACGGATGCGGTAGTCTGACTAAGATTACAGGAATCAGTAATCTCAACACTGCTAATGTGACGGACATGAGTCATATGTTCGTGAGCTGTTCTGGTCTGTCGAACCTTGACTTGAGCAAACTCAACACCACTAATGTGACGAGTATGCGCAGTATGTTCGAGTCCTGTTCTGGCCTGACGAACCTTGACTTGAACAACTTCAAGACAGACAACGTGACGGACATGAGCTATATGTTTTTTAGATGTAATAGATTGTCAACTCTTAACTTGGGTAGTTTCAACACTTCAAATGTCACAGATATGAATAGCATGTTTGCAAGTTGCTCTTCGTTACAAAGCCTTGATGTTAGCAGTTTTAATACTTCAAATGTCACAGATATGAATAGCATGTTCTGGAGTTGCTCTTCTTTACAAAACCTTGATGTCATCAGTTTCAACACTGAAAATGTGACAATAATGCAAAGACTGTTTGCTAATTGCAATGTGTTAGAGAGTCTTAATCTTTCACATTTTAAAACTAGCAAGGTGAATGATATGCTTGAAATGTTTGCAAATTGTGCTGCATTGGAAGAATTGGACTTAAGCAACTTTAATCCAGACAATCTTTATAGCTTGCGTGCTATGTTCTCAGGTTGTTCTTCGTTGAAGGTGATAGATGTTAGTAATATTGATGTAGCCAAGGTTACTGGTTATGACATGACAGATGTATTTAATAATTGTTCATCATTAACAACAATATATGCAAAAGATTGGATTTTTGCAGAAGGAGCTAATTCTTCTCAGATGTTCAGAGGATGTACTTCTTTAGTTGGTGAAAGAGGTACAACCTATGATGCTTACCATGTGAATCAGGAATATGCCCGTGTTGATATGGCTCCCGATGCACCCGGCTACTTCTCACGCAAATTGTCGAAGGGTGACACCAATGGCGACGGTAAGGTGAATATTATGGATGCTGTCATCACGGTGACCAGCATCCTGGGAAAGCCTACGGATACGTACTTCTATCAAAATGCGGCCGACATGAACGATGACGACGAGATAGACATCTTCGACGTGTCGATGATAGTCACTGCCGTGCTCAACGCTAACGAGGCATCTCCCGCACGCGGTATTGATAACATCGCCGAGGATGATGTCCGCCTGACGAAGCAGAATAACCGTATCTACTTGGATATCGACAGAGAGGGAGCCTTCACGGCCTTCCAGTTCGACGTGACCCTGCCCGAAGGTACTGCACTGCTGGGTGCCAGCCTGGCACGTGGCGGTACGAACCACCAGCTGACATTCGTGAAGCGCGGCGACAACCAGTACCGTGTCGTCGGACTGTCGATGACCAACGAGGTGTTCTCTGCATCCGACGGCCATCTGATAAAGCTGCAGCTGTCGGGTAGCAGTGCAACAGGCCAGGCGAAGGTGAGCAACGTACTCTTCGTCAACACCCCGGCAAAGGATATTACGGCTATTCGTGAGCACCGAAGCGGCGAAGGTGCCGAAGACTACATCTACGACCTGAGAGGACAGTATCTGGGTAAGGACAGGCAGAAACTGAGTAAGGGTATCTACGTGATTAACGGTAAGAAAATGTACATTAAATAAAGATAGCTATGCAAAACAAATTATTGTTCATTGCCTTCCTGTTGATGGCAATCTGTAATAAGATAGTGGCTGACGACCAGCTTACCGTCGGCACCGTCAGCATGTACCCCGGGGACTCCAAGGAGGTCAGTGTCGTGCTGACCAATGCGGACACCTATGTAGGGTTCCAGTTCGACCTCTATCTGCCCGAAGGCATCACCGTGGAGTCGTACAGCGGCAGCAGCCGTATCCCTGACGGTACGAAGATAGAGATGGCACAGCAGAGCGACGGCGGCTACCGTTTCATAGCAGCCGGTTTAAGCGGCAACGCAATCACTGGCAGCGACGGTGCCGTGATGACTGTTACCCTGAAGGCCGTAGAAAACGTTACGCCCAACGGTTACACCGCCTATCTGCGCAATGTCAAAATATCGAAGGCCGATGGCAACGGCATCACCGTGGCAGAACAGCCCTTTACCGTGACCATTGCCGAGCGGCCAAAGGTGGCTCCTGTGACTTTTGCCTTCAAGAATCAGCATCTGGTAATGGCGACTGAGACGGCAGATGCAACCATTCACTATACGATAGATGATACTGAGTTTACAGTATATGATATTGCGGCGGGACGCGGTGAGAAGTATGAGGCTCCGCTTTCTCTGACAACTGACTGCACGGTGTTGGCTATTGCCCATCGTGAGGGGTACAGTCCGTCGGATGTGGCAACACACCACTTCGTTGTCGCTGATGTCACGGTTGCGGCTCCGACAATCGATATGGAGGACAATATGGTGACAATCGACTGTGCTACGGACAATGCCACCATCTACTACACGCTGGATGGCTCTGAGCCAACGGTTGAAAGCAATTTGTATGAAGCTCCGATACCTGTTTCGACCAACGTCACTGTCAAGGCCATTGCTGTCCATGCAGACTTGCTGCCGTCCGCTGTCAGCTCTTACACTGTTGGGTTGTTCAGAGTAGCCGACGTTGAGTTTGTGAGGAACGGGAACGAAGTGACTTTGAGCACGTCGACTGAGGGAGCCGCCATCTACTATACACTGGATGGTGGTACGCCGACTAAGAGCAGCACATTGTATGCAGGTCCCATCACCATGACGCGGAACTGTATCATTAGGGCCATTGGCGTTGCCGACGGCTACAATAATTCGGAGATTACAGAGTATGAGGTGGACTGGTTCAAGGCTGCCGACGTGACGTTTGCCTTCAAGAGCCAGCATCTGGAAATGGGGACAGAGACGGCAGATGCAACCATCTACTATACCACGGACAAAACCATGCCGACGGTGGAGAACTTAGAGACGGCTTGCACGAAGTATGAGGCTCCGCTTTCTCTGACAACTGACTGCATGGTGCTGGCTATTGCCGTCCGTGACGGCTATCATCCGTCCGATGTGACGATGCACAATTTCGTAGTCGCTGACGTAACTGTTGCTAAGCCGACATTCAGCAAGGAGGGCAATGTGGTGACCATCACCACAGTGACGAAGGATGCTACCATCTACTACACGTTGGACGGATCGGAGCCGACCACGGAGAGCACGCCATTTCCCGAGGGCGGCATCACGATGAGCAGCA
>JAEEGL014692302.1_pt1 | contig 11120 bp, 11 predicted proteins | sample 9134231 | NCBI WGS metagenome assembly JAEEGL01 (sample SAMN16246548, study PRJNA631951) | gut metagenome | biome: gut microbiome; feature: rumen; material: fiber-attached | host: Bos | place: Iran: Karaj | collected 2018-10
ATCGCCTCGGCAGTGCCCGACGGCAACACCCACGGCTCCATCTGCGAGATCAACGGCCAGTGGTATGTGTTCTATCACCGTCAGACGGGTACCGACGAATATGCCCGTCAGGCGATGGTCGCTCCCATCAAGGTCAACGTCAAGGAAGGCAAAGGCGGCAAGGTGGAAATCTCCGAGGGCGAGTACAACAGCCAGGGCTTTGCCCTCGACGGCCTCGATCCCTTCGAGACGCACTCCGCCGGTATCGCCTGCTGGTACACAGGTCCGAAACCCGCCACCCACGAATGGCCGAACAACACCTTCTACGGCTCGTATGTGGCCTCCGGCTACGGCGACAGCGATAAGTTCGAGGCACCTTACGACATCCGCAACAACACCAACTTCGTGGTCAACAATACCGACGGTTCCATCGTGGGCTACAAGTACTTCAATTTCAAGGCCGAGCGTCTGGCCAACAAGGCGAATCTGATGCTCTGCCTGCGCCTCGTACCCGAAGGTATCGACGGCACCATCGAAGTGATGATGGACCGTCCTTGGACTTCGCAGGGCGGTAAGAAGATCGGCGAGATTGCGCTGAAGGCCGACATGCCCAAAGAACTCCGTACGATGGCCGTCGGCATCTCCAAGGAAGCGCAGGAGAAAGACCTCATTGGCCAGCATGCCATCTTCTTCGTCTTCAAGTCCGATACCAAGGAAAAGTCGCTCTGCTGGCTCACCGACTTCGTCTTCACCTATGATGAGTAAGCGCCATTATCTCGCGATGCTCCTCCTCGTGGTCTGTCAGGTCGTGATGGCCACACCAGCAAGGCGAGGCGTCTACAAGACCTTGAGACTGAGCGACGGCCGCGAGCTACGGGCCATGCTCGTGGGCGATGAATTCGGCCGCTTCTGGCGAGGTGACGACGGCAGGGCGTATATCCCCGACGGCGACTGTTATGTACTGGCCAATGAGAAGGCCATTATGGCGCAGGCCAATGCCCGTCGCACGGTATCGGAAACCACGACCGCCCGTCGGTTGGCTGCCCGTCGCGCCGGCAATACCAAAGGCTACTTCGGTGAGAAGAAAAGTCTGGTCATCTTGGTCAACTATACGAACAAGGTGTTCAAGGCCGGTCATGACGCCGACTACTTCCAGCGCATCCTCAACGAGGAACATTTCGAGGAAGCGCCCTTCATGGGGTCGGTGGCCGACTATTTCAGGGATCAGAGCCGCGGACAGTTCCAGCTCAGTTTCGATGTCGTGGGTCCCGTCACCCTCAGCAAATGGGCTGCCTACTATGGCAGGCATACGGACATCGGCAGCGATGCCCATGCCGCAGAAATAGCCATCGAGGCCGTCGACTCGGCCAAGACCCTGGTGACCGACTGGCGGCCATACGACTGGGATGGCGACGGACTGGTGGATCAGGTCTATCTGATCTATGCCGGCAAGAGCGAGTCGGAATCGGGCGATGATGATGACATCTGGGCGCATAAGGCGGAACTGTCCACCGACTCTAAGGAAGACGAAAACATCGGACCCGTGGAAGTCAGTCCGGGTCTGTTTGTCGACACCTACGCCTGCAGCAGCGAACTCAACTGGAACGGCGATATCAGCGGTATCGGCCCGATGTGTCATGAGTTCAGCCACTGTCTGGGTCTTCGCGATTTATACGATACAGAGCATACTGGCGGTCAGGGCATGCAGTATTGGGACCTGATGCATTATGGCGAATATCTTTACGACGCCTATCGTCCCGCAGGCTATTCCAGCTTTGAGCGTTGGATGATGGGATGGATTGAGCCCGTCGAACTGACCGGCGACACAACCGTCACAAACTTGAAGTCGCTGCAGAACGACGGTGAGAGCTACATTATTTATAATAAAAGAAACCGCAACGAGTATTTCCTCTTGGAGAACCGTCAGCTGGACCAGTGGGATGCCGGTCTGCCCGCTCCCGGTCTGCTCATCCTGCATGTCGACTATGATCCCGACGTCTGGGCTGACAACAAGCCCAACAGCGATTACCGTCACCAGCGCATGACACTGGTACCTGCCGACGGACAGTTCAAGGCGGGTTTCAACGGGGCAGAGGTCTATTATGACAAGGCTGACCTGAGCACCGACCCCTTCCCACAGCCATCGGTCACCGCCTTCAACCGCAGTTTCATGACCTATGACGCACAGGCTGAGCGCGCTGCCAAGCTGTTCAACATGAACACCGACGGCACCTATCTGATCGACTCGTCTGTCGAGGCCATCACCCAGAATGACGACGGCACCATCGCGTTCAACTTCGTGACCGACTATACCGGCGAGGCAGCCGTCAAGACGGCCGAAACCATCGATCTGGCCACCGTCACCGAAGACTGCATCATCAGAGACGGGTCGACGCTGACCGGCACGCTCGGCGCGAACGTAAAGGTGTGTATTGAAAACGGTGCGACGGTCACGCTCGACGGTGTCACCATTCTCGGCGAGTTGGTCTACAGCTGCCAGTGGGCGGGACTCAACTGCATGGGCGATGCCACCCTCATCCTGGCCAGCGGCTCGGAGAACACGGTGAGAGGCTTCTACGCCTACTATCCCGGCATCAACGTACCTTGGGCCCACACGGTCACCATCAAGGGCGACGGCTCGCTCACCGCCAGCAGCAACGGCTATGCGGCAGGCATCGGCGGCGGTCTCTACACTGACTGCGGTAACATCCGCATCGAGGGTGGTACCATCATGGCCACAGGCGGCGACTATGCGGCGGCCATCGGTGCCGGATACGATGGCGACTGCGGCGACATCACCATCACCTCGGGCGTGACCAGCGTGACGGCCATCGCAGGCAAGGATGCCAACAGCATCGGCAAGGGCTATGAGAAGTACGTCAATACCTGCGAATGCGGTACCATCACCATCGGCGGCACAGAGACGGGCAGCATCAGCGAGAGTCCGTATACTTATATCCCCACGTCTGTCCTGCCCCTCATCGTCCGTCCGGAAACCGACAGCTGGCATACGCTCGACGGCCGCAGACTCAACAGCGAGCCGACGACCAAGGGTGTGTATATCAGCAAGGGTCGTGTAATGGTTATCCGTTGACCGAGGTCAGGTTCTCGTATTTGCTGATGGCCAAAGCGGTCTTCAGACGGCCGAGGGCGATGATCTTCTCCGACTTGTCGTAATCGAAGCTGCCATAGCGCGACATCTGGATATCGATGAGCATGTCGGGCTGCATGAGCTGGGCCATGAGGATGGAGTTCTGGCGGATCATCAGCGAACTGGTGCGCGAGAGCACGGTGAGATAGTTGAAATCGATGTTGTCGGGTATCAGCTTGTCGAGGATCTGGGCCTTCAGCGACTTGTCGTGCTTGCGCCGTTCCGTCAGTTCCTCTTTCAGTTCCCATTGCGCCTTGTAGTCATGACCGCTGACGTCGACGCCGACGAGGATGTCGCCTGCCAGCCGCTGGACGCGGTTCAGGGGGATGGGGTTGATCACACCGCCGTCGATGAGTATCATGCCGTCGCGCTGAACGGGTTCATAGAAGGAGGGCAGCGAGATACTGGCGCGGATGGCCTCAAACAGACTGCCCTTGTCGAACACCACCTCTCTCCCCGCCTTCAAATCGGTGGCCACAGCGCAGTAGGGAATCGGCAGGTCTTCGATGGCCACGTCGGGAACGAACTCCATGATGGCCTCGATGATACGCGTGCCTTTGACGATATGATTCAACGACAGCGAGAAGTCGGTCAGTCCGAGCATCTTCTTCCTGTCGACGGTTTTCATCCATTCGCGGAAGGCCTCAAGTTTACCGGCGGCATAGACGCCTCCGATCAGCGCGCCCATGGAACAACCTGCTATCGAACTGATCCGATAGCCGTGGGCTTCAAGTTCCTCGATGGCTCCGATATGGGCCAGCCCCCTCGCGCCACCACTCGACAATACCAACGCAATATCCTTCATCTTTCTCTAATTCCCGGCAAAGATAAGACTAATTCCCGAATTATGCAAAGTTTTTAGCGAAAACATGAGTCAGGAATCGGATAAAACAAAAAAAAGCGGCAGGCTCCGTCTGGAGTCTGTCGCTCTTGGTTAGGGATTGTATCAGAACGTGATTGGGCCGTGACCCATACAGCTCGTGGTCGTAATGGCCGTCAGGAAGGCCGTGAGCGCGGCTACTACTACCTTCACCGCCACCTCAATGATCCTCTTCTTCATACGTTAATCCTTATCAAGGTCTGCTCCACCATTTCCACCGGAACTACCGCCCGTATTGATCACGAGGCTTGAAGCCTGTCCAGGCATAGCGAAGCTACCACTATACACACCCTCGCTCTCAGTCAGCTCGATGCTCGAACCGTTGATGGTTGCGGTCGGCGTCTCGCCCTCAGCCGGTGTGATGCTGATCTCCACCTCGTCATCCTCATTGAGGTTTGAACCGGAGGTCACCGCATTACCGTCCTTCGTCACAGTTGCGCTACCACTACCGATCGTGCTAATACTCAGTGCATGACCCTCAGCGGTCTCGGTTCCTGAGCCTGTCGAAGGAGATCCCGTCGAAGAGCCGCCCTGATTCTGACCATTTCCACCCTGACCGCTTTCTGAGCCATTCTGCGAACCGCCGTTCTCAGTGCTGGTGCCGTTCTCGGTATTAGTCTCGTCACCCTCAGGATCCTCCACAGTTCCTGCGTCAGCAGAGGTCACACGCTTCACAACGTCACCATTGCGGTCGTAGCAGGTGATCTGGATGGCGGTGTTGGCCAGCTCGTCCTTCAAATCCTGCGTCGGAGTGAAGATAATCCTACGACTGGAGATCAGACTCGTCTTCACATCCTCTACCTTCGCCACACTCTTGGCACGGAGGCCGAAGCGCATCGTACCCAATCCGGGCAAAGCCACAGAGTGACCTTCCGTTGCCCATGCCTTGATCACCTCGCCGGCTGCATCCCAGCAAGCCTTCATCACACCCTGACTGACGCCCGAGCGGAGGGCTGCCTCGCGGATGACCTTCGCCTGGTTCAGGGCAATGTAGAGGTCGGGTTGCATAACATAGCGATAAACGCCAGGATCATTCTCGTCTTTCGTAAACTTAATCTTTCTTTCTACTGCTTTTACTTTTAGTGCCATAGTCTTTTGTTGGTTTGTGTTGGTTGTAAAATATTTTCTTAGTCTCAGATTTCAACGTTATTTTTGGCTTTACTTAGGAAACAGATACCTGCGCGCTAGGAAATTATTGTTGCCCAGTTAGGCCGCAAAAAAGCGTTTTGTTTCTTTGACGGTGCAAAGGTACGAAATTTTTGAGGCGATTCCAAATTTTATCCCATTTTTGGCAAAACCGTGTTTTTCTCACACTGGGGACGGTCCCTTTTGTGAGATTCCTCAGTTCTTCAGTTGACAGTTGACAGTTTCTTGAAAATGAAAGGATACAGAATTTTATACTTATATATAATATAAATATTATATAATAAGTATATTTAAATTGAGTCTTATTCCATAATCCTCAATCAGGAAACTGTCAACTGTCAACTGTCAACTGTCACCATCCCATCCATCCAGCGTAACTATTTGACTCATACTGACTTGACATTCTTTAACGTATAAACCGGAAAAATTCGCCGAAACATTTCTTTGTAGTCTCACAGATATTTTGTAATTTTGCAACCGTTATGCTCCGCTCTCGCGGATTGATCTCATTACCCTCTCGACGCAACGATTACTGAACCATTTACTCAAAAATTTATCATATCAAGCACATAACTCCATATCTATCAATAAGATGGAAATTCCTATTAACGCATCACTTGGAGACAAGGGTGATGGGGCAGATGTCGGCCCCATTCCCGAGGGGGGCGGCGGTGGCTTCGGCTCCCGTCCGGATGCGGCATATAGGAAGGCGCTTGATGATGCGTTGAGTCAGGTAGTTGGACAGACCGATTTCAACATTGCTTACACCACACTGACGATGTCAGCCCGACTGCTGATGAAACTTGGCATGCCCGCCACACTGATGCTGGAGTATCAGGACAAACTGGCTGAGATCTTTGCCAAGCGACAAGAGCCCGCAGCGCCTGTGCAGCATATCCAGCAACAGAATAACATCGCCAATAATGCCGCGCCCCTTCAAGGCAATATCGCCAAGCAGGATTTAAGATTCGGGCCCACCCCAGATACAGACCCCAAATTATTATAATAATGACAGACAATACACAACCCAAGGCGACACAGATTGCCTTTAACTTCGGACCGGTCAACGGTAACGTTTTAGAACAACACATCCATACCCCTCAGCCGAGTCAACCCACTGAACCGGCAACTGAACCCGAACCCACCCAAGAGCCACCGACGGCATCGAAGCAACTCTCGATCGGCCAGGCGGTGATTCTGTTGTCGACCCTCTTAGGCGAACCGCTCGAACAAGGCTATGGCAAGCACAAGACGCAGTTGGCAGATTTCATCAGCGCCGTGACGGGCTATAAGGCCGGCAGCATCCGACAGAAAATCATGGAAATCGGCAAAATGGACGTGTACCCCCAGAATATCCAGCAGGATGCAGAAATTGTCGAAAAACTAATTAAGCCATATAACACTCAGGCAGCCAGCGACATACGAATCACATACCTCGACGAGTAAAGGATTGTAGTCCTACACAGGTGCTACACCACCCGTAACTTTGCCCACGGATTTCAGAATGAAGTCTGTGGGCTTTTTTCGTATGGGCCCGCTTGTCTTACTAAAAAATAAAAAAGGTATGGAAAAAACTGAGAAACTGAGTCTGGAACTGGAGGAAACCCGGAAGGACCTGAAAAAGAAGTTGTACAAGATGCGTGTGCTACGCAACGAACTGCACGCCACGAAGAACGAACTGCGACAGACGCAACGCACGCTGCTGTTGACCAACGACAAACTGAAGGATGCGCTGTGGAAGATCGGCATGATGAAGCGGGCGACCGACAACACCGTGACCATCCTGCGCGACTATCTCTTCCTCTGGCTCACGCCGATGAACCAGTTCCGTGTGAAGCGAATGCTGCGATTCTACGACAAGGAGCAGCAGGTCAGAATGATGTCGGCATTGCTCAGCTACGTGATCTTCGGAGAGAAGACTACGTTCTCGCGCGAGGTGGAACGCTGGCACTTCAAGATCATCTGCGACCAGATCGCCGAGGACGCCATTTCGCTACCCACCCACACGCTGATGGTGAAGCTGTTCTTGAAGTACGGACTGTTTACGAAGATCGAGGCGCGCGAGGCGTCGGAAGATGCCGAAGATACCGAAGAATCCGAAGCGCCCGAAGAGTCCGAAGACCTTGAAGCCCCCGACTTCCGTCCACACGGCGAAGAATGGTAATCATCTATCCACATTAACTATCAACAAAAACAGAAAAAACGTATGAAAGCAAGTGAAAGTCTGATTCAGAAACTGAAGGAGTTTGAAGGGCTGCGACTGATCGCCTATCGCGACGCAGCAGGTGTTCCAACCATTGGCTACGGCCACACGAGAGGTGTCAAGATGGGCGACCGTCTGACAGTCTATTGGGCCGACCAGCTATTGCGGAAGGATGTGGCCAAGGTGGCGTATGAGGTGATGCAGCTGGGTGTCGTCCACACGCAGGGCCAACTCGATGCGCTGACATCGTTTGCCTTTAACCTGGGCATCGGCCGACTCATCCGCTCGTCGCTGCTGAAAACCATCCGCAACGGTGGCTCGATGCATCAGATCCGCAAGGAGTTCGGACGATGGACGTATGCCAACGGCCACAAGTTGAAGGGGCTCGAAAGACGACGCAAATGGGAGGCGGAGAGATTCTTTGAGAATGATAGCGCTACGCTAATGAATAATGAATAGTGAATAGTGAATAATGAATAATGGAGACAAAAACTATGAGCAAGACTAATATGACAATGAAGACGCTGGTGAGTGGCACGGCTGCTTTCAGCGAGAGCGAGAACAAGGGAAAGTCGATCGGTTTCACACCGAAGGCGAGTGGTAACAAGATGCTGAGGGACTTCAATGGCGATGCCTATGTGACAACGGCACCCAACGGCCGGTTCATCGTGAAGATCCGGAAGAGAAACTGGCGACAGTCGAACGTCATCAAACGAATGAATCACGGTTGTCTGACGCGAACCAAAGACGACGCCATACTGCTGACCATCAAGATCTTTCATCCCGAAGGCAACGATGTGGCGAAGATTCTCGTCAACGAGACGTGGGAGGCAGCAGCAGCCTACAACAAGCTGATCGAGAACTGACCGACACGACGCCCGAACACACGAACTTAACAACACACACAAAGACTACCGAATGATATACTACATTACCTTCGACGGGGCCAGGCATAAGTTGGCCTGCCCCGTCAAGAACCGGGCTGAGTTGATGCGACTCCGCAATTCCAGTCTGAACCGCAGAAACCTGAAGAAGTATTATAATGGCGACAAGAAGGCGAAGCTGCATCTGCTGCAGCTGGCCTACAATGCTCGACCCGTCAATGGGCGCTTGGCTGGCTGCCAGCACATCGGAAGTTTCTTCTTCCACGATGTCGACTGTTACGATAAGCAGCAGTCGGCGGATTACAAGGAACTGATCCTGAGTAAGAAGGATGAGATCGGACTGATGATGCTCGAACGCTCGGCCAGCGGCGGTTGGCATCTGGTCTGCCGTCGCGAACGGGGCAAGACCATTCTGGAGAATCAGGTGCGCGTGGCCACCATCCTGAAGATAGAAATGGACACGAGTGCGCACGACCTGCAGCGCGTGGTATTCTCGACCAGCGGGTCGAAAGAGGATCTGCCCTATCTCGACGATGCGCTGTTTGAGGAACCGATGACCGAGGAGGAATCGGCCGCAGAGTATCAGGCCCTCTCTGAGCGCGAGGCCAATGGCGAGGAAGACCTGCCCGAAGATGCCAAGCGCGCCAATAAGCACTACCGGCCGTGGGAGGAGAAGATGGATGATGGAAGATGTAAGATGGATGATGTCGGCCATCAAACATCAGACATCAAACATCAAACATACCCATCAGACTACCACGGCATCCCCTTTGCCACCATCCTGAAACGCTATTGGGAACTGAACAACAAAGGCTTTGAACCGACCGAGGGTGACCGCGACACGCTGACCTTCCAACTGGCCTCCGACCTGCGCCACATCTGCGGCAAGAATGCCGACTGGCTCGATCAGGTGATCCCTTGTTATGACAACTTCCCCGTCGAGGAGAAACGTCAGAAGATCAAGAACGCCCTCAGCAGTAAGTTCGAGTCGATGCCGCAACGTCTGAAGGTGGTGCTCGACAGCCTCGAAGGCGAGAAATCGCACAAAAGGGACCGTCCCTCTTGTGAGACGGAGGTACCACCCGAGATGCCCGAACCACTGCCTGCGCTAATCGACCTGCTGGTATCGCGGACACCGGATATCTACAAGGCGGCGGTGGCGCATGCGGTATTCCCCTCGCTGGCCGTGCATCTGTGGAAGGTGTATTTCCGCTACATCGACAACAAGCGGCATGAGGCCACGCTGATGAACTGTCTGATGGCCGGAACGGGCGCCGGTAAGGACTGTATCTCCGACCCCATCGACCATATCATGGCGGATATCCGCGTGCGCGATGCGGAGAACATGCGGCGTGAGAAGGCGTGGAAGAACGAGGTCAATGCGAAAGGGGCCAACAAGGACAAAAAACCTCGTCCAGAAGGACTCGTCATTCAGGAAATCGATGCCGATATGACCAATCCGGCTTTCGTGATGCGAACGGCCGAGGCCGAGGACCATTTCCTCTATGTGAAGCTGAACGAGATCGACCAGTTTGATGCGCTGAAAGGCAACGGACGGACGGGCAGTCAGTTTCAGATCATGTGTCTGGCCTTCGACCCGAACAACCGTTACGGCCAGACGCGTATCGGTACGCAGTCCATCACCGAGCGCGTGCAGATCCGGTTCAACTGGAATGCGGCGACCACGATTCAGAAGGGGCAGCGCTATTTCCAACGGGTACTGACCGACGGTCCCATCTCGCGCATCAACTTCTGTACGATTCCTGAGCGTGAGATCGGTGCGGAAATTCCTCGGTATGGTGAGTATGATGCCAGTTTCGACGAGGCACTGAAGCCTTATATCGAACGGCTCTGCGCAGCCCGCGGCGATGTGGACTGTCCCGAGGCGTTTCAGTTGGCAGAGCGATTGTGTCGCGAGTGTGCCGAGTTCGCCCAACTGTCGCAGTCAAGAACTTACGAGAACCTTTCGTTCCGCGCCAATGTGATTGCCTGGCTGAAGGCCTGCGTGCTCTATGTGGCCAATGGCTGTCAGTGGGATGAGCGCTTCGAGCCATTCATCCGCTGGTCGCTGAACTATGATCTGTGGTGTAAGATGCACTTCTTCGGCGCCGCCATCGACAATGCTAACAACATCGCCGACAACGGTTCGCGCCGCGGCCCTCAGAATCTGCTCACGCTGCTGCCTGAGGTCTTCTCCCGCGACGATGCCGACCGCATTCGCAAACAGGAAGGTCTCGGCTCAAAAGGCACCGCAAAGATGATCTCCCAATGGAAATCCCGCGGCTACATTCTTCAGTTGACAGTTGACAGTTTCCAAAATCTGAAATTCAAGGGATCGTGATTCACTTTTCCGTCTTAAACCGACACTACTCCATTTTAAAAGCCACCTTCGGGTGGCTTTTTATTTTCACCGTCCCGCTTCTACTTTGACGATCTGTAGTGGAATACCCAACCGCAATGCTGGCAGCGGTAGAATTCTCCTTCCTCGTCGACAGCATCACTCAGCATGTTGAATGACGTCTGCCGCCCGCACTTGGGACAAATGATCGTATTGCTCTTAAGTTCTGATTGTTTTTTCATAACAACGGGGTAATTAGGATGATTTTCTTTCTCTAAATCTATTTTTTAAATGATTCACTATGACCGTCGGAGTGTCATGATAGTGCCCAACGCCCATCGTGCCTCATTGACTACATTAATAACCCTCTTGTCCATTTTTCATAAATTGAGGGTAATCATTCTTTATATTATATGGTTGTGTAGAACCTTTAATATTAAAAGTCAGAACTGCATTATCTGATGACACATCGAGTGTACAAGGTGCGCCCTCAATCAATGGGAGACAACTGTTGCTGCCAACGGGGAAGCCACAACAAA
>JAEEGL014913008.1_pt1 | contig 11120 bp, 7 predicted proteins | sample 9134231 | NCBI WGS metagenome assembly JAEEGL01 (sample SAMN16246548, study PRJNA631951) | gut metagenome | biome: gut microbiome; feature: rumen; material: fiber-attached | host: Bos | place: Iran: Karaj | collected 2018-10
GTGGTATCGAAATGGGCGTTGCCCGGGACAACCATGCCAGGCTTCACGAGATAGCTGAACAGCACATTCTCAGCTGCACGACCCTGGTGGGTGGGGATGACGTATTCAAAACCGGTGATCTCGGTGATGGTGTCCTTCATGTGATAGAAAGAACGGGCACCACCGTAGCTCTCGTCGCCCTGCATCATGGCAGCCCACTGACGGTCGCTCATGGCACCGGTGCCGGAGTCGGTCAGCAAGTCAATGTAAACATAGTCGCTTTTCAGCATGAAGACATTCTGGTGGGCTTCGTTGAGCCACTTTTCGCGTTGTTCGCGGGTGGATTTCTTAATGGGTTCAACCATCTTGATTTTCCACGCTTCTGCAAATGGTAATTCCATAATTATATTAATTTAAAGATTTAAAATTCAAAGATTTAAAGTTTTTCTTTAGAATAGAAAAACAATGAAAAGACCTTCTGTTTCCAAGCAGGTACTCAGAAACGGTCACGTTCTTTAACGTTGAGATACAGACCAATGAATCTTATTCTCATGAACCTTCTTTTTGCGTCCACAAAGATACGCTTTTTTTATGAATCGCAAGACAGATGGAAAAAGATTTTTTAGGGGATGTCTTTTATCACATTGAAACCAACTCCGTAGGGCATGGTAACCGAAGCAGTGATACTGCGTTGAGGCGCATTCTTGATCCAAGCCACCTTCACCATGTTGTTGATGGAAGAAAGAATAACACCTCCTTCCACCTGCCAAGAAGCCGACAAAGGCTCAGGACTTACGGAATAGCAGGCATTCTCTTCAATGATTTCCAACTTTTCCGGCATGATAATCTCATAGAAAAAATCCGGAATCATCTTCCGAATAAAATAGAAATTGTCGTTCAAAGCCTTGGTTCCCGGCTCCACATGAGGCGAATGCCGGAGACCACCAAAGGTAACCAGACGCGCCTTATACCCTAATTTAATGGCGCGGTCAACAATGCACGACGATCCGAACATCGGTTCGACTAACAGTGTTTTCAATGGACCGGCAATGCCGAAAGGATAGTCATAGCCGTACGGCACAATGTCGTCAGCATCACCATGGAAGGCTATGATAGGGATGTTCTTTCCATGAAGGAAGGTCGTATCAGGCATGGCTCCCCACATGTCAACAACACCTTTGACACGAAAGTCTGCCCTAATGGCGTTGCCACAAGTGTCAATATCTCCAAGATCTGGCCTGAGGAAACCACTGTGGGTATATTCGGGACGAGTTTCATTCGTCATGAATGCAAGGTTGAGCGCAGTGATCGCTCCCGCACTGGCTCCTCCCACGAAAATCATGGAAGTATCAATGCCATATTCTTCTTGATGAGACACCAAAAAGCGCATGGCCGCATGGGCATCTTGCACCGCGCGATACCCTGCACGGCCAATGCTTGCCTTGGTGGGCAGGAATCCTATCCTATAGTCGATAGAAGCCGCCACATACCCCATCGATGACAAATGCCGGCACCATTGCGTGATGGAAACATCGTCTTTGGAGCCAAAATAAAAAGCTCCACCGTGAACCAACATCACCAAAGGACGCTTCTTCAACGTGTCGTTCTGAGGCATGAAAACATCCAGATGCAAATCCAGGTCCTTTTCATATATGGCCTCTCCCATCTGGAAGATCTTGTTCGTAACAGCGGTTTCGTCGCCCAATTCAGACCAATACCCTAAGGCGTTGGCGTAAACGATATCATCCATCTCTTCCACGGCAAACAACGAATCTTGATAGCGTTTGTTCTCCATATCCTGAAAAACAGGTGGCACCTCATGAACCAGAAAACGGAAAAAAGCTGTCCCAAACAAACTCAATCGCGCATAGCCTTCAGCTTGTTGTTCATCCATAGAATAAATACGTGGCCGAAACGTCTCCTTCTCCCCGTTATAATAAAGTCTGGCATTACGCTTCCGTGCCTCCAGCTGAAACGGAAGTGTATCCGCCACAGGTTCCTCCAAAGACATATAATGCCCTCTCACATGCTGGCTATCGCTATATTCAACAAACACGAGATAATGGCGGTCATCTATAGTTCCCGTGAAAATAGCGGGCGTTTCAATGACAGGAAATGTCACTTTTTTTGAAAGACGACGTGCTTCACTTCCCCATTGACCGCCCAAAAGGTGGCCCACCAGCAAGGGGAAGAACAATAATAAGAGAAAGCGGCGCATAGTATCGTATGATTTAGCTACAAAAATAGCACTTGTTTTATTTATCCAAAAGATTTCTTTTTTATTTTTGAGCATCAAAACCCGCACATAAATCACAATTTCAATAATATCATGTTAAAATTCAAATCACTACTCTTAGCCGGTCTTCTGCTGATGGGCTTGAACGTCAAAGCTCAGGAGGACCAAGAAATGCTTGTCGGTGCCAATTGCACCAGCATCATGGTAGGCAAAAAAGCCTCAACAGACGGATCCGTCATCACCTCACACACCTGCGACGGTCGCTACCGCACCTGGATGCGCTGGGAACCCGCCGCCGACCACGAAAAAGGCGAGATGCACAAGGTGTATAAAGGCACCATGCACACTGAAGACCCCTTCGACAACCGCAAAGTGGAGCTCGCCGGTGAGATTCCACAAGTGGAACACACCTACGCTTACCTCAACACAGCTTACCCTTGCCTCAACGAAAAACAATTGGCCATCGGCGAAACGACCTTCTCAGGCCCTGACACCTTGGTCAATAAGAACGGAATGTTCCTCATTGAGGAGCTGGAACGCGTGGCCTTGATGCGCTGCGACAACGCCCGTGACGCCATCCAACTTATTGGAAAGCTCGTCAAGGAATACGGCTACGGCGACGGCGGCGAGTGCATCACCATCGCCGATAAAAACGAAGTATGGCAAATGGAAATCCTTGGTGAAGGTCCCGACAAAATCGGCGGCGTGTGGGCTGCTAAACGCATCCCTGATGATGAAGTCGGCGTATCAGCCAACATCGCCCGTATTGGCAAACTGGAGCGCAAAAGCAAAGACTTCTACTGCTCCGACAACTGCGAGAAGGTAGCCAAGAAATATGGCCTCTGGGACGGTGAAGGCGACTTCATCTTCTGGAAGGCTTTCCGCGCTGAATATGGCGGCGGCAAAAACTACAGCGACCGCGAATTCTTCATCCTCAGTCAATTGGCTCCTTCGCTCAACCTCAACCGCGACATGCCCGAACTGCCCTTCTCGGTGAAACCCGACGAGAATGTGAATGTCCGCAAAGTGATGGAACTCTTCCGTAGCACCTACGAAGGCACCGACATGGACATGACCCGCAACATCAAAATGGTGACCAAGAAACGTCAGGACGACGGCAGTGTCAAGGAAGACACTATCATCAGCCCCATCGCCAACCCCTGGATGAACGGCACCATGCAGAACACCTTGAATTTCTTGGCTCCCGAAACCGTGAAGTTCCAACGTACCGTGGCCGTGGCCTGGAGCAGCTACCACCACATCATCCAATGCCGCAGCTGGGTCCCCGACGAGATTGGCGCCATCTGCTGGATGGCCTGCGACAACCCAGGACAAAGCCCTCGCATCCCGATTTTCTCTGGCTCCACTACCCTTCCTGAAGGCTTCGATAAATGCGGACAACTCCGTTACCGCGAAGAGGCTTGGATCTGGCATTACCGCAGAGCCAACAAACTCGCCACTGTGATGTGGGGACGCACCAAACCCGTCCTCATGGGCAATGCCAACCGCTTTGAAGAAAAAGCCCTTGAAGAGATTCCGGCCATAGAACAAAAAGCCCAAAACCTCCTCAACGAAGGCAAAAAAGACGAGGCCACCAAGGTACTCAACCAATATACCAAAGACTTCGCCGCCGCCACCCGCCAAACTTGGAAGGAAATGGAAAGCCAGTTCTGGTACTGGTTCGGGATGGGGTTCTGAAGAAGACAGAAGACAGAAGTCAGAAGTAAGAATAAAAGAAGGGATGGCTCCATTGAACCATCCCTTTCTTCTGTCTTCTGACTTCTGTCTTCTGTCTTCTATTAGTAGAACAACACCCTGTTGTCCTCAATCTTGGCGTTGTTCTTGAGAGCGTTATAAACACCGTTGTTCAGCACTTTGTTGTTGAACTGGGCTGTCTTGTCTCTCAGGATGGTGCTGTAATCAGTAGTGGCAGGAGCCTCGTTCACCTTCACGTTCTTGATGATGAAAGCACTGGAGTTACCGGCGACAGGACCGACCACTTCACCTTCTTTCATACCCATGACCGTGCCGATGATGTCAGCCTCGACACCGAAGTTGCCCAGCACACGTGAATCCAAATTGACATCAGAAACCGTCGTGCTCTCAGCACCCAACTCATTAACCATACGGTCGTAGTCCGTGCCGCAAGCCTTCATCTTTTCAACGGCAGCCTCGCCTTTCTTCTTGTTGAGGATCTGGTACTTGCTCTGTTCAGCAACTTTTTCAAGCGGGACATAACCTTCAGGAACCATATCGGTCAATGCGGCCACCACAAACATGTTGTCTAATTCAAAGATGGAAGAGACATCATGCATCTTGGTCTTTTCGTCGAATGCCCAACGAACAATCTGACGCGGGTTGTCGATACCAGTGATTTGATAAGTGGAAGCCGTCATTCTGGGCTGGCTGCGCTTGGTCATGCCTTCAGCCTCAATAGCGGCGTTGAACTGATCGTAAGTGCGGTTTTCAGTGACAAACTTGTTAGCCTTGGCAAAGATGTCTTGGTAGGTCTTGGTGCTTGAAGTCAACTCGTGTTTCAAAATGGCCAGACGAGCCTTGGGCTGCATCTCGGTCTTGCCAGTCACTTTAATGATATGGTATCCGAAAGGAGTCTCGACGACGCCAATCTTACCCACAGGATTGTTCATCACGAACTCGTTGAAGTTATAAACCATCATACCATCGGTGAACCAATCGAGGTCGCCGCCCTTTTCAGCGGATCCCTTATCGGAAGAAAACTTGGTGGCAAGTTCCTCGAAGAGCTTGGGATCGTTGATATTCTTCTTCTGGGTCAGGACATTGACGATACTATCGGCACGCTTCTGAGCCATCTCCTTGGTAGTGACGGTGTCCTCGCTGCGCAAAGCGCCAATATAGGGAATCAGAATATGGCTGGCTCTCAGAGAGTCGGCACGGTTCTGAAGGTCAACGATACGCACGAGATTATAAGCGTTATCATCAAAGTAAGGACCATAAACGAAACCAGGCTGGTTTTCACCGTCAAAAATCACGCTTTCGATAGCAGCAGGGACATCAGTGCGAGCCATCCAAGCACTGTCGTAACGCTGATCGGAGTTGGCATTCACAAAGTTAGCGACGTTATCGGTGTTGGTGAAGTCATCTTTCATGCTTGCGACGAGATTCTGGGCATCCCGATCATCCTGTGCCGATGGGGTAATATCAAACACCACATACTCAATGCCGCGGGTGGCGTCTGTCTCGAATCTGTACTTGTTCTCCTCATAATAATTCTTCCTGTCCTTGTCGGTGACCGTCACAGTTGAATCAGGAATGGAAGCATAACGAAGGACGACGACTTCGGCGTTAGCCTTGGTGTTCTTATTCTCATAATACTTCTGAGCCAACTTGGCAGGGACAAAATAGGAAGCCTTCACGAGATTGTCGAACTTGGTCTCAAGACGGTTGTCCTTGATGGCATTCTCGAAGTCAACCCACTGGCTACGATACTCAATAGGGGCGCTTTCCAGATTCTGCAGGTAGTTCTCAAGCGTCTGACGGTCAAAGTTGCCGTTAGCGTCGGAGAAATTCTGGACAACCCACTGGTGCGGTTCCTCGCCCACGAACTGATCGTAAAGCTCCTCCGGGGTCACATTCATGCCCACTGCTTCATATTCCTTGGTCATGATGTGTTCCTTGATCATCTGTTCCAGCGTGTTGTTGTAAACGCTATAAGTCTGCGAAGAGGTAAGGCTGTTGCCATTGCTTCTCTTCATGTTTTCCAGATTCTTGTTCTTCAAATCCTCAAAATCCTTGTAGGGAACCTTCTCTCCGTCAATGACCGCAACATTATATTCGCGGTGTCTTCCCGTACTTTGGAAAAGGTCTTGCAGGACGAATGCCAACAAGGCAAGACCAATGATTGCGATTAACAATCCTGAACGTTTTCTGATTTTTTCAATTGCTGCCATAATACATATATGAATTAATAATTATCCAAATTTTGAGCCTGCAAATTTAGTAAAAGGTTTTCAATTAACGCAAAATTGATTCAACTTTATTTTTCATCTCACTGAATCCGCTTTAATTCCACCTCTTCCAGCTTCATGTCTGTAGCCTTTAGAACCTTTATTTTATATTGTCCGACGATCAATTCCTCCCCTGTTTCAGGAATGCTCTCGTAAAAATGAAGGATCATGCCGGCCAAAGTCTCATAATCGTCCGAAACCGGGAGATCGAGTTTATACGTCTCATTGAGATAATCTATCTCAAGGCGTGCCGAAAACACGTAAGTATCATCTTTTACCACTTCTTCCTTTTCTTCCTCTTCATCATACTCGTCCTCAATCTCGCCAAAAATCTCCTCAATGACATCCTCCATCGTGACAATACCCGCAGTGCCTCCAAATTCATCAACCACCACAGCCACGCCTTGATGTTTTTGGATGAAATGCTTCAACAAACGGTCGGCGGTATAAGTCTCAGGGAAAAAGTCTATCGTCCTCACCAAATCCGCGGCTGTCTTGTCTTTGCCGTATGCAATAGCGTCAACGACATCATTGAGATGGATATAACCGACGATATTATCAATGTTATCGGAATAAACAATCAGTTTCGAGTGTTTGGTCTCCTCGAAGCGGTCCTTGATGAAATGCAAGTCATCCGTGAGTTTCACCGCCTCGATCTCATTACGCGGGCCCATGCACTCACGAAGTTTCACCGACCTGAAATCCATGGCATTCTGGAAAAGCTGTATCTCCTGCTGGACATCCTCATCAGCCTCTTTGCGGTCAGCGTATTCGGTGATATAGTCATCGAAATCCACCGTGCTGATCTGGTATTCCTGCTGATCAATCCGCATACGGAAGAACACCCGGATAATAAAATAGGCGATCCCGGAATAAATCAAAGTAAGCGGATAAAGAAGATAGTAAAAGACTACCGTTGGAAGCGCAAAGAAAGAGAGGATGGCGTTAGGGTTGATGCGGAATAATATCTTTGGCAAAAACTCCGCCACCACAAGGACGATCAACGTGGAGATAACCGACTGCAAAAGCAGGACAAAAAAGGCATACTCCAATGTAGCCGGAAGAATCCAAAGGACAAAAGGTTTCAGAAGATGCGCTATCGCAATGCCATAGATGATGTTAGCGATGTTATTACCAATCAGTAATGAAGTGATGAAACGCGATTGATTTTTGAAAAACAGACTTACAATCTTTGCAGAGAAACGATTTTTCTTCAGATCCACCTCCAGCTGAAGCCTGTTGGTGCTGTTGAAAGCAATCTCAAGCCCCGAACAAAGAGCAGAGAAAAACAACGTAATCACAACAACAATCCAATCGTTCACTTTCAATCCTCCTCCACTTCAAAAGTCGCTTTACCATTATAAATGGTGTATTCTTCAAAGCCTTCCTCCGCAACAAGACTGTCGCCAGTAATATCCTTGTCGGGCATAATGATTCTCACTTTTGAACGAGTATAAATCATCTTTGTGTCTTGGTACCAATAGAGCTTGTCGGAGAACATACTCTGCCCTTTCTGCTGGTTCTCGACGCTGACATTGCCCTTTGCCTCGACCATTTTCTCATTGGTGTGGTTAATACCATAATCCGCACTGATTTCCGAGGTCACATGATGGTATTTGTCGAAGATGGATGCGTGAAAGCCCTTGGGGAATTCCACGTAATTGGAGTCATCGCCCTGACGTACCATCATGGGTGCGGTAAGCTCCACTTGCACGATGCCCGAATCGCTTCTATAAAACACGATGTCGTAGGCGACGATGCCCGACAGCGTGTCATCGGAAGCCAGCTGTTGTATCACTGAAGTGGGGTTACCACACGAAAACAACATCACAGCCAACAAGGCTGTGATGTTGCAGATCAGAAATCGAGTTGTTTTCAACGTCCTGATTATTTAGCGGCTCTGATGGTTGTGGTTTCACCGATCCAGCCACCAACCGTATATGACTGGCCTTCAGCATAGTCGTTGAAGAAAATGTCCTCTGCGGTTGGGAAGTGCTGTCTGTAAGTGGCACTCAAGCTATTGGCACGACTTGCGACTGATGGGTCAATGCTTGCAGCCCTGGCGAACTTGTCAACAGCTGCCCAATAGGCCTCCTTGCCTTTGAACTTACTGTCGGACATGCTGTTTGCTGACTGGGCGTAGGCCGTACCGATGATGATGTAAGGTTCACCAGCGGTCGGGTCAACAGCGGCTGCACGACGGGCGACATCACGGCATTTAGCGTATGAGCCCATGTTCAAGTAGCAGTATGCCAAGTTTCTGTAAGCTCTGTAAACACGGTCGTTGTTGGAGGCGGAAGTAGCCTGTTCGAAGTACTTGGCCGCTTCACCGTTCTTGCCGTCTTTGAAGAGCTTAACACCAATGTTGTATGCAGCTTCGGGGCTGGGTTCCAAATCATAGAGCTTCTTACTGGCGTCAAGGAAGAGCTTCGAGTCTGTGCATTCCTTCTTATCAAGGATGGTGGTGATACGCTTCAGAAGATTGATGTCATCGGGAGTCTCTGCCATTTTAGCACTAAACACTTTGATCAGGTCATCGCAAGAAGCAAAGGGCTGGAAGAGGTTGTCGATGTTGTTCTTTACACCTTTATTAATATTAATGGACTTTTCGTTCTTCTCAATCTGTTTGTCGAAGCCGGAAACGCCATCAGTATCTCCTGACTCTTCTGCCGTAGCTCTGGCTTCAAGCAGCTGGGTCTCTTTTTCGGCAAGTACTTTGATATTGTCATCAAGCACTTCAGAAAGTTCCTGATACACATTGATGATGGTCATCTTTTCTTCTTTTCCGTTATTCACCATATCGATGGTTGACTTGAAATAAGCATCGACGTAAGCGCCTTGCAGCTGAGAAGGATCCATGGCGACAGCCTCTTTCAGCACGTTGTAAGCCTCTTCATAGCGATTCTTATTATAGGTGTAGATCAACATGCCTTTACGGCCCTTGATATTAGCAACTTGCGAAGCTCCCGTCTTGGGATCGGTCGGGAAGCAGACGGCTCTTGTGTCCATCAACATGCAGAGCGTGTCAATGTAAGCATCCTTGTCCTTAGGGTTCTTGCGGATCAGATAATCCAGGATCTTTTCACCGTTTGTGTAAGTGTATTGGCTTGCGCGGGGTCCTGTGAGAAACACTTCACGCCATGCGGAAATCATTTCAGCGTTGGCAGCCTCGGGAGCAAACTTGGCAGCTTCCCATTGCTTAAAGAACTCACGGTAAATTGAAAGCTTTGTGACGCAATTTGCACTATCAGCGCCATACTTTGATTCTGTTAAATTTTGTGCGGAAACGCTAAAGGCCATTCCTAAAACAACAGCCAGAACCGCAAATCTCTTAGTTTTCATCTCTCTTGTATTTTTATGGTTTAACTTTTGCGTTTATTGATATTTTCGTTTCATGAACCAGCGCTCGAAGATAGAGACACCGATGGTGACATTAACGTAATTCTCTTGGATTAAATTAGCAGATTTCGTGCCACATTTTCCGATTTCCAGTCCGACATTCACTTTCGACATTGTTCTTGGCACAGGCAGGGTCATCCCGAATGTTGCCCCCATCTTATTGATAGGTTGTCCATTTATATTGAGATAAGTCTGCTCATAAAAGCCACCCAAACGGTATGAGACTTTAGTCCAATATCCTGACAATGTAGTCGATGTAGGAACAAACTCACCTCCCACCGCAATGCTCCAAGAATCGCTCAGACCCTCGTTGACACCATTACGGGCAAACTGGCTCCACTGCGACCAATTAAAGTCTGCGCCCAAGGTCCAGCGGTTGTTTTTTTGCAGCGAAACGCCAAAGCCCAAGGCGTGAGGCATGGTGTATCTGCCACTTTGGTCTTTCGCATAAAACACAGTGTCAATAAGATATTCAATGGAACCTTGTGAAAGATTGTCGTTTGCTTCAATAGTACGGATGAAAACCGACTGGGTACCACGAAGATTGATTTTTTGGTTATAAGTGGCGCCAACAGAGAGGTTGAGCCCCTCACCCACCTTGCCATGATACATCAGGCCATAGTCGAACATGAAAGAAGAGACCATCATATCGCGGCTGCGACGGGTGCAAATTATGAAAGCGGAATCAGGATACGCCAAAGTAGTGGTTGACTTACTATCGCCGAACACATAATTGGCATTGACACCCACTGAAAAATGCTTGCCTATACGGAAAGCATTGCCGACGAAGACCTGGTTCAAACCGCCATCACCTTCGAAAAGCTGTGAATAGTTGCCTAATTGCGCATCATTGAATTTGGTCACGATATTGTACCCGACATTGCTGTAAGGTTGGGCTCCGATGGCCATTTTCCACCAATTTGTGAAAGCAAAGCCCATCGCCACATAATCAAAAGACGCACTGCTTGCCCTTTCAGACAGAGATGAGGTGCTGAATGTTGACGTTTTGAAATACATGCCCGCGTCAAAGATAAAAGCCAAGGTATCAATCATTGCATACGAGGCCGGGTTGCCAGCGTTGACCATGTTGTTTCCATACATGGCATTGGCCACGCCGCCCATGCCTTTGAGCCTATTGTTCATTGTTTTGCTCCTCACCTGACCTATACCAAACATGGAATAGGGCGAGTCAACATTGGCTTGGGCGAAGACCGTACCGCACATCAATGCGATCAGTATTGTCAATATCAGTTTGTTAGGCGAATGCTTCTTCATTATTTTTTGTTTCGGGGTGCAAATATCGAAAAAAAAACTGAATTTTTTGTAAAAAATTGTTGCTATTTCTAAAAAAAGCTGTATCTTTGCAGTCGCATTTAAAGGGGTACCATAGCTCAGTTGGTAGAGCAACGGACTGAAAATCCGTGTGTCGCTGGTTCAATTCCCGCTGGTACCACCACAAGAGCCGGACGCGAGTTCGGCTCTTATTTTTTCCGCTATCTCTTTCGCATTCAACGAATTCA
>JAEEGL014976561.1_pt1 | contig 11120 bp, 11 predicted proteins | sample 9134231 | NCBI WGS metagenome assembly JAEEGL01 (sample SAMN16246548, study PRJNA631951) | gut metagenome | biome: gut microbiome; feature: rumen; material: fiber-attached | host: Bos | place: Iran: Karaj | collected 2018-10
GACAGCAAGACATTTCACTCCCCTCTCCCGTCGGAGAGGGGTCGGGGGTGAGGCTGTTCAAGGATATTCCTTATTCCGACATTATCGCTGAGTGGTGGAGAAGAAACGGAGGTGAGCCAGAAGCAGGAGAAAGAAACGTGAAGTTGCACAAATTAGCCGTTAATCTACGAGCTATTTGCGACAATAGGAAAGACTTGCTTTTGGCTATCATGCCGAAATGTGGATTGTCAGAAACGGAATTGAAATCAATTATTGATTCTGCTTGCAAGGAAAATCCAAAAGGTATTTCAAAGATGATGAAATCCATCATTGATGAACTGGAAGACAGAAAGGGTTTTGACGAGGAAGCGGAAGATGACGAGGAAGCCGACAACACCAATACATTGCCTATTAGCTTGAAGCGTAATTTGCCGATTGGCTTGAAAGAATCGTTGGTTGGCGTTCCAAAGAATATGCAAATGCCCGTGCTTTGTGCGGTCATGCCGATAGCTGCCACGTATGCCGATTTGGTGAGCGTAAGGTATTGTGACGGGATGGAACAAAAACTTGGCTTAATGTCAATCATCCTTGGCGACCAAGCAAGCGGTAAGAGCGTTTGTAAAAATGCCGTGGACGTATGGAAACGACAATTAGACGAAGACGATGCTATTGCCCGTAAGCGAGAAGAGGAATGGAAGGAAAGAAAGAAGAATCGTAAGGCAAATGAGAAAGCACCAGAAGACCCGAAGGTATTAATCAGAGTATTGCCTGTTACGGTTTCATGTTCTACTCTTTTGAAACGCTTCAAGAATTCTTGTGACCATACGCTTTATTCCTTTGGTGAGGAATTAGACACGTTGAGAAAAACAAACGGTGCTGGTTCGTGGAGTTCGAAGTATGACATCTACCGTCTATCGTTCGACCGTGGAGAATGGGGGCAGGACTATAATTCAGACCAAGCGGAAAGCGGTGTTGTAAGAGTGGCTTATAACTGGACGATGCTCGGCACGTATGGCGCTATGAGAAAGTGTTTTAAGGCTGACAATATCGAGAATGGTCTTTCTTCTCGTATCTTAGTGGCTGAAATGCCCGATTCAAGTTTTGCGAAGATGCCTAAGTATGGAAAAAGAACGCTGGAAGATGAAGCGAAGATTCAGGAGGCCGTGAATGTTCTCAGAAGGTCAAACGGATTGATTGACACACCACGTCTGAGAAAGGCAATTGAAGATTGGGTAGAGGAAAAACGTGTGGAAGCCGCCAAGGATATTGACCGTGTGAAAGACACCTACCGCAAACGTGCTGCCGTGATTGGCTTTAGATGTGGGGTGATTTTCCATCTTCTAAGTGGAAAGGCAAAAGAAACGCAAGCATGTGTTGACTTTGCGCTCATGATGGCAGAGTATTGTTTGACTCAACAAATCAAGACGTTTGGAGAGACATTGAATAGGCAGTATATAGATTCCAACAATGAAAACATTTGTTGTAAACTAAATGCTTCTGCTTATGATCAATTACCATCTGTTTTTTCATCCGACGATTTAAGAGCCATAAAAGGTGAATCGTGTAAAGTTAATTCTTTAAGGATGATTATATCAAGATGGGTTCGTGATGGTTGGATTAAAAAAATAAGAAAAAACCAATGGCAAAAAGTGTAATTTTGCAACTTTGCAACTTTGCAACTTTAGTACCTTCACATAAAATAGAATTATGGAATTTGTATTAAAAAGAATTGCCAAGAAAAAGGGCTATACGATTGGCAAACTATATGTAAAGCAATCTATAATAGATGAATATTTGAGGGGCGAGAAGCTAATTTACATCTGTGATACGCTTGAACCTCAATGGCGAGACTATGCCAAGGGTGCACGGAAGATTAAGGGAAAAAGTGCCATTCCAGAAGGGCGTTATCCCGTTGTAATCACTTATTCGCCTAAGTTCAAACAATGGTTGCCGTTGTTGGTGAATGTTCCCATGTTTTCTGGCATTCGCATTCACGCAGGCAATGATGCGGTGAAAGACACGCAAGGTTGTATCTTGGTTGGCGAAAACAGAGAAGTGGGAAAGGTTCTCAACTCGCGCAAACACGTGAAAATCGTGAAAGAGAAGATTGTGGAAGCCAAAGACAAAGGCGAAGGAGTATGGATAGAGATTAGATAATTGATAGTAGTCAGCCATGATGAAATGTATTGACGTTTCTTGTGGCTGGCAACTCAATAATTTGATGCGTAACGACATCTCTATTTCTCGGTGCATCTTGGTGCAAAAGGTGTTTTTTAAAAGGATTTAAAACGATGTTAAATATCAGAAATTTCAAAATATGGAGAAAATGAGAGTGGTTGAAAAAAGGAAATAAGCAACAAGATTTGTTTTAACAAAAAAAATGGTTAACTTTGCAAATCAAAAGACACTCAAAAAACATTGAAATATGGCTAAGAGAACTGTACAAGATACAGAAATAAACATTCTCAAAATAAAAAATGAGGACTATATTTGTCTGTCCGATATGATGAAGGCAAAGGATGGTGATTCCCAAATACGTTTCACGATATATAGATAGCTGAAAACAATAAACCTAATAAGATAAATATATGCCTATCATCGAAATATCATCTTTGTCGCACCCTGGTGTAGAAATGTTTTCCAATCTTACTGAAGCACAATTGCGCAACCGATTGGAACCAGAGAAAGGTATATTCATTGCTGAAAGTCCAAAGGTGATTCATGTGGCTTTAAATGCTGGATATGAGCCGATAGCCCTACTTTGCGAACAAAAACATATAACGGGAGATGCTTCCGATATAATCAAAAGATGTGGCGACATACCCGTTTACACGGGACCTCGAACACTCTTGTCTTCTTTGACGGGATACACGCTTACACGTGGCGTGCTATGTGCCATGAAACGACCTACATTGCCAAGCGTGGAAACATTATGTAAAGAGTGCAAGAGGATTGTGGTGATTGACGGTGTTGTAGACACCACCAACATCGGAGCCATCTTTCGTTCGGCCGCCGCATTGGGCATAGATGCCGTATTGCTCACGCGCAATTCCTGCGACCCGTTGAATCGACGAGCCATCAGAGTATCAATGGGTTCCGTATTTCTCGTTCCTTGGACATGGTTGGATAATGCGCCCAAGAGTTTGAACCGACTCGGATTCAAAACCGCAGCTATGGCATTAACGGAGAATTCCGTTTCCATTGATGATGCCACTCTCTTGAAAGAACCCAAATTAGCCATTATCATGGGAACAGAAGGCGACGGACTTCCCATGGAAACGATTGTGGAATCCGATTATGTGGTGCGTATTCCCATGTCTCACCAAGTCGATTCACTCAACGTAGCTGCCGCCGCATCCATCGCCTTTTGGCAACTACGAGTAAGATGAGGTTTATCATGAATTAACATAGAATTTCAAATTGAACAACGAATAATTGTCTGAATTGAAAGAAATTTTGTAATTTTGCATCCAATATGTACAAAATGTTATTAAATTCATGAAATCTTGTGCCATTTTACTACTGCATTGTCCAGACAAACCAGGCATTATTTCAGAAATTACCAAGTTTGTAACCGACAATAAAGGTAATATCGTTTACCTCGATCAATATGTTGACAGGGAAGACGGTATGTTCTTCATGCGAATTCAATGGGAGTTGGAAAAATTCCTCATTCCAAGGGAGAAAATATTTGATTACATAGACACATTATATGCCTTACGTTACAAGATGACGTTCAACCTATACTTCACCGATGAACGTCCTCGAATGGCTATCTTCGTCAGCAAGATGAGCCATTGCCTTTACGACCTGTTGGCTCGTTACAAGGCTGGTGAATGGAACGTCGATATACCTTGCATCGTTAGCAATCACGAAGACTTACGATACATTGCTGACCAGTTTAACATCCCATACTACGTTTGGTCTGTCAACAAAGACCACTCCAACAAAGATGAAGTCGAGAAGGCGCAAATGGCGTTGTTGAAAGAGAAAAAGATTACGTTTGTGGTGCTTGCACGATATATGCAAATCATCGGCGACAACATGATTCAGGCTTATCCTCACCACATCATCAATATCCACCACTCTTTCCTTCCAGCTTTCATTGGTGCAAAACCCTATCATCAAGCATGGGAACGTGGAGTGAAAATCATTGGTGCTACGAGCCACTATGTTACGGCTGAGTTGGATGCTGGTCCTATCATCGAACAAGACATCACTCGCATTTCTCACAAAGACACTCCTGAAAGTTTAGTGCTGAAAGGCAAGGATTTGGAGAAAATTGTGCTTTCACGTGCCGTTACCAAGCACATCGAGCGTAAGATATTGACGTATCACAACAAGACGATTATATTTAGTTGATGAAAATAGCCATCGTTAAATACAACGCTGGGAATATCTATTCCGTGGTAAACGCGCTGAACAGATTGGGCGTTAATCCCATTATCACCGATAATGCGGAAGAACTGATGTCGGCAGATAAGGTGTTGTTTCCTGGTCAAGGGGAAGCAGGTACGACCATGCAATACTTGAAAGAGCACCATTTAGACATGCTCATCAAGGAATTGCGCCAACCCGTATTGGGTATCTGCGTGGGTCAACAACTACTGTGTAGTCACTCTGAAGAAGGCAATACCGATTGCATCGGGATATTTCCCGTGGAAGTGAAGCGTTTCCAACCACAAAGACATGAGGACAAAGTGCCTGCGATGGGATGGAACGACCTTTCTATCAAGCCATCAGAGAGTGAGAAAGGACAATTATTCCATGGTTTGGAAGCTCATCCCTACGTCTATTTCGTACATAGCTATTATGTTCCCGTTTGCGAATGGACTATCGCTACTGCCGATTATATCCTCCCCTATTCGGCAGCCTTGCGTAAAGACAATTTCTGGACTACCCAATTCCATCCCGAAAAGAGTGGAAGCGTAGGTGAAACGATTCTAAAGAACTTTTTAGCAATATGATAGAACTGATTCCTGCCATTGACTTGATTGATGGTAAGTGCGTAAGACTTACCAAGGGCGACTACAACCAAAAGAAAATCTACAACGAGAACCCCGTGGAAATCGCCAAGGGATTCGAGGAAATGGGCTTTAAGCGGTTGCATGTGGTAGACCTTGATGGTGCGCGCTCGAAACATATCGTCAACGTAGACGTATTGAAAGCCATAACCACAGAGACAAATCTGATTGTGGACTTTGGCGGAGGCATCAAGTCGGAGGAAGACATCGAGAAAGCTTTTGCAAATGGTGCTTCCATGGTGACTATCGGTAGTATTGCCGTTACCCAACCAGAATTGTTCTTGAAATGGCTCGACCAATATGGGGCAGAAAAACTGATATTGGGAGCTGACGTGAAAAACGGCATGATTTCCATCAATGGTTGGAAAGAAGACTCTGCCGAACAATTGCTTCCTTTCTTGAAGAAATATATCGACCACGGAGTGAAAAACGTGTTGTGTACGGAGATTTCGAAAGACGGAACCCTACAAGGTCCTGCACTCCAACTCTATCAAGAAATCATGGCAGCATATCCACAACTGCACCTCATAGCCAGCGGTGGAGTTTCTTCCAACGAAGACATCATTGCCTTAGACCAAGCGGGAATTCCCGCCGTGGTATTTGGTAAGGCCTTTTATGAAGGCAAGATTAACATACCCGAATTATTGACAACAAATAAAACACAAATAGATTGAGAGGATTAGCAAAACGCATTATCCCGTGTCTTGACGTAAAAGACGGAGAGACGGTGAAAGGAACCAATTTCGTAAACCTGAGAAAAGCAGGTGACCCTGTAGAATTGGGGAAGGCTTACAGCGAAGCTGGAGCCGACGAATTGGTTTATCTCGACATCACGGCAAGTTTTGAAGGACGTAAGACTTTTACGGAAATGGTGACTCACGTGGCTCGTGAAATCAACATACCGTTTACCGTGGGTGGAGGCATCAACGCCTTGGAAGACGTAGAACGCTTGCTTTACGCTGGTGCTGACAAGGTGAGCGTGAATTCCGCAGCCATTCGTCGTCCACAACTCATTAATGAGATTACCAACAAGTTTGGCTCACAAGTTTGCGTATGTGCCATCGATGCCCGATTCGACGAGGACGGTTGGCATTGTTACGTAAAAGGCGGAAGGGAGCGAGTGGAATTAGGACTCTTCGACTGGGCAAAGGAAGTAGAGCAAAGAGGTGCTGGCGAAATATTATTTACCAGCATGAACCACGACGGAGTGAAAAACGGATACGCCAATGAAGCGTTAGCACAATTGGCAGACAATCTCTCCATCCCTATCATCGCCAGTGGTGGTGCGGGGAAGAAAGAACATTTTCGCGATGCGTTTACCCTTGGAAAAGCTGATGCCGCATTAGCCGCAAGCGTATTCCACTTTGGAGAGATTCCCATTCACGAATTGAAAGAATACCTTCGCCACGAGGGTATCAACGTAAGATAAATAGAGGTACATCCTCAAAAAGACAGATACAATCATTATGGAAATTGACTTTGAAAAATTAGGAGGCCTCGTTCCAGCCATCATCCAAGACGCAACGACGAAAAACGTGTTGATGTTGGGTTTCATGAACGAGCAAGCATATCATAAGACCATTGAGACGGGAAAGGTGACATTTTGGAGTCGTACAAGAAATTGTCTATGGACAAAAGGTGAGACTTCGGGAAACTTCTTGAATCTTGTCAGCATTCAAAATGATTGCGACAACGATACCTTATTGGTGAAGGTAAACCCGATAGGACCAACTTGCCACAAGGGAACAGACACTTGTTGGGGAGAGACAAACGAAGCCAATCCCCTACTCTTCCTCACGGAGTTACAAGACTTCATCGAGAAGCGTCATCAAGAAATGCCAGAAGGTTCGTATACAACCAAGTTGTTCAAGGACGGTGTGAACAAGATGGCACAAAAAGTGGGTGAAGAGGCATTGGAAACCGTGATTGAGGCTACCAACGGAACCAATGAGAAACTCATCTACGAAGCTTCTGACATGATGTACCACCTGATTGTCTTATTGACAAGCAAGGGATTGAGAATAGAAGACATTGCCCAAGAACTTCATAAGCGCCACGATCCCAGTTGGGACCAAGCACGTAGATTGAAGAAGGCATCAGAATAATTCATCTACAAATAACAACCATTGATTATGTCTACATTATTGATAGATTATAAGAAAGTCAACGTTTACCAAGGAGACGCCTTAATATTAAAGGACGTTGATTTCAAGGCTGGTGAAGGCGAGTTCATCTATATTATCGGTAAGGTGGGTTCAGGAAAGAGTTCGTTGCTGAAAACCATGTATTGCGAACTCGACCTTGATGCCGACGACACGGAAAAGGCGGAAGTGTTGGGGCGTGATTTGCGAACGCTGAAAAGAAAGGAGATTCCCGCACTCCGTAGAGAGATGGGAATCATTTTCCAAGATTTCCAATTGCTCCACGACCGTAGTGTATACGGGAATCTTAGGTTTGTACTTCGTGCTACGGGATGGAAGAAGAAAGACGACATCAATACTCGTATCAACGAGGTGTTGACCGCCGTAGGAATGGAAGACAAGAAAGAGAAGATGCCTAACGAGTTGTCTGGTGGCGAACAACAACGTATCGCCATTGCCCGAGCATTGCTGAATAAGCCCAAGGTAATCGTTGCGGATGAACCAACGGGTAATCTCGACCCCGAAACGGCAAGCAACATCGTGAAATTGCTGAAAGACATATCACAGAAAGGTACTGCCGTGGTAATGTCTACACACAATATCCCCATCATCGACCAATATCCTGGTACTGTTTACCGTTGTAGGGAAAACGTGATTACCGACATTACCAAGGAATATAACAAGATGGACAAAAAAGAACTTGAAGAAGAAGAGGAACAACAAAATTAAATATGAAGACAATGAAAGTGATGAAATTTGGAGGCACTTCGGTCGGAAGTCCCGAACGAATGAAGAATGTAGCCTCATTGGTAACTGAGTCAGGTGAACCTACGTTTGTAGTTCTTTCTGCCATGAGTGGAACAACCAACTCACTTGTAGAAATCTCCGATTACCTGTACAAGAAGAATCCTGAAGGAGCAAACGAGATTATCAATGCCTTGGAGAAGAAATACTTAGGGCACGTGGAAGAACTCTATGCTACGGATGAATACAAACAGAAGACACGTGATTTCCTTCGTGAGGAATTTGATTATCTTCGCTCTTTCACCAAAGACATCTTCACCAGTTTTGAAGAGAAGAGCATCGTTGCTCAAGGTGAGGTAATCAGCACGAACATGATGGCTAATTACCTTCAGGAATGTGGCGTGAATACTTGTTTGATTTCTGCACTCGACTTCATGAGAACAGACAAGAATTCAGAGCCTGACCCACAATATATCAAGGAGAAGTTAACGGCTATTTTGAACGACAAGGCAGATTTCCAAATCTATATCACTCAAGGATTTATCTGTAGAAATGCTTACGGAGAGATAGACAACTTGCAACGTGGTGGTTCTGATTATACCGCTTCATTGGTGGGTGCTGCCATCAACGCGGAGGAAATACAGATTTGGACTGACATTGACGGTATGCACAACAACGACCCACGTGTGGTTGACAAGACGGAAGCCGTTCGCCAACTGAACTTCGAGGAGGCAGCTGAGTTGGCTTACTTCGGTGCGAAGATTCTCCATCCTACCTGTATCCAACCAGCCAAGTATGCTGGCATTCCCGTACGCATGAAGAATACGATGGACCCGAAGGCAGAAGGTACCATTGTTGACAACGTCATCGTGAGGGGAAAAATCAAGGCTGTTGCAGCAAAAGACAACATCACCGCCATTAAGATTAAGTCATCTCGCATGTTGCTTGCCACGGGTTTCTTACGCAAGGTATTTGAGATTTTCGAGAGTTACCAGACACCTATCGACATGATTGCCACGTCAGAGGTTGGCGTTTCCATGAGTATCGACAATGATGCTCACTTGAACGAAATCGTTGACGAGTTGAAGAAGTACGGCACCGTTACCGTAGATAGCGACATGACGATTATCTGCGTGGTGGGCGACCTTGACTGGAGCAATCTCGGTTTTGAGACATTGGCAACAGAGGCGATGAAGAATATTCCCGTGAGAATGATATCTTACGGTGGTAGTAACTATAACATCTCATTCCTCATCAAGGGTACGGACAAGAAACGCGCCTTGCAGAACTTGAGTGACATGTTATTCAACAAGAACAAATAATCCAAACACAACACGACACAAATGATCAAGGGTAAATTTCCTATAGACAAGTTTCAGAAGATACCGACACCCTTCTACTATTACGACACAGATTTGCTTCGCGAGACCTTAAGGGCTATCAACAAGGAAACGGAGAAACACGAGGGATATATCGTTCATTATGCGGTAAAGGCGAATGCCAATCCCAAGGTGCTCAACGTGATTTGCCAAGCGGGATTGGGAGCGGATTGCGTGAGTGGCGGTGAGATAGAAGCGACCATCAAGGCTGGCTTCCCTGCCAACAAGATAGTGTATGCTGGTGTTGGGAAGAGTGATTGGGAAATCAACTTAGGTCTCGACAAGGATATCTTCTGCTTCAACGTGGAGAGTATTCCCGAGTTGGAAATCATCAACGAACTGGCTGAGAAGAAGGGAAAGATTGCGCAAGTGTGTTTCCGCATCAATCCCAATGTCGGCGCTCATACTCATGCCAACATCACGACTGGGTTGGCGGAGAATAAGTTTGGCATTGCCATGGGCGATATGGAAAGGGTGATTGAAGAAGCAGCCACGATGAAAAACGTGAAATTCATCGGCTTGCATTTCCATATCGGTTCTCAGATATTAGATATGGGTGATTTCGAGGCATTGTGCAATCGCATCAACGATTTGCAAAAACAACTTGAAAGTCATCGTATCGTTGTTGAGAACATCAACGTTGGCGGTGGATTAGGTGTCAGTTACGGACATCCTAACCACTTGCAGATTCCCGATTTCAAGGATTACTTTGACACATACGCACGAAAATTGAAACTTCGTCCAGGTCAAAAGTTACATTTTGAATTAGGTCGTGCTGTCGTTGCTCAATGTGGTTCGCTCATCACACGTGTATTGTATGTGAAGGAAGGTGTTTGCAAGCAGTTTGCCATCGTGGATGCTGGAATGACCGACCTCATCCGCCCTGCGCTCTATAACGCTTACCATCGCATAGAGAATATCTGTAGCGACGAACCAGAAGAGGCTTACGACGTGGTTGGACCTATCTGCGAGTCAAGTGACGTGTTTGGAAAGGCAATCGACATCAATAAATGTCATCGTGGCGACCTGCTTGCATTACGTAGTGCTGGTGCCTACGGTGAAATCATGGCAAGCCAATACAATTGTAGGAAGCTGCCAATAGGATATATAAAAGAAGAAATATAAGATGCTTATCGACCTCACATCGATTGTAGCAAGCGGCATTCTCATTGTCCTTGCGGTAATTAGTTGGTTCGCTAACCCGTTCTTCCGGGCGCGGAATCTCTTTTCGCCTCATCAGTCTCTCGACGATGAAACTCTTGACGCGGAGAATCCACAAGCGGAAGTGCAACCTTCCAAGGAACCGCCATTCAAGAAATGGCCGAGGATTTCCATACTGATTACCGCGCACGACAATGCGTTGGAACTCGACAATCATCTTCCCACGTTGCTCTCACAAGACTATCCTGGCATCTTCGAGGTCATCGTCGTTGCCGAGAAGGGCGACGGTTCTACCGAAGACGTATTGAAGAGATACTTGAACAACCGTAAGTTGTACTACACCTTCATCCCCGACTCGTCTCGTTATATGAGTAGGAAGAAGTTGATGATTACGCTCGGCGTGAAGGCTGCTCGTTATGAATGGATTCTACTCACCGAGGCAAGTAGTACGCCGTTGTCTGACACGTGGCTGAAGACGTTTGCCAAGAACATGACGGATGATACCAACTTGGTACTTGGCTATAGCAATTACGCCAAGGAAGTTCCCGCCTACTATCGCTTCGAGCAACTCCGAAATTCTTGTTATTGTCTCAATAAGGCTAAGGGGGGCATTGCCTATGGCACCAATTCCAACAACGTGGCTTGCGAAAAAGAGGAGGTCAGCAACGAAGGTGGGGATAGGGGCAACTTGC
>JAEEGL015063983.1_pt1 | contig 11120 bp, 8 predicted proteins | sample 9134231 | NCBI WGS metagenome assembly JAEEGL01 (sample SAMN16246548, study PRJNA631951) | gut metagenome | biome: gut microbiome; feature: rumen; material: fiber-attached | host: Bos | place: Iran: Karaj | collected 2018-10
AGATCCGTGATACAGATATGGCTAAAGAGATGGTTAAGTATTCCAACAACAACATCCTTGCACAGGCAGGTCAGTCAATGCTTGCACAGGCTAACCAGTCAAATCAGGGTGTTCTGTCACTTCTTGGATAATAGTCGGTTTGCGAATGCTAAACTACCGAAAAGAGCTTTGGGGGCCCCAAAGCTCTTGTTCTTTGCGTGTTTACAGCATATAGACTATAATTAGTATATAAACAACACGAAAAGGCGATAACTGTATGGAAGATGCTTCTGTAAGATTTGATACTTTAATAGTTGTAACACCTGATGATTGCCAAAGAGTACAGCCTTTGTACTCCAGAGTTATCAACAATATTACATATGGCAAACTATGTTTTATAGGTTCACAGGGGGTAGGTGATATTGTTCAAAATGATGAAGTGATAAAAGGGCATGTTAAGTGGGTGGATGAAAATTCTTTGGTTCCTTTCGATGAGGTGCATGCATGTATGACAGAGCATCTCAGGCCTATTATAGGAGACGAGCCTCTTCCAAGAGGTGTGACAGGATGGTATTATCAACAGTTCCTTAAGATGCAATATGCATTTGTGTGCCGTGATGAATATTATATGGTATGGGATGGAGATACTGTGCCATGTAAGAAAGTCAATATGTTCAGCGAAAAGACAGGCCAACCTTATTTGGATCTTAAGCATGAATATCATCTCGAGTACTTTGATACCATGGGTAAAATCTTACCTGGTTTGCAAAAAGTTATAGAACGGTCTTTTATCTCAGAACATATGTTGTTTAGGTGCGACATAATGAAAAGTCTTATTGGGGATATCGAGCGAAATGATGATATTCCCGGAGAGAGGTATTGGGAGAAGATAATAAATGCCATAGAACCTGAAAAGATTTACGATTCATCATTTAGTGAGTTTGAGACCTATGGCACATATGTTGCGGTAAAGTATCCTGATGTATACAGGCTTAGGGAATGGCATTCCTTTAGACTTGGAGGTTCATTCTATGAAATTGGTACTATTACCGATGGCGATTTTAAATGGCTGAGTATAGATTTTGATGCAATATCTTTTGAAAAGAACCAAAGCGTTCTTGAGGCCAATAAGGGGTATTTTGACAATCCTGATGTGCAAGCGAAAATCTCGGCTAAAAAACTGGTTCAGGCTGTACAGATGGAATATAACGATGCCTACAAGGAAGTATGGGATGATGATATTACTGCAAGGAATGCTAATGTAAGAGCCGGAGGATATGGTACAAGTCAGGGCAAGAACAATAAGACGGTGATTGTTGTTATACCTGATAATCCGGGAGATTCCATCGAAGAAACTTTGCGTAGCGCAGAAGAAGTATTGAACCCTGACAGCTATATGCTTATTTCAGTGGATGACATTTCTGAGTGCAATGAGGCGGTTAATGTCAGCATAGGAACTGAATTTGAAGATGCGGATGTGTTTCTTTTACGAGGAGATTGCATCCTTATATTTGACGCACTATATTTTCTCAAGGATGCTTTACATACATCAGAGGATATAGGAGCTGTGGGAAGTATTTCCAATAAAGCTGAAAATAAACAGAGAGTCGGTGTTAATTATGATACAGACGAAAAATTCATAAAGTACGGCGAGAGGGTCAATGTCCCCATGGAAAATCCTTTGTTTGAGATGCCGTCATTATCTGATTTTGCCATGTTGATTAAGCGTGATGTGTGGAAGGAAATAGGCGGATATAATCTGGGGCAAACTTCAGATGATCTGTCCTCGGAAATATTAAAGACAGGACATAAGCTTTTTGCTGTAAGAAACAGCTTTGTTTATAGGAAGCGGCGCTGATGAATTTTTCTGATGAGTTCTTTAAAGGTGAAGAAAGGTGCGGATTTTACGTAAGACCCATGATAAAAAAACTCTGGGCTACTCAGATGGACATTTTATCCTGGGTCGATGGTGTGTGCAAAAAATACAATATCTGTTACATTATGTGCTATGGTTCCTTGCTGGGAGCGGTGAGGCACAATGGGTATATACCCTGGGATGATGATATTGACATAGGTATGCTACGTGCAGATTTTGACAGGTTTTTTGAAGTTTTGCCGGGTGAACTTCCCTCCTGGCTTCATACGAGATCCCTTTTGCCCGGGGCACTGCCTCCAAAGGAGATGACTTTTAATATCAATAACGGGAATAAGTTTGATACAAGCCCTGAGTTCTTGGAACGCTTTCATGGATGTCCCTATGCAACGGGAGTTGATCTGTATGTGTTTGATAAGGTTACTGAAGATCCGAAAGAATTTGCTTATCAGGACAGACTTATAAGGATTTTGGACAGGCTCATGATGCTCCAGTGGGAAGTGGACGATGGAAGCATTTCAGAAGAAAACATGCAGAAATACAGTGCTTATAGGGAAGCGATAGAAAGCGAGCTTGATTATATTTTTACAGACGATGAACCTAAAGCATTGCAGATATTAAGACTCTTGAATCTGGCATGCTCTCTATGTGATGATTGCGACTCTCAAAGAGTGGAGAACCTGGAGCAGGTTATCTACTATGGCGAGAAGGGTTTTAGACAAGAGCATTTTATCGACAGGATATATGTGCCATTCGAGGGATTGATGGAAGTCCCGATTCCTAGGGAGTACAACACAATATTACGTAATATTTATGGAGATTATCATATTTTAAGGAAGTTTACTTCGCAGCATGATTATCCTATCTATCACAACCAAAGAGACGTCATGTATAAGGTATACAGAAGCAGAGGAATGGAGATTCCGGAGGAATTCTTAGAAGATGAAGAAATCATTACTTGATAACATAAGGTTTTCGCCTGACTTTTTTGAGGATGAAGAACGGGAAGGGTTCCTTATAACTACCATGGTTAAGAGGTACTGGGCCGCTCAACTTAAGATGCTTTCTTATGTTGTCAGGATTTGTGAAAAGTATGATATCAAATGGTATGCAGACTGTGGAACTCTTCTTGGAGCGGTTAGACATGAGGGATATATTCCATGGGATGATGATCTTGATATATGTATGCTTAGAAGTGACTGGATGAGGTTCTTTGACGTGGCAAAAAAAGAGCTTCCGGAAGAGTTTGTCGTAATGGTATTTAAGGAGGAACCGGAATATAGAGAGATAATCGGAAGAGTTGTAGAGAGTAATAAGATAAAGTATTCACCGGAACATCTAAAAGAGTATTATGGATGCCCCTATACTGTCGGAGTTGATATTTTTCCTTTGGATAATCTATACGACGATGAGGAAAAAGAAAAAAACAGGATGGAGCGTGCGAGAAAAGCAGTTGATGCTTATCATGCCAATCCAACGCTTGAGACGATACTGGAAGTTGAGAGAATATATAAGGAATGTCCGGATGAAGAAGCTTCTAGGGTGACGCTGATGCCGGTTCATGTAACTTATAATGATCATATCTATCCAAAAGAACTGTTTGATTCCTGGGTGGAACTACCTTTTGAAAATACTTATATAAGAGTGCCTGCCAGATATGAGGAAGTACTGGCAATAGAGTACGGTGATTACATGAAGGTAATTAAAGCCGGTGGTGTGCATGAGTACCCGGCATATACCGGTCAGGAAGAGATACTTAGAGAAAAGATAGGAAATAATCCTTTTCGATATACTTTTGACAGCAGAGAGCTATTAAACGCTGTGGGGAGATATGTACAAAAGATGATAGCGCCCCAGATGGAGAGAGAACATGAGAAAGTGCTTTTTTTGCCTGTCAGAGTCAAGTGGTGGCATACAATGGAGGGACTGTGGCGTGAAATGAAGGATGACCCTTACTATGAGGTGCATGTTGCGCCATTACCATATTATCACAGAGATTTTGATATGGAGGTGTTGGAACAGAGCTATGATGGGGAGCTGTTCCCTGATTATGTCAGGATAGAAAATATAGAGGAGATAGACGTTGAAGGAGGAAAGTTCGATAAAATCGTAATACAGGTTCCTTATGACGGATGGGGTACTAGCATGTCTGTACCGGAGTTCTTTTATTCTAGTAATCTTTTGAAGTTAACGGATGAGCTTATCTATGTTCCTTTCTTTGACGTGGAGGATTCAGAACAGGATGGGGATAAGGCTAGCGTTGCACTATCGATAATGGTGGAGCAACCAGTAGTCATAAACGCAGACAAGGTTATACTTAAGACTCGGCGGATGAAAGACTTCTATATGAGAAAGCTCATTGAACTATCCGGTGAGGATACATATAACTACTGGAATCAGAAACTTGTGGTAAAGGAGTTCTCAAAGGTGGCGAATTTGCCTTCGGACTTAGAAAGCTGGGAGGAGTTTCTCGGAGATAACAAGGGCAAGAAGATCGTTGTGTATTACATAACCATAAGCTTTCTGATAAAAGGTGGCGACAAAGCGATAGATAAGATAAGAGATTCACTGTGTGTATTTCGGAAAAATTCTGACAAGGTGGCAGTAGTTCTTTTGCCCCAGAAATTGATGGAAGCTGAGTTGCCACGAATAAATGCCGGATTGGGGCAGGAGTATCAGAGCTTGATTGAGGATATTGGAAGCTGCACTATGTATGAGAACTGCATATTGGATAAGGATGGAGTAAGTCTTTACTATATGGATAGATGGGATGGACTCTACGGAGATACTGGAGCAATCCTGAGACAGTGCGTTGAGAGACATGTGCCCGTGATGATACAAAACCTGGAAGTATGTAGTTGTCGGTAGATATACGATGGCATACAAAGGATGTAAGAGGAAGGTTGTCTATGAAATACTTGGAATTAGAGACATTCACGGATTTTAAATGTATAGGATCTACATGCCCTTTCACATGCTGCGCCGGGGGCTGGCGGATAATAATCGATCAGGAAACAGATAAATACTATAGATCTGTGACAGGGGATTTCGGCGACAGACTTGCAAATTCGATAAAGGAAGAAAAGGGAGACAGGTGCTTTACCCTTACTGAGGATGGAAGATGTTCATTCTTGAATAAAGATAATCTTTGTGACATATATATTAACTTGGGTGAAGAGCATATGTGCTACACATGCACAGTCTACCCAAGATATAGTTTTATTGCAGGTGATGTCAGGTTTGCTGGGGTAACTATATCATGCCCTGAAGTTGCAAGATTTATGCTTGAGCATCAAGAGCCCTTACAGATTGATTTCGCAGAAGATAAAAGGAATGTAAATACCGGTGGGCGTGTAGACTGGCAAGTATTTAATCACGCCATTAGGGCCTATACCACAGCTGTTCGAATAGCTCAGGACAGGAACTTTACGTTAAATGATCGCTTGGCTGTTTTATCAATATTTGTTTTTCAATTCCAGTCGTGTCTTGATGCCGGTAAAGATCCTTCAGGCTTCATAGATGCTTTTTCTGATCATTCAAATCTGGGACAGATTGCATCGCAAGCAGGAATATTCAACAGAGACTTGGGAAGCAAAGTGGCATTCTACTCTGAGATATTAAGCTATCTGGGAATGATTGGTTCGTTTCAGAAGATACTCCCTGAGCTACATGAGCTAAGAGAATATATGGCGAATAAAGGGACAATATCCATAAACGCAGATAGACTTCAAGAAGCATATGCTACTTTGGATGACAGAGAAGTTCAGATTCGGTTGGAGCAACTTATTGTTTATACACTTCATAGATACTTTATGCAGGGATTTTCTAAGAAAGACTTTTACGACAAGTTTCTGATTGGGGCATTGCTGTTTTACGAGATAAGTATTTCGACGGTGGTGATGTATCATCTGAGGTGGGAGCGTCTTCCTTCTTTTGATGAACTGGTCTTGATTGTAGCGCATACTTCACGGGTAGTGGAACATGATGATGGCTTCAGGGACAAGACAATCGAACACTTTAAGAATAAGGGCTTGACTGAGCTTTCATATTTGTTAAAACTGTTTAGCTGAATAAATGATAAGCTGAAACTTGTGACTTGTTTGGCAGAGAGGGATATGTATGAGCAAGAAATTTAAGCTGTGTGCATCAATGATGTGTGCGGATTTCGGCAACCTTGAGAGAGAGGTAAAAGAGCTAGAGGCAGCAGGCATAGATTCTTTTCACATAGACATCATGGACGGTCGATACGTTCACAACTTTGCCATGTCATTGTATGATATGGCGGCAATTGCCAGGCTTACAGATCGTCCATTGGATGTGCATCTGATGATCGAGCATCCCAGGAACAGCATAGATATGTTTTTGCAGCACCTTCGCCCTGGGGATACGGTGTATATCCATACAGAAGCGGAGTATCACCCGTCAGCTACAATTCAGAAGATCAAGGACGCTGGAATGCATCCGGGGATTGCCATTAATCCGGGGACCAGCGTGGAAACCATAAAAGAGATGCTGCGAATCGTTGATCATGTCCTTGTCATGGCAGTAAATCCCGGTAATGCCAGTCAAATGTTTCTCCCGTTTGTCGGTGAGAAAATTGAAAAACTCATCAAACTCCGCACCAAGATGGATTTTAAACTATACTGGGACGGCGCCTGCGGAGCAGACAAGGTCACCAAGTATGCTCCTATGGGGGTTGATGGATTTATTCTGGGAACGACTCTTTTGTTCGGCAAAAAGACCAGTTATGAGGATATTATAAAGAGCACCAGGAAGATGGACTTCTCATACCTGGAGCATGAGAAGAAGATGGTGTGTAATAACTATATGTCATAATTGGAGATCATGGCAGGTTTTCTACGGCTGGCGAATTCATGTACCAGAGGACTGGAACTGCCATAGTAGGCATCATAAGAGAGTGCAATATATTTGTACATGTCTTTAGAAAGAGGGATTGTTTCAATTCCTCTTTTTTGTGCTTCTGAGATGATTGTGGATTTGGCAGTGGTAATGTTGTCAAGCAGTGTGGTGTCAGAGGTGTCGTAGCTTTCCGGGTAGAAACAGAGACTGGCATTCAGAGTACCTTTTGCTGAATCAAAAATATCCAGGCGATTCTTAACGGCATCAACAATAGAGCCTGAATGCTCGGTGAATTCATAGAGGCTGATACAATAGAGGATACGCTTAGAGGATTTGTCAGAGCCGGAGCTTGTAGACTCATCAGTGAAAAGAGCTTCATCTGACTTTATTGCTTTTTCCCAGTGATCCCTTGTGTCTTCACCTGAAAACTCAGAGAGTTTATTTACATACTGCTCCTTCATATTCGCTGACTGGAGGATAATCTCATCAGCATAGATAACTCCCGGAACCGTGACATAGTACATCATGCACTTCTGGTCAGTGATGCCATCTTTGCCAAACTCACCTGTTGCGCCGATTGGCATATAGACCAGCCTGTCGGTGAAATGCACCAGATTTTGAGCATAGAAAGTTGGCGGAACTGTCAGCAGTGGATTCTCGCCATCGTAGGGATTCTGTATATATACTATTTCCGGGCAATTCAGTGAAATATCGTAATCGTACCAGTGAGCAAGGGGAAGATCATCGGGATAGCTGTCAAAGTTGTCCGAAGCAAATATCTCGTCTTCGGTCATGGTGGGCCTACCATAAACATCTTTTGTATAAAGTGGTAGAGGTACCACAGCAGGCTCTACTTCCGGATCAGTCAGCATGCGTTCATAAGCTTTTTTCATGGTCTTCCATTCCTTTATTCCAATAGGAAGGAAAAGAGCTGTCTTAATACTCAGTATATTCTCGGAGAGGCTTTTATCAAGCTCGCTAAGAAGCTTGGCTATTTCTGCAAAACAATCCTCGCTATCAAGACTCTCGCTACAAACAAATATCTCATCGCAAAGCTTTTCCAGAATGCTGACAACAGCCTTTACGTGGGGATTGCCCTCGCCTTTTACGTTCTCGAGCAGTGTTCCCAGATCCACAGCAAGTTGCTGCATATCACAAAATATTCCTGCCAGTTGAGCTTCCTCTCCGGCTTTATAGGCGGACTTCGCCTGAGTTAAAAGAGTGCGCAGACCTGTTGTACACTCTTTTGCCAGCTCTTTATAAGAACCACTCTTGTCGGGAGTGCATCGATCCAGCATTTTGGGCCTGAATTCAAATCGTGGCAGCTTGGAGCCTGTCTCGCTTTCAAAGCTCTTTCGTTGTTCCTCGAAAGCAGGATATTCATGGGCGCCCCAGCCTTTTCGTATGGTGTTGTAATCGTGATAACGCGCGGTCAGAAGCTCATTATAGTGGGATGGTACAGGCATCATTGTGTCTTCAAAAGGAACGTATACAGCCGGCTTATAGTGGGACTTTGGCTCTCCGGGGTTTCCCTTTAATACCCAGGGGAAGATCTGGCCAATTCGCTCAGAATCCGCCTCGGGAGTCCTGCCCATCTGCTTTTCAGCAAGAGAGTATAGAGCTACGCCGAGAGCTCTTTTGTCTGATCTGTTAGGAAATGTTGTGTGATACTGCTTGGAAAGCTTATCCAGTTTGGAATCTATTGTCTCGGGACGCAGAGTTCCGCTTACTATGCCGTCAGCAACGGCAATGATCTCCATGATTTCCTTGTCACGGGCCTTCTCCGCTTTCGGATCAGCATATAGATAGTCCTTGATAAATATGTCCACTCCCGAAAGCCATGGGAAATTATAGCTTTCAGAGAGATATGCTTCGTCAAAAGAGATATGACTGTTCTTCACGATCCTGGCAAGGAAAAGCCAGTGATCATCCTGCCTCTCGTAATCATGGATAACATAGCCATAGGGAAGCTCAGCATCAGTCACTTCTCTGAATCGATTGTAGTCCTCACGAAGCATGCAAATGTCCATGTCATCATCCCAAGGGATATATCCGCCGTGGCGCACTGCTCCCAGAAATGTTCCCCAGTCAGCAAAATAGGTGATGCTGTGCTTCTTGCATATCCTGTCAATCTCAGAGAGCACGTCAAGATCGCAGGCCCAAGACATCTTGACCTGCGTAGGAATGTAGAACCCATTTCTGATTTCATCACGGAAATAGTCTATGCTGTGCTTCATACTTATAGTATATCAGATTTTGTGCATTGGTTAACGGTAATGCGCGTGCTTCTTGTGGCGTAGGAACAAATCATTAGAGATACTGAAGGATTTGATGAAAAAGGAGAAGCACTAAAACTCATACAACAAATTTTGCGTAAGATGGAAAAAGGCAAATCTGTGGAAGAAATCGCTGATGATTTGGAAGAAAAAGTTGAAGAAATTCGCGAAATATACGTGATTGCAGAGGAGATTAAACCTGAGTACGATGCTGAAAAGATATATGATAGGTTGAAGAAGACATGTGAGTAACAGGAATACTAACAGAGCATAATAGAACACAAATAATTAGCCGATATACCTAAATATGGGTATATCGGTTTTTTATACTCGAACCAAGTCGCAAAACCGAACATATCAAATTGCTAGAGCGTTAAAAGTGCGATAAAATAGAGTATATACGGAAGTTTCAGACATGATAACAAAAACTGGGATACTTCCAGCGAAAACAATAGTATTTGATGTTATATGTTGGAAAGGGATAATAATGAATTATCTGGCAGTAGAAAGAATTGGAAAAGAGATCATATATTTAGTTAAGAATAATGGAGAAATGTTATTATATCATTCCCCCAAAGATGATTGTGATTTTGTATATTCTGGGGATGGAAATTCACAATACTTATCAATGGCGCATGTAGGAGAAAGGTTATTTGCCTTCCCGTATTATGGTAATAACTTGATTGTCTACGATGTTGCTGAAGATAGAGTAGACATAGAAGAGTTTATTGTCGAAGCTACAGTAAATAATAGAGTGGGATGCAGCGCTGCATCGACGATTGGCAAGATGATTTATATTACATGCGGAATGGGAATAATTGCTTATGATACTGAAAAGATGAATGGGAGATTCTGCCTAAATATTAGGACCGACTACACGGATGTTATAGATTCAAATGTTTATGTAAATGTTTATCATGATATAAAAGAAAAAGATGGCCAATTTTGGGTTCCGCTCAGTCAAGAGGATACGTTGATTGTAGTGGACGTTGGAAGGGAGAATAGCTCTTTAATTGAATTACCTCGAAAAGGATATGTTTATAACACTGCTGTAAGCGATGGGAATTATGTGTGGATGTCAGGGGAATTTCTACATGTCGTTAAGTGGAATAAATGTAATAAGGGTATGGAGCTGATAAAAGAGTTTCCGGATGGATTTAAAGAAAAAAAGCTTGAAGGCTTTCCATGGAAAGGGTTATTCTTTTCTGCTTATGATATGAAAGAGTCCATAGTTTTTACGCCGTTGATGGCAAATATGTTCATTTCGTTGAATAAGGAGACGGGAAAGATTACTCCTATTCATGTTTTATCCGATAATGAGTTTTGCTTTTACACAAAAATGGATGATTCATGCATTTATGGCCGAATATGTGTGTGGGTAAATGGAAACGTTGTCTCAAAAAGATATTTTGAATTTGGTAATGATCAGTATATCGAATATGATACTCAGCAAATGCATATTCATATAAAGCGTTTGGTATGTCAAAATCTTGATAAAGCGAGTCTTTTATTTGAAAGATATGAAGGAATGCTACATAGCTGGATTGATGGAATATGCTAATTGCTTTGAAAGGTGGGAAAATGATTAAGGAACATGGATACATTGAAAAGAATATCTATTTATTTGGAGCGGGGGGTGTTGGAATTTCTGCGTACAGACTGATTAATGAGTTAGGTGGTAGAGTTTGTTCGTTTATTGACAACAGAATAGGTGGAAATTCTCGAAGGAATATTGAAGGCGTCCCGATTATATCAATAGAAGAGTTTGGAAAAATCAACTCTGATAACAAGTTGGTAATTGTATGTAGCGAAAAATATCAGGGAGAAATGGTTGAGCAATTGGAACAATCTGGAATTAAGAACTATGTCTGTATAAATGATATTATAGCGAGAGATGCGGATTATGCTGATGCGAGTCTTTTAAATTTTCAAAAAGAATACTACTCAGCTTGGGGATGGTTTAAGTCATATATAACAAAGGAGGCAGTAAATGCATGGGGAGAATCAATCCCATGGATGACTTATCCAGCAATTGAATTTTTGAATAAAAGAATAAATAGTAATATGAATGCTTTTGAGTTTTCGATGGGAGGATCTACTGATTGGTTTTCAAGAAGAGTAAAACATATAAT
>JAEEGL015099005.1_pt1 | contig 11120 bp, 9 predicted proteins | sample 9134231 | NCBI WGS metagenome assembly JAEEGL01 (sample SAMN16246548, study PRJNA631951) | gut metagenome | biome: gut microbiome; feature: rumen; material: fiber-attached | host: Bos | place: Iran: Karaj | collected 2018-10
CATATTCTTCAGGTTCTGCCGCATGGTCTCATATTTTTCTTTCCATGTCTGGACCTCCGCGTCTTTCGTTCCGAGGTCCGCGTTCAGGCCGGCCGCGTCGCCTTTCAGCGTCTCAATTTCCCCGCCTTTTGTTTCCACTTCGCCTTTCAGCGTCTCAATTTCTCCGCCTTTGGCTTCCACTTCGCCTTTCAGCGTCTCAATTTCGCCGTCTTTGCCTGTTATGTCGTCCTTCAGGGCCCCGATTTCCCCGTCCTTTTCCTCGACGTCCGTCTTCAGGCCTTTGATCGTGGTATTCAGCTCGGAAATTTCCGTTTTCTTGTTCTCGACTTCAGTTGTCAGGCTTTGTTTCTGTCCGTTCACGTTCACGAACAGAATGCACATGACAATTGCCAGAACTGCCAGCACTGAAATGATAGCTACAGCGGTCTCTTTCTTCATACGACATCCTCCCCCGTTATTCAGTTGATCCGATTATGAAACAAGTGCCCTTTGATTTGCCTGTATTATAGCTTCCCCGGCCGACGGTTGTCAATTGTTTCATTGCTTCATTTCTTATTAAAATGTGCGCATGAAATCGCCTCCCGGATTCTTGACAAAGAAAGTGAATTCGATCATACTTATTTTGAGGGAGAATCGCTCCCTGATAAGGCACCGCAAAGGATGAAGCAAAGGCATGTTTGAAAGATTCGATGTTGTTCCGAACGCGGAAATGAGCCAGTACACCACCCTGAAGCTCGGCGGTCCGGCGGATTGGCTGGCTTTCCCGCGCAGCCGGGAAGAAATAGCCGCGATGTTTAACGAGGCCGGTATGAACGGGATTCCTGTCACGGTGATCGGCCACGGCAGCAATCTGCTGGTGCTCGACGGCGGAATCCGGGGCCTGGTCATTCGCGTGGAAAAGAATATGCGCGGGATTTACCGGCACGGCTGCCGTGTCATCGCCGATGCCGGCGCCATGCTCTCGTCGGTCGCTTCGTTTGCGGCTGACGCGGGCCTGACCGGCCTTGAGTTCGCCGCCGGCATCCCGGGCACGGTCGGCGGAGGCGTCACCATGAATGCCGGGGCGTATGACGGGGAAATGTCCCAGGTGGTCCTCCGGGTGGAAGGCGTTTACCCGGACGGAAATCCTGTGTCCCTGGCGCGGGAGGAGATGGCTTTCGGATACCGGACTTCCGCTGTAAGGCAGATGAATTTTGTCGTGACTGAAGTCACTTTTGAGCTGAAGGAAGGCGATCCTTCCGCCATCAGGGCCCGTATGCGTGAGCTGAATGCCTTGCGGGCGGAAAAGCAGCCGCTGGATGTGCCGAGCGCCGGCAGCACGTTTAAACGCCCGGAAGGATATTTCGCCGCAGCGCTGATTGACCAGTGCGGGCTGAAGGGATACAGTGTCGGCGGCGCTATGGTCAGCATGAAGCACGCCGGTTTCCTGGTCAATACCGGAACGAGCAGCGCGGACTATATAACGCTGATGGAAAAGGTCCAGTCCATTGTGGAGGAAAGGGCCGGCGTCCGCCTGGAGCCTGAAATCCGGATTGTCGGAGAGGAGAAGCGGGTATGAAATACCTGATCGTCACCGGTCAGAGCGGAGCGGGAAAATCCGCCTGCGTCCGTTTTCTGGAAGACAAGGGCAGCTTCTGTATGGATAACATTCCGCCCATGATGGTGCCGAAGCTGATCGAAGCCTTCGATACCACGCATACCCGCTATCAGACGGCGACCTTCGCGGTGGACGTGCGCAGCGGCGAATTCTTTGACGCTGCCGCCGTGGCCCGGATGATCCGTGAGCTGGCGCAGATGGGGCATATGATCGAAACGATCTTTATGGAAGCCAGCGATGAAACCCTTCTCAACCGTTATAAGGAAACGCGGCGTGATCATCCCCTGAGCCAGGAAGGCCTGACGCTGACCCAGGCAATTGTGGAGGAACGGGTGCGCCTGCAGCCGCTGCGGGAAATTGCGAACCATGTGATCGATACGACCAATATTTCGTCGCGGACGATGAACCGGCTGCTGGAAAAGCATCTGGGAAACCTGACGACGGCTGAGCCGTCCATCCGGGCGGAAGTCATGAGCTTCGGGTTCAAACGCGGACTGCCCCGCCAGGCGGATCTCGTGGTCGATGTGCGCTTCCTCCCCAATCCGTTCTATATCGACGCGCTCTGCCGGCACAGCGGGCTGGACGACGACGTGAAGGAATTCGTCATGGAACACCCGGTGACGAAAGAGTTCATGGAAAAATGGAAGGATCTGCTGACCTTCCTGATTCCGCATTATAAGGAAGAAGGCAAACACCGGGTGGTGATTGCCGTCGGATGTACCGGCGGCGCACACCGCAGCGTGGCGATTGCCGAAGCGATCGGGGAATTTCTGCGCAGCCAGGGAATGCCCACGGAAATCAATCATCGGGACCTGATTCTGGAACAGGCCCGGTGGAATACGCCTGTTGAGGAAGGCGAATCATGAAAAAAGACGAAAGGCAGAGTTTTTCCGCCCGGGTCAAAGCGGAGCTCATCCGTCTGCCGGCCGGCAAAAGCTGCTGCATGCTGAGCGAGATCTCGGCGCTGACCATGACCTCCGGCCATCTCGCCTTCCGGGGCGGAGGATGGCTGTCCGTCAGCTGGCGCCTGGAGGATGCCGGAACCGCGCGGCGCCTTTTTCTTCTGGTAAAGAAACGGCTTGGTGTCAATCCGACCCTTCATTTTACACAGACCTCACGTCTGGGCGGGCGGCGCATATGCGTCCTGAGCCTGAACGGGGAAGACGCGCGTACGCTGCTGAACGCGCTGCATATGACCGAAACGGACGAAAACGGCCAGGTTCACCTGAAGCGGACCGTTCCCCGTCATCCTCTTACCCGGCAGTGCTGCCGCAAGGCTTTCCTGCGCGGCGCGTTTCTCGGTGCGGGCGCCGTCACCAACCCGGAAAAGGGGTATCATTTCGAATGGAAATCGGACGACAGCCATCTGCCCGATATGCTGGAGAAGCTGCTGGGCAAATGCGGCCTGCCGTTCCGCGTCTATACGCGGAGGGGGCAGCAGGTCGTGTATCTCAAACGCGCCCAGCATATTGCGGATATGCCGGCGATGAGCGGCGCCGGGCTGAGCGTGCTGGCCGTGGAAACGATCCGGGTCGGCAAGCAGGTAAAAGCTGCTGCCGTGCGGGCGGCCAACTGTGACGAGCACAACGGGGAAAAAATGCTCGACGCCGCGCAGAAGCAGGCGGATACCATCCGGCAGATTTCCCTGAAACAGGGGCTGTTTACGCTTCCTCCGGGGCTGCAGGCCGTCGCGCGCCTGCGGCTTGAGCATCCGGAGCTGAGCCTGAAAGAACTCGGCGAACTGATGGATCCGCCGGTCGGGAAAAGCGGCGTCAATCACAGAATGAGGCGTCTGATGGAAATCGGAGAAAGCCTGGAGGCAGGAGGGTAAGACGGTGATCGTTTCCGTTGTCTATACGCTGATGTACCTGGTATTCGGGGTCATCTCAGTGCGTTTTCTGCTGCCCCGGCACCGTCCCCTGAACCGGCTGTGGCTGGGAATGAGCTTCGGGCTTCTGCTGGAAATGTGGCTGCCCGCCTTATGCGCCTTTTTCCTGGGATTTACCGAACCCGCGCACGGCGCGGCGGCGGTCCTGCTTTCCCTGGTCACGCTTCTGTGCGTCGTCTTCGGGGACAAAAGGGATCCTGCCCGGTGGGACGATCGGGAAACCGTACTCCTGAAGCAGCTGATGATGGTAGCCCTTCCGCTGACCATGCTGAGCGCCTGCCTGCAATATACGCACGTCATGCGGGTGGATGCAGGCGGCAGCTGGCATGTCGGCCAGAGCACCTACGGCGATCTGCCGATGCACCTGAGCTTTATCACCAGTATCGTCGGGAAGAAGTTCCCGGTGGATTATCCCTTTTATCCGGGCAGCCGGCTGAGCTATCCTTTCCTGACGGATTCCCTCAGTTCCACCTTTTATATGTACGGCGCCAGCCTGCAGGCCGCGGCTATTATTCCCGCCCTCCTGATGATGGCGCTGTGTTTCGCCGGCGTGATGATCCTGTCCCGGGAACTGACGGCAGGTAAAAAAACGGTGATCCTGGCGGCGCTGCTGTTTTTCCTGAACGGCGGTCTGGGCTTTATCTATAATTTCGATCTGGTCGGCGAAAACCTGTCCGAGGGCCTGGTGACGCGGCCTGTCGGCGGCGCGTCTGTCGGAGAGCGGATCAGGTATATCCTGGAAGGGTTTTACCAGACGCCGACAAACCGTCCGGAAGACATGAACCTCCGCTGGAGCAACGTCGTCTGCGACCTGATGATCCCCCAGCGGACGTTGCTGGGCGGCTGGTGTATGGTCATTCCCTGTTTCTACCTGATGGACGCGGCGCTCCGTCCCCGGAAAATCCATGAGGATCGCCGGAGCGGCAGGGCGCTCGCTCTGCTGGCCGTATGGGCCGGAGCGCTTCCCCTGATTCACACCCACAGTTTTCTGGCGCTTGCGCTGATGTCTTTCGGTGCCATGGTATACGACCTTATCCACGGAGATCCGAAAGTCCTGGAAGACCGCCGGCCGCGGTGGATGATCTTCTCCCGCTACGCGGTATACGGCGTTGCCGCGGCAGCGCTGGCGCTGCCCCAGCTGATCTGCTTCACCTTCGGCCAGGTGCTCGGCAGCAGTACCGCCGGCAGCTTCTTTGAATATATCGGTCAGCTGCTGAAAAGCGGAGGAAACGGCAGCTTCGTCCGTTTCCAGTTCAACTGGGTCAACAACGCGTCCGGAAACGGCATGCGGGATATGTATCTGTGGTTCTATATCAAGAATATCGGCCTGCCCTTCGTTGCCCTGATCCTGGCGCTGTTTGAGAAGAATCCCCGCCACAGGCGGATTTTTGCCATGATGCTCCCGGTCATTATTGCCGCGGAGTTCATCGTTTTCCAGCCCAACGAATACGATAACAACAAGCTGCTCTACCTGGCCTGGCTGATGGGATGCATGATCGCCGCGGACTGGTTTGCCATGATCTGGAAAAAGCTGAAGGGCGTCCGCGGCAGATGGGCGATGGCCGTGCTTGCGTCGGTTGTCCTCTTCCTGAGCGCGGGCCTGACAATCTGGCGGGAATGCGTTTCAGACTATACCGTGTTCAGCAGCGCTGATATTGAGGCCGCGGAATTTGCCAGGAATCAGACGCCGGATGACGCCGTATACCTGACCGGAGCGGATACGTACCTGGTGGATAGCCATGGGAACGTGAATTATTACCAGAACCACCTGAATCCGGTCATGTCCGTCGCCGGAAAGACCGTGGTGTGCGGCCCGAAGCTCTGGCTGTACTGGCACGGTTTCAATACCTCCGAACGGGAATCGGATATCCGCGCTTTCTATGCGGATCCGGAGACGCGTTCGGATATCCTTCAGAAGTACCGGGTGGAATATATCTATGTGTCCTCCTATGAACGGGAACGGTATGTCCTGGATGAACAGGCGCTGCTCCGGAATTATGACGTCGTTTTCCGGAATGCGGCGGTTACCATTTATCATGTGCCGGAAGGATAAACGAAAATGAATCAGATGCGTCTTACAACGCTGTGCTATGTGGAACGGGACGGCTGCTGGCTGATGATGCACCGTACCAGGAAAAGCCTGGACGAAAACGCCGGGAAATGGATCGGGCTGGGCGGCCATCTGGAAAGCGGCGAATCCCCTGCGGAATGCATCCTCCGGGAAATCACGGAAGAAGCGGGGATCCCTGTATCGGATCTCCGCCTCCGTGGAATCGTCACTTTTATTCTGCGTGACTGGGGAAATGAACTGACTTTTCTTTATACCGCCCGCACGGACGCGGAAGCGCTTCCGGACTGCCCGGAGGGCGAGCTGAAATGGGTGCCCGTCAGCGACGTCCTGTCGCTTCCGCTCTGGGAGGGAGACCGCGTATTCCTTCCCCTGCTGCGCACCCGGGAGGATTGTTTTTCCCTGAAGCTGGTTTATGCGCCGGGAGGCCGGCTGATCGAATCCCGGCTGGAGTAAGGCTTACGCCGGTTTTTCCTGATGACGTTACAGATCAGAATACATCTGAATCCAGATCGATCCATACAGCGGGACGGGCGGTGCCGGCGCTGTAGTCGACGCGGAGCATATAAAACGAACCGTTGCGGCCCACGCAGGCCGCTCCGTTTTGAATGCTTCCGGGCGACCGCAGCCACCACCAGCCCGCCACTTCTCCGTCTGCCGTCAGGTCTTCGCCTGTCCAGGCTCCCCGGGCAGCTGCGTACGCTGTGGGCGCGGTGCGGGAAGCAGTATTGCCGCCGTCGTCTTCCTGCCAGTACCTGACTCCCAGGTACCGGTACGCCTCCGCGCAGCTCAGCAGGAACACCCGGTCCTGCGTATTGTTTCCGCCTGCCGCGCTCCACCCGCTGTACCCCTGCCCCGAACTGTTATCCGTTTCCGTGGCCACGATCGCCCTTTGTTCTTCCTCGCTGAACGCTGTCCGGAAAAAGTCTTCGTTCAGCCAGGCCCGCAGGGTGCATTCCTCCCAGGTGATATCCGCCCGTCCGGTATGGTACGGTACCGCGTCCAGCCCGTGACGGCTCAGGAGCAGCGTCCTGCGATTGATCCCGTCATAATCCAGCACGATCCACTCGATCGGCGTCCGGTCCGTTCCCTCCGCTGCCTGCGGATACGCGCCGAAAACCACGACGCTTCCGGCCGTCTGATAAGGTTCATATTTTGCTTCTTCCGCGGCTGCCGCGGCAAAGCCCGCGTCTGTTTTCAGCAGGCTGTCCACCGGCCCGTATGCCCTGAATTGCGGAATGGAAAAAAACGCCGCGTACGCTTCGTCTGTTTTTCCGGCCTGAAGCAGCGACACAGCCGTTTCAAAGCGGTCCCTGGCCCTCTGCGTCCGTTCGTCATACGTACCGGCGGGATAGGTCACCCTTGCCTCGCCGCTGGTGCTGTCGTATTCCAGCGTGGCGGAAGCGCCCTTTGCCCGGATCTCCATGGCCTGCGGGTTTTTCTTTCCGCGGGGGCGTACCAGTTCCGCTCCCTGCCGCTCCAGGTAAGCGCTGAAAGCGTCGATTTCCGCATCTGTAATGCTTGTGTACAGTTCGGTCGTGCTGCCGTCCTCGTTCCCGGTCTCGCTGTCCGGGTACCGCTGCAGCGATTCTCCCAGAGAAGGCACGGCGATTCCTGCCGTTTCCGCGTAAACAGCCGCCGGAAACGGCAGGAAAACAAGCGTCAGCAATAAAGACAGCATCAGCCGGCAAAGCAGTTTCCGTTTCATCTGGTATTCCTCCTTGATCAGTATCTGATGCCGCTTTCTTACCCGTTTCCGTTCCCGGAAAGCGTTTTTTCATCGGATTTCATGCGTTATGCGCAAACCCGGTTGTCGGGTTGATTATACCATACTCCGCTGCCTGCCACAATAAAGGCCGGCCGCGAAAACAGCGCTCCCGCCTGAGGCGGAAACAGCCGGAAATCCCTTTCCATTCTGTATTACGCTTCCAGGATCACCGACCACGCCCCGATCAGCTTCGGCAGCGTCCACTGTGCGTTGGCCGGGCTGGTGGACGGCAGGCAGACCGCCTCCCGTCCCGTCTGCGGCCTGATCAGCCGGTCGTACTGCTGCCATGATGTTTTCCCGTTGCAGCATATCATCCGGATCGGGCTGTTGGACAAAATAACACCCAGATCGTTGGCCTGCGCTGCCCGGATGCTCGCGTCGGACGATCCAGTAATCTCGCAGCTGGCGATCGTGTCCCACAGTGCCAGGCCATTATTCAGGATCAGTTCCTTCTTTTCCGGAACGGATGCGGGTATTTCCGCGTGATACAGGGCTGCGATTACCTTCCAGAACCGGTTCTGCGGATGGCCGTAGAAGAACTGCTGCTCCCGGGATTTTACGGATGGAAACGAACCCAGGATCAGTACGGTGCTGTTTCCGTCGTACAGCGGGTCGAACGGATGATAAATCCGCTGTGCCATCGGTTCCCCCCTTTCTCTGTCCGCGGTCCGCTGAATGCGCTTTCCGGATTACAGTCCCGGAAACGTCATCTGCTGAAACCGCTCCGGCAGATCGTGCAGATAGTCGAAACACTCCTCCGGCCTGTACAGGATCCCGTTTTCCCGGCAGAAGTCCCGGAACAGGCCCATCAGTCGCTCACTGTCCGGGCTGGGCACCTCGTAGGCATTCCCGTACGTCCGGATATACCGTTCCTTCAGCCCGGGAAAATGCCTGTCCAGCGCGGTATAGAAATACTCCCGGTCGCCGTCGCGCAGCGTAACGCCCATGTCGAAGCAGATGATGCCTTTCACCTGAACCTGCGCGCAGGCGTCCAGGATCGCCCGGATGTTCTCCTCCGTGTCGTTGATAAACGGCAGGACCGGTGTCAGCCATACCACGGTCGGGATTCCCCGTTTCCGCATCTCCTCCAGCACTTCGATCCGCCGCTTCGTGCCGCATACGTTCGGTTCGATGATGCTGCACAGCCGGTCGTCATAGGTCGTCAGCGTCATCTGCACGACGCATTTCGCCCGTCTGTTGATCTCCTCCAGCAGGTCGATATCCCGCATGATCCGGTCCGACTTCGTCTGAACCGCCGCGCCGAAACCGTATTTGCAGATGATTTCCATGCATTGCCGGGTCAGGCCGGGCTTCTCCTCGCAGTGCATATACGGATCCGACATGGATCCCGTCCCGATCATCGCCTTCTGCCGCTTGGATCTCAGCGCCTGCTCCAGCAGCTCCGGCGCGTTCCGTTTCACCTCGATATCTTCGAAGGGATGCGTGAACTGGTAGCACCTGCTCCGGCTGTCGCAGTAGATGCATCCGTGGGAACACCCGCGGTAGATATTCATCCCGTAGCGGCCCTTCCCGCCGGTCAGGATTCCCTTCGCGTCAACAAAGTGCATGCGTGATTCTCCTCATGGAAACGCGTACCGTTTTCCGGAATGATTCGTTCGCTTTTGACGAAAGTATATCAAAAAGGCGGGATCGAATCAACAACGCGCAGCCCTTTCACAATACGATTATCCGTTTGAAATATCTCCCGGCTCATGTACTTCAATGCTGTATTCATGTTCCGGATTGCTGATATCCAGGAAAGTAACACGCCAGCCATCCTTGGCCTTCGGGTCTGCCATGAAGATAATCCTCCACAGTAGTTTTTCCGTGGGCAGTCCCGCATCCATGCGCTGACAAAGTACGCCGACCGTACTGTCTGCTGCATACGTCGCAGCCTCAGAAGGCAGTTGGGCTTTTGCAAAGGTCACCGCTTCGTCCCGCGTCATTTCTCCCTCTCGGGGTACCGTTCGTTCGCTGGTTCCGAAGACCGCCGCCTGCACCTCCAACGGCCAGGTATAATCGTTAATACCGTATGTCTGCTGGGCGTCGGCCATTACCTGAGAATCGATCATATACATGGATTCATCCAGAGATTCACGCTGTAATTCCGCCGGAAGCGGCTCAGTTCCGCTGGATTCTTTTTCTTCCGTACGGATTGCCATGCCATCCTCATCCAGTTCAACTTCATAATCCGGAAGATCACGCCACTGGCTGCGGAACCGAACCACCCGCCCCTGAATTTCTGGGTTCCAATAGCGCAGATCGAAAATTGGCAGGTCATCCACTTCCGGCATGTCAAAGCTCATATTCGAAAAGCGATGCAATATGGCAAGCCTCGCGATGTACAGCGGCCCGTTTTCCTCATATTCCAGACGGCTCCAGATACGGCGAAGGGTAATCATGTGATAAGACGGCTCCAGCTCGGAATAATCGCTCTTATACATGTCCAGATCCGTCATTTCTCCGGTTACAGCGTCAATCTCAACCACAATGGAGTCCTGATAACTATCGTCCCATGGCAGGAGGCGGAATTTCCAGACAGGATGCGGTTCCGCATCGATTATACAGGCGCAGTTCACGTCTCCCAGACGAACGCCCGCCTGCCGGAAGGCTTTCTCCTCCGCCTCATCTCTGGTGAGCAGACCTTCGTGCCAGGCAATCCAGGGAGTGGCTTTCACTATCCGGCCTTCCATGGTGACTGCAGGAAGATCAGCAGCCCTTGCTGCAATTTCGGCCCAAACGGCAGGTCCCCACTTCTCATACCATCCGTGATCCGCACGGTAGCGGGAAAGAATATTATCTGCGGTGATTTCGTCCACATCCGCGTTGGCGATGGTCACCTCATGGGTGGTATCATCCACAAAAACGGAGCAGGTTCCCCAATCGCCGGTATGGCTGATGAAATTCACCTGCCAGCCCTTTGGGTCTGTTTTTCGGTATGTAAAGTTATGATACTTTTCCGGATCATCCAGGGGCACATCGCGTCCCGTCTGTTTTCGGATACTTTCAGCGGCCAGGTTTACGGCATCTTCTTCTGTCAGGGTATAGCCTGTTTCATCCGGAGTTCGGGGCCATCCATAATCGATGGAGCGTACTTCCACTACGTTGCCGGCTTTATCCAGACAGGCTTCATAATATGCCTCTGCTCCTTCCATCTTGGGATGGCAGGTCATGGTCCAGTCAGTTTCGCTTGAAAAAGTTAGGGAAGTCGTAAACCGGGTCTTGTCTTCCAGTGGCAGGTCCTCCCCGAATTCTGCCCGGATCGCCGCAATCAGCCGGGTCCTTGCTTCCTCTTCCGTCAGATCGTCCGGTCCCGGAAGCTCCACATGGTTTACTTCCGCCCAGCCAATAGATACCATCACGTCCTCAAACCAATGCCGCTCCGCGATGGTCCATTCTCCGTAGGTTCCTCCGAAGGCCGCACGGCAGACAGCCATGATAGCCTCCTGTTCATTGTATCCCTGTCCATTATGGAAGGCCTCCATGATGGCGTCATTTTCATCAAGATCGATCCCGTTTTCATTGCACTCCCGAATGAAAGCAGCCAGTTCATCCGGGGTAAAGTCCATTTCAATGCGCCAGTCCCGGTCATTCTCCTGCGCCATCGGTACGGCCACCTGTTCCACCACTTCCTGCGGGGACAGCAATACGACCGTTACCGCCACAGCGGTAATCACAATCAGCAGAATCACAATCGTACGCACAGTCCGGCGGATAATGTCTTTTTCACTTTGATTTCTCCTTCCTCGGCACGGGCGGAGATGCGCTGAAACAGCCAGGGATCGCCGTTCAGTCCGGA
>JAEEGL016632425.1_pt1 | contig 11120 bp, 8 predicted proteins | sample 9134231 | NCBI WGS metagenome assembly JAEEGL01 (sample SAMN16246548, study PRJNA631951) | gut metagenome | biome: gut microbiome; feature: rumen; material: fiber-attached | host: Bos | place: Iran: Karaj | collected 2018-10
CTTTCACCAGTACCGATTTTTAATCGACGCTCATTACCAATCTTTTCTTGTTGTTCTGCAAGCATGTTGGCATACATCTTTGTACGTAACATTTGCATAGCAATTTCTCTATGTTGGAGTTGAGATTTTTCAGTTTGGCACGCCACAACTGTACCAGTTGGGATGTGAGTAATACGAACAGCGGATTCGGTCTTATTAACGTTTTGACCACCCGCACCTTGGGAGTGATATGTATCGACTTGTAAGTCGTTAGGATTAATTTGAATATCAATTTCTTCCGCTTCAGGCATGACTAAGACTGTAGCAGTACTTGTATGGATACGGCCTGAGGCTTCTGTCTTTGGAACACGTTGAACACGGTGAGCGCCACTTTCAAATTTTAATTTTGAGAAGACACGGTTACCACTTATCTTGAAAGAAATAAGGGCAAAGCCACCAGATTCAGATGGGTTTTCATCAAGGATTTGAATCTTCCAACCTTGGGCTTCAGCGTATCTTGTATACATTCTAAATAAATCACCAGCGAAGATGTTGGCTTCATCACCACCAACAGCGCCTCTGATTTCAACGATAATATCTTTGTCATCATTAGGATCTCTTGGAAGGAGCATTTCTCTTAAATCTTCAATGAGCTTTTCTTGTTCGGCTTCAAGGCGTTTGATTTCCTCTTTGCCCATTTCCGCTAAATCTGGATCAGAATCATGTGCCATTTCTTTTGCGGCTTCAATATCTTCTTCGTTTTTTGTGTATTGATTAAAAGCAGCAACTTGTGGATCCAAGTTCGCTCTTTCTTTTGATATCTCTCTAAACTTAGAGATGTTTTTCATAATGTCTTCGCTCACTAATTCTTCGTCGATTTCTTTAAGACGTTTTTCAGCGGCGATGAGACGTTGACGCATGCTTTCTTCCATAATAATTCCTCTGACCGTTATGTATTGTAGCATAACTATCGTATTAGGCAAACAACGAAATATTTCCATTAATAGAATATTAACGTTTCTTTATGGTGGGCTTTGTTATATACTTAACACAGGTGATTTTATATGGCTTATAAAGCATTATATCGAACATATCGTCCTAGTACTTTTGAAGAAGTCGCTGGGCAAGAACATATCGTCAAGACTTTAAAGAACGCTTTGGCGACCAGAAAGTTAGCTCACGCCTACCTATTCGCAGGTCCACGTGGTACAGGTAAAACCACGATGGCTAAATTATTAGCGAAAGCTCTTAACTGTGATGAAGGTATTGGCTGTCAGTGTAACGAATGTAAAAACTGTAAAGCAATTATTGATGGCACTCATCCTGATGTTATTGAATTAGACGCCGCGAGCAATAACGGTGTTGATGAAATCAGAGAATTAATTGATAAAGTTAAATACGGCACAATCTTGGGTCGTTATAAGGTTTATATTATCGACGAAGTTCATATGCTCTCTACAGGCGCGTTTAACGCTTTGTTAAAGACTCTTGAAGAGCCACCAGAACATGTCATCTTTATCTTAGCCACTACGGAACCGCATAAAATCCTTCCTACCATTCTTTCTCGTTGTCAAAGATATGACTTCACTAAACTAAGTGATGACGATATCAATAGCAGATTAAGAAGCGTTTTAGAAAAAGAAGGTATCGCCTATAACGAAGAAGCCATCAAAATTATCATCTCTCTCGCGGATGGTGGTATGCGTGACGCTTTATCAATCTTGGATCAAGTATTAGCCTATTCCGGTAATAAACTTGAGGTTCAAGACATCTTAGATATCTTCGCTCTTGAATCCAAGGAAGAGAAAATTGCCTTATTAAATTCCATTATTAGTAAGGATGTTTCTGATGTCTTACAAAGAATCAATCGTTACGTTTCTTTGGGCACTGATATCAAGAGATTAACCGATGACTTATTATTAATATTAAAGGATATATTGATTTATCAATCTTCTCGTAATGTTAACTGTTTAGAAATCTTAACTGAACAAGAAGCCGCTTCATTCTTTAAGGGCCTTGATATTGATGAAACATTGAAGATGATTGATATCATTATGGCCGCGCAAAAGGACTATAAAACTGTTAACTCAATCATTCCACTTTTTGAAGTCACAATTCTCAAATTAGTGGCCACTAAAAAGGATGGTTCAGCAAATGTTGCTCAACCAAAACCAGTGGAACCTGTATATGAAAAACCTGCTCCAGCACCAGCTCCAAAGCCAGTGTCACAGCCAAAAGTTGAACCTGCTCCAGCACCAAAACAAGAAGAGATTATTTCCTTACTTGATCAGCCTGAGCCAGAACCAGAACCAGTCGCGCCAGAAATCGTTCTTTCTAAAAACGTTTTATCAATTAAGAACACAAGAAAAGATGGTTCATTCTTTATCGATGATGGCTTAATGCTTGATCTTATGGTTATTTCAAAGAAAGACATTAAGAATTCATTAATCGATAACTGGTCTTCAATTAAGAAATTAATTGCTCATCCAGAATTAGGTAGAGCCGCAACTATGTTAGCGGATGGTCGTCCATTAGTGGCTTCTCAAAAAGTGCTCGTGGTTGAATACCAATTCCCAAGCATTGCAGAAAAAGCTAACTTATTAGAAAACCAAGAAGCCATTCAAAACGTTATCGAATCGGTCTTCAATAAGAAGATGTTTGTCTACGCTGTTAGTAGAAAAGACTCTATCAGATGGCAACAAAACTACATGAATAGTTATCAACTTGGTAAATTACCAAAACCAGACACAATCAACATAGAATTCGAAGGAGAATAAAACTATGAACATGCAACAAATGATGGCGCAAGCCCAAAAGATGCAAAGAGAACTCAGAAAAGCACAAGCCGAATTAGCACAAAAAGAATTCAAAGTCGCTAAAGGTGGCGCTGTGACAGTTACTGTTCTCGGTAATAAGGAAATCAAAGCTATTGAAATCGATAACGATGCTTTTGATCCAGAAAACAAAGAAATGATTCAAGATATGATTGCTTTAGCAATCAATGAAGCAATGGCTAAAATTGATGAAGAAAGTGAAGCCATTAATGAACGTATTACCGGTCAACCTGGAGGTTTCGGTTTCTAATTATGGAAAAACTAAAGGCTCTTATTCGTTTAGAAGAATCTTTAGCTAAGTTACCAAGTGTTGGTCGTCGTAGCGCCGAACGTATGGCGTATGCGATGCTCAATATAGAGGATGATGACTTAACTGAGTTTTCTGATGCGATTAAAAACCTTAAACAATCCATACACATCTGCCCTATTTGTGGTTTTTTAACCGAAGGTGAAAAGTGCGTTATCTGTGATGATAAAGAACGCGATCAAGATACCTTAATGATTGTTTCTTTCCCAAAAGATGTCATCGCATTTGAAAACGCTGAATACTATCGTGGTTTGTATCACGTACTTAACGGGGTTATCTCTTTAAGTAAAGGTAATGGCGTGGATGATTTAAACATCACTTCATTATTAAAGAGATTAGACGAACACCACTTCAAAGAAGTAATTATCGCCACTAACCCAACAATTGAAGGGGAAACTACCGCCTTATATATTGCTAAGTTAATCGAAGACAAAGTCGATGTTGTCACTAGATTAGCCTATGGCTTACAAATGGGCGGCAATTTAGACTACACTGACGCTTTGACATTATCTAAAGCCGTCGAAGGAAGAAGAAAACTATAAGAGGGAGCCAATTATATGTTTATTACTCTTGAAGGACCAGAAGGATCTGGAAAAACAACTGCTGTTAACTACGCTGTTAACAAATTAGAGGAGATGGGATATCAAATTGTCCGTACTCGTGAACCAGGCGGTACCCCAATCGCCGAACAAATCCGTAACGTTATTTTAGACAAAGCCAATACTGCGATGGACAAAAGAACAGAAGCCCTTCTTTATGCTGCTTCAAGAAGACAACACCTCGTTGAAAAGGTTTGGCCTGCTTTAAAAGAAGGCAAAATCGTTATTTGTGACCGTTATTTAGATTCTTCCTTGGCCTATCAAGGTGGTGCGAGAGGTTTAGGCGTTGATAACGTCTTAAACATTAATATGTTTGCCACTGAAGGCACATTCCCAGATTTAACTCTTTTATTCGACATTGAACCAGAAATTGGTTTAGCCAGAATCGCCGCTAATGCGAATAGAGAAGTAAATCGTTTAGATTTAGAAAAATTAGAATTCCATAAAACTGTCAGAAACACATTTTTGGAATTAGCGAAGCGTTATCCAGAACGTTTCGTCATAATAGACGCTAGCAAGAGTCAAGAAGAAGTGGCTAAAGCCACTCTTGATGTGATGCTATCAAGAATATGCAAGTAGAGAAATACCTTAAAAAATATCAACCAGTTATTTATCAAACCTTTGTTAATTCACTTCAAAAAGGTCAGCTTTCTCACGCTTATCTCATCTCAGGAACTAATGGTTCTCCACTTTTAGATATAGCCAAGTTTTTTGCTAAATCAATCCTATGTGATGACCCATCCCCATTAGCGTGTAATTCCTGCATTACTTGCTTACGAGTGGATGATGATAACTACCCTGACTTTTTCGTTTTTGATGGTAGTAAATCCACGATTAAAAAAGACGCTGTTACCACGATTGAAAGTTCTTTTGAAAAGAAGGCTTTCGAAAATAAAGGTATCAGAATTTATATTCTCCACCTCATTGAAAACATGACCATTGAGGCCATTAATAGCATTCTTAAATTCTTAGAAGAACCAGGGCAACAAATCTATGCTTTCTTAACCACGAATAATGAGAATAGTATTTTGCCCACTATCATTTCTAGATGCCAAGTTTTAAGAATGAAATTAATTGATAAAAATATCGTGATTAATGACGCTGTCTCCTTTGGAGTGGATAAAAAAGACGCTGAATTATTATCGTATTTTTATAACGATGGAGAACTCATCAAAGAAATCATTGATGACCAAGAAAATAACGAGGTATTCTTCACCGCGAAGAAGTGTTTTGAAGAGACAATTCAAGTGATGGATGAAAGCGATAAAGACGCTCTTATCTACTACGTTCAAGGCAATATCTCAAATCAAATCAAGAGCAAAGAAGCTTGCCGTTATTTCATCAACATGCTTGTCATGGCCTTTGAAGATATGATTGCTATTTCTAATGAAAAGCAACCATTTTTAGAAAGTTATGCTACAATATTAGAACATCTGTCCACGAAACTTTCTCATATCAGTGAAAGTTTGATTGAATTATTAAGATGTGCGACTGCGATCAACACAAACGTCAATATCACCTTACTTATTGACCACGTGTTTTATACCATTATCAAAGAGGACTAATATATGCCAAAAATTGAAGATAATAACCATACACAAATTACTGATCAAAAACACGACTATTCACATTTCGTTGGTGTGAAATTTTTAAACACTCCTCGTGCTTACTTTTTTGGCACAACTGATAATAACTATGCTCTTGGTGATAAAGTCGTTGTTGAAACCGTTAGAGGTATGGAACTAGGTACCATTGCCATCGAACCAATTTCCATTGATAAATATGGTAACGGTTTATTCTTAAAACCAATCCTTAGAAAAGCCACTGATGTGGATATTCGTTTAGCAGAAATTAACCAAAAAGATGCAGTATATGCATTAGAAATCTGCCAAGTTGAATCCAAAAAACTCAACTTAGACATGAATCTTATTTCTTGTGAATATACTCTCGATAAGTCCAAAGTCATCTTCTCTTATTTAGCGGATGATCGCGTTGACTTCCGCGAATTATTAAAAGTCTTAGCCTCACGCTTAAGAACAAGAATCGAATTAAGACAAATTGGTTCTAGAGACAAAGCCAAAATGATTGGTGGTCTTGGCGTCTGTGGCTTACCTCTTTGTTGTTCCACATTCTTGAATGAATTCGATGGTATTTCCATCAATAGAGCCAAAAACCAAATGCTCGCGATTAACATTCCTAAGTTAAGTGGACAATGCGGTAAATTAATCTGCTGCTTAAAGTATGAAGATGACGCTTATACCGAAGAAAGAAAGAAATTCCCAGAATTAGGTAGTAAAGCCTTTATCGACAAAGTCGAATACACTGTTACCAATATCAATATTCTTTCTCGCGTTGTGAAGATTGAAAACGATGAAGATATTAAGTTCCTTCCTTTGGAAGACTTCTATAAACAAGTAGGCGCCAATAGGGTTAGAGAGAAACGCTATGAAAAGAAGTAAATCCTACGATAAAAACAATTTGCTCCTTTATCTAGTAGCGACACCTATCGGTAATCTTAAAGAATTCTCTCCTCGCGCTATTGAAGTAGTGAGTGAAGCCGATATTGTCGCCGCCGAAGATACACGTAATGCTCACGATTTGTTAGCCCGTTTTAACATTAAGAAAGAATTATATTCTTTAAGAGAGCATAACGAAAAAGAAGCAAGCAAACATCTTGTTTCCCTTATCCAAGCCGGAAAGAAAGTTGTTTATATGTCTGATGCTGGTTATCCAGGTATTAGTGATCCTGGTTATTTACTAGTGCAAGAACTTATCGCTAATGATATTTGCGTTTCCACTATTTCTGGTTCATCCGCTTTCATTAACGCTTTAGTGGCCTCTGGTTTAGAAACTAGGCACTTTTTCTTCTATGGATTCTTATCTGCGAAAGACAATGAAGCCAAAGAAGAGATTAATAACTTAAAAGCCATTAGAAACACTCTTATCTTCTATGAAGCGCCTCATAGAATCTTAAGAACTTTTAACTTATTAAAGGAAGGCTTAGGAAATCGTAAAGCTTGTTTAGCTAGGGAGCTAACAAAACTTAACGAAGAATATATTCGTGGCACACTCGAAGAACTATCCGCTATCGATGAAGAAACCTTGAAAGGTGAGATGGTTATCATCGTTGAAGGAAATAATGAAGAAGTAATGATAAAAGACGAGGAAATAATGGCCCGTGTCGCTTATTTTACTAATTTAGGCCTTTCACAAAAAGATGCGGTCAATGTTGTTAGTGAAGAATTCAAAATCAACAAAAATTACATCAAGAAATTACTATTTTAAATCGTATGGATATCGTATTTGCGAAAGATAAAAACAAGAAGCCAAATCCATTTATGGGTTTATGGAAAAAGATTGTCGCGAAGTTTAAAAACTTCCACTTTTCAAATACGTTTTATTATTTTTTAATACTTGTCGCTATTAGTATTGGCTTTTATATGTTAATGCTCGTTCAAAACGGGTTCTCTTTAGCCTATGGTGGTGACTATATGGCCCAATATATCCCTATGGGATATCATATTTGGGATTATTATCATGATTGGATCCATACTGGTCACTTTACTTTATTTGATCCAGAACTATATTTAGGCGCGAACTCACTTGGTTCTAATGCTTACTATGGTTTGTTCTCACCATTTAATATCATTATTGTCTTACTACCAAGAGTCATGGTGCCACAATCTGTCGCTTTTGCTTCCATGATTAAACTTGCTTGTGCGGGTTTGTTCTTCTCCATTTATGTGAAGAAAGCTTTCAAGATTAAGGAATCTGTTTCATTTATATGTGGTATCGCTTATGCCTTCTGTGGTTGGGGCGCTTTCTATCTTTGGTACAACAATTACCAAGACATTTTAGTCTTCTTACCAATTGTCTTATTAGGTATTGAAAAGACTCTTCAGGAAGAAAAACCATGGGTTTTAGCATTAGGCGTTTTCTTCCTCGCTATTTGTAACTACGTCTTAATGGTGCCTTACCTTATCACCACTTTCTTCTATGCGATGTTCCGTTTCTTCCAAAGAATTAGAACTAACAATACAGTAAAGAATTTAAGATTATTAGGTTTAGGCTTTGCTGGCTATGCAGTTGGTTTATTAATGGCGGGATTTGTCTTTATTCCAGCCTTTATGGCCACGATGTCCTCTCCAAAGCTTGATAGCTATTCATATTTTGGTGAACTTAAGAAACTTTTAGTGGCTAAAGATTTTAAATCTTTCTTCCAATTATTGTTCTCTTGGAAAAAGGCTCCTGATCAACACGGTCGTGTTTTCTCCAGTCGTGTTTGGTACCCAATTATTGAGTTCTTCTTCCCACCAACAACATGCCGTTCATTACCAACTTTAGAGTTATATAACTGGGACTTTGATGATATCGCTGTTTCTTTATGGTGCTATATCCCATTCATCATGTTCCTAGTGCCCGCTCTTATTCAATCAGGCAAGGAAAAGAAATGGTCACACTACATCGCTTTTGCGTTAATTCTTTTCTCTTTATTTACACCATTTATGTACTTCTTAACTATGGGTATGACAAATGCCTATGCAAGATGGACATTAATTGTTCCAGCGGTCTTAATTGCCTACGTTGGTACTTATCTAAATAAGATTCCAAATGTCTCTAGATGGCATATTCATATTGGTTACGCCTTTGCGTTAATTGGTATCATTGCTTCCTGGGTATTAACCACAAAACTAGCAGTTAAAGAGCCAACAAAAGGCAGCGACTTTATGTACCGTTTCGTGGAAGGTGATTTTAACTTTACCACCTTAGCGTTTATCCTTGAAATTGCTTACACCACGATTGTCTGGCTCGTATTGTTCTTAATTTACAACAAGAAAGCATTCTTCATTGTAGTAACCGCGCTTGTATCAGCAGAAGCCATTGCAGTTGGTAACTTTGTTACATGTGGACATGGTTATGACAGCACACATAATAATGGTTATCCAACAAATGAGAGATTTAGAAAAGTTCTATCACAAGTCCAAAAGACCGATAAATCTTTCTATAGAATGTACACTTCAATCGGTGATGCTTGGAGTATTAATAATAGTTTTATCAACGGTTATAACTCAGTCAGTTTCTTCCACTCCTTATATAATTTTGAAATTGATGATTTCACCATGTGGAACGGTTTAAGAGACGGCAGAAAAGCGGTCGCTGGTAGCTATCGCGGTAAATACCAAGACTTAGATAATTTATTAGGCGTTAAGTACTATTTCATTAGCAAAGAAAAGAGCATGTATAACAACATCGAACAAAACAATAAAGGTGGATATTTAGCTAACGTCCCTCATGATTTTAAAGAAATGAAGGAATTAGAGACCAGTGAATACAAAGTTTATCAAAACGAAAATATGAACGGTTTTGGTCATGCTTATGACACTATCTATGACGGCGATTTAGTGGGCGATGTGGCTAGATATGATGTCACTTGTGTTAAAAACGGTATTACCCTTTCTCAAATGGCTGCGGTATCAAAAGAAGACGCTGAAGAAATCAAATGCGATAGCATCAGTGTTGTTAGTGAAAGACCAGAAATTACTTCCGTGCAGCCACTATATAAATCCATCGATTATAAGCATGCAGTTTATCACGTTGGTGATTACGCGAAAGCATATGATTTTTCTAAAATTCCAACTATTGATGAAGATTTCACCCCAGTAGCCACTTATGATGATGGCGAAACTATGAAATACTTCGCAATGTATACACCAATGCATGAGGGTGAACCACTCTTCAAAGCAGGTACTTCTTTATACATCAGAGCGCCTTTCTCGGGCTCTAGAAAGTACAATTTCTATTTCATCGATAAAGATAATAAAATCTTTATGATGGACGCCCACGATGACGATACAAGCGATAATACCGCTTATATGCGTGGCTTCTATATCACTACTAGAGATGTTTATAAAATTGCAGTGTGTGGCAAATACTTCGAAAGTTATACATCTGATAGCAATATTAGATTATTCTCTGAGGATATTTCTGAATATCGTAATAGATGGGATAAATTAAACGCTAACCCAGTTACCAATATCAAATATAGCGCTGATAAATTCACATTTAAGACTAACTATGACTCCAAAAAATTAGTGGTCTCTTATATGGCTTACGATGCTGGTTGGGAGATTAAAGCAACGGATAATACCACTGGTAAAACCAGTGATTTAAAAGTTTATAAGGCTAACGGTGGCTTTGTTTCATTCGTAGCCCCAGTCGGTGATTATTCATATGAAATGACTTATCAAACACCATATTTGAATATTTCATATCTTGGCTCAACCTTCGCATTCATTGGTTTCTTCACCTCAATGCTTGGCTATTATTTGTATCACGAAAAGAAGAAAAACCACTATTTAGACAAGATTTATAGAGAAAATTAACTTATATTTTCTCTTGCAATTATTGCTTGCTCTCTACTAATATAGTAAAGGTTTTTTCAAGGAGGGTTTCATTTATGAACATTCGCAACATCGCCATTATCGCACACGTTGACCATGGTAAGACCACATTAGTCGACCAACTTTTAAAATCCTCCGGTACTTTCCGTGATAATGAAGAAGTTAATGAAAGAGCAATGGATAGTAACGATATCGAAAGAGAAAGAGGTATCACTATTCTTGCTAAAACAACTTCTATTATCTATAAAGACACAAAGATCAACATTCTTGATACTCCAGGACACGCTGACTTCGGCGGTGAAGTTGAAAGAATTATGAACATGGTTGATGGTTGTTTATTGTTAGTCGATGCTTTCGAAGGCACAATGCCTCAAACAAGATTCGTCTTAAAGAAAGCCTTACAAGCACACATTAAACCAATCGTTGTTATTAATAAAGTCGATAGAAATAACATTGATATTGAGCGTACACTTGATGAAGTCTTAGAACTCTTCATTGAATTAGGCGCTCCTGATGAATTCCTAGAATTCCCAGTCATTTATACTTCTGGTTTAAAAGGCACATCCTCTTTAGAGGCTAATGTTAGCACTCAAAAACCAGGTATGGAACCAGTGTTAGACACCATTATTAAAGAAATTCCTGCTCCAAAAGCGGATGTTAACGCTCCACTTCAATTACAAGTCGCTTTGCTAGATTATAACGACTTCGTCGGTAGAATTGGCTTAGGTACAATCAAAAAAGGTACAATCCACGTCAACGATAACGTTACAGTCGCAAGATTAGATGGCACCACCACTAATTTCAGAGTTATGAAGTTATTTGGTTACCAAGGCTTAAAGAGATTAGAAATCGAAGAAGCTTCCGCTGGTGAAATTGTTGCAGTTGCGGGTTTAACTGACATTAACGTTGGTGAAACCATCGGTGCGTTTAATAACGTTGATCCATTACCTCCAATTAGACTTGATGAACCAACCTTACAAATGACATTCGGCACTAACTC
>JAEEGL017287117.1_pt1 | contig 11120 bp, 11 predicted proteins | sample 9134231 | NCBI WGS metagenome assembly JAEEGL01 (sample SAMN16246548, study PRJNA631951) | gut metagenome | biome: gut microbiome; feature: rumen; material: fiber-attached | host: Bos | place: Iran: Karaj | collected 2018-10
CATGGAGCAATTCTAAGAGCTTTTTATTATTATTTTAATAACATACCAGAGGATGGAAATACTCTATCAGCATTTAAATCTTCGAAAAATTGCGAAATAAATAGCTATGAATTATAAAAATATTTAAGGGCGATATTATATGATTAAAGTATTATTTGTATGTCTTGGAAATATTTGTCGTTCACCAATGGCTGAGTTTATTTTTAAAGACATAGTTAACAAAAATGGATTAAGTAATAAATTTATAATTAAATCTGCTGCAACCAGTTATGAAGAAAGCGGAAATGATACTTATTACTTAGCAAAAGAAAAACTAGAAGAAAAGAAAATTCATATGTATAGAAGAAAAGCAACCAGAATAACGATAGATGACTATAAAAATTATGATTATATTATTGGAATGGAAGAGACAAATATAAGAAATATAGAACGTATTGTAGGACCAGATATTGATAACAAATTAAGCAAATTATTAGATTATTCTGATAATCCACGAGATATCGCTGACCCCTGGTATACTGGAAATTTTGAGATTGCATATAACGATATTTTAGAAGGTTGTAATGCATTTTTGGATCATTTAATAAAGGAAAGGAAAATATAATATGGAGAAAATAAAAAAGCTGTTTGGAGGAATAAATTTAACATGGAAAAAGCTAATAATATTTGCCATAGCTACTGCTGTATATACTGCACTAATGGCAATAATACCAATAACAAAAGACACATCCTTTAGAGATATAGCAGCAACACTAGAGTGGTGGATATTATTTGGTATAATCATAATATCTAATAGTAAATCTAATACAGATTCTGCATTAAAATGTTTTGTATTCTTTTTAATAAGTCAACCTTTAATCTATTTGTTACAAGTTCCATTTAGTTGGCAAGGTTGGCATTTGTTTTCATATTATAAGTATTGGTTTATATGGACAATACTAACAATTCCTATGGGATATATAGGTTATTACATAAAGAAAGATAACATTTTTAGTATAATTATTTTACTTCCAATGTTGATACTATTATCTATCTTAGGTTTGGGATTTTTAAATAGTTCTTATCAAAATTTTCCACATCATCTATTATCAGGAATCTTTTGCTTTGCTGCAATAACACTTATTATATTTGGAGTATTAAATAATAAGAAAAATATAATTGCATCATTTATCATTATTATTACCTTTACATTAGGATGTTTTTTAATCAGCAATGGTATATTATTTGATACATTTAAAACTTATGAAGCATATGACGATTTAAGTGAATATAATATTACACTAAGTGATAAATACTATGTTTCTGGATTTATTAGTCCTAAACAAGGAACTGCTGAAATTATAAAAAAAGATGATAAATATGAACTAAAATTAACTGGAATGAAAAATGCAATATATAAAGCTAGTATTTCTAGTGATGATGGCGAAGTTCATAGATTTGAATTCCATTTTGATAAAAATGGAGAACTTGTATTAGAAAAAGTTAATGAATTCACAAAATAAAATTTTTTCTCTAATGTCTATTTTTTAATATTAAATTAAGGAAACTATATTAAATTAAAACAAAAAGAAAGGAATTTAGAAAATGAAATTAGAGATTAAAGATGGATATGAATTTAAAAGCGAGCTAAAGGAATTATTTACAGAATATACCGATTCTTTGATAGAAGGAGATAAAACTTTTGAAGAGTATTTACAACAACAAAATTATGATCAAGAAGTTCAGCATCTTGAAGATAAATATGGACGACCAAATGGAAGAATATTTGTAGCCTTCTATGGTGGAAAACTAGCAGGATGTATAGGATTAAAAAAGATTGACGATGATATATGTGAAATGAAGAGATTGTATGTTAGACCTGAGTTTAGAGGAAAGCATATAGGAAATATTTTAGCTAGTAGAATTATAGAAGAGGCTAAAAATATTGGTTATAAATCTATGGTTTTAGATACACTTCCATTTTTAACAAGTGCAATTAAAATGTATAAGAGACTTGGCTTTTATGAGATTGAACAATATAATGATAGTCCTATGCAAGAGGCAATATATATGAAAATGGATTTATAAAAAAGCTACAAATAAAAACTCTAATAAAGATTTAGTTAAGTTGCAAATTTACATAATATATGATATAATGATTATTGTAATGTCAACTTTTTATAAGAGAGGTGCTAGTATGGAAGAAATAAAAATGTGTCTTGAAGACATCCGGCTGAATTTCGGTGAAGAAATCGCAGATAAATGCAATCAGATGAAAGATGGCGATGTCTGTGAATTCCCTACAGCCACCTACGAAGCAGTCGTCGTGCGCCGCGAGAACAACTATTGGGGTACGACCTATTGGGTCCATGGAGAGCAGATTGTAGAGAATGCTCTTGTATGGGCTCAGGAGATGGACTATGGGATTGAAATGTAATTTGTTTCCATAGCTCCACACTTTATACGAGGAAATGCCAGAAATGGTATTTCCTCGTTTTTTATATTTTGTTATTACTTTTATAATTAATAATGTAATAAACATTATACATTTTTTTAACGAAATTTTTATAATATCTTACGATATTCAATGATATAATTAACATGGATAAGATTAATGAGAAGGAGTACGATAATGTATATTAGGGATTTAATCAGAAAGAAACGAGATAAAAAGGAATTGACTGAAGCAGAAATGGACTTCTTTATTCAAGCATATAATAAAAGTGAAATTCTTGATGATCAAGCATCAGTTTTATTAATGCTTATGAATATCAATGGATTAAGTCTCAAAGAGATGATCTACATGGTCAAAGCAATGGCTGATACAGGAATGAAATACGATATGTATGAGATTTCTAATAAAAGTGTTGATATACATGCGATAGGAGGAGTAGATGATAAAGTCATTCTTATAGTTCTTGCCATTTTAAACTCATTTAATTTACCTGCAATTAAGATTATTAGCAGAGAGATTGGAATTAAAGACAAATTATTGGGATCTAAAATATATTCCTATAACAATGATCGAGAAATAATTAAATCTAATATAAAAAATAATATTATAACTTTTATTGAAGAGAATAGCATGTTATCTCCCGTAGAAGATAAGTTATATAAATTAAGAAATAATATTGCATGTAATAGTGATGTTTCAATTATTGCCACAAGTATTATGAGTCAAAAGATATCATTAGGTTTTAAAAATATTATTTTTGACATTACATATGGGGAGAAAACGTATGTTAAATCAAAATCAGACGCAAAAAAATTAGCAAAATATTTAATGAAAATAGGACAACATTTTGATATTAAAGTTAAATCCATTATTACAAATTCTAATGAACCAATTGGACGATTTGTTGGTAATTCACTTGAGACGAAAGAAATCATTAATTCATTAGATAATGGTATGACTCCCGAAATGAAAGAACTTGTAATAGAAATTAGTAATATTGCTATTCAAATGGAGACTGGTAATTTCTTTAAATCCTATAAAAAAGAAATTTGTGAAGTAATTAATAATAAAAAAATTAGAGATATAATTATTAATTATTTTAAAGAAAGTATAACTAATAGCATTGGAAGAACTCTTACTAAAGCAAATAATATTATTCCTGTCATGTCTCAAGCTACTGGATATATAGAAGAAATTGATGTTTCCGCAATCAGAACTTTAGCACATAGTATCAATGCCCTAAGATATCAAAATAAAGAATCAATAGATATGGAATGTGGAATTGAGTTATGCAAAAAAGTGGGAGAAAGCGTTAACGCCGGTGAAGTATTAGGATATATCTATCTAAACGATGCAACAAAGACAAAAAAATCTGTAGCTAGTTTTAGATCTGCATTTATAATCAATCCTAATATTGTCAAAAGAAAGAAGAGGATTACTAATATTATATAAAATTGACTTAAGATTCAAATCCTTTAAATTGAAAGGGAAAATATACAAATGAAATATAAAATTGTAAAACAGCCTGATGAAATGAATTGTGGAGTGGCTTGCTTATCAATGATTTGTGCTTACTATGGAATGACTAATATGTCACTTGCAGTCATAAGAAATTTTGCTCAAACAGATAGAGATGGTAATTCAATATATTCATTAAGAATTGCTGCTGAAAAGTTACATCTGGATTCTGAGGCTTATGAAGCTGAGAAGGAAGATTTAATTAATCACGAATTGCAATTGCCAGCTATAGTACATACTTTTGTTGATGGTTTATACCTACATTATATGGTACTTTTCGAAGCAAATAAAAAGAACGTCGTATTAGGTGATCCAGGTGTTGGACAGATTACCATGAAATGGGATGAATTCTTAAACATCTGGACCGGTAAAATTATTGAATTAAAGCCAAATGAGAATTTTAGTGAAAATAAAAAATACAAAAAGAACTATAAATTTGTAACAGATATGATATTAAAGTATAAATCAATCTTGATTAAATTACTTATCATTACAGCAATATTATCAGCCATTAGTATGTACACTGCTAAGTTTTACTCAAAATTAATAGATAACATTATACCTGCTTCAAATCTGAGAATGTTGGGCCAATTAATTCTGATTACTATAGGTATATATCTATTTACTATATCTATAAATTGGGTGAAACTTCTTCTTACTATAAAGCTCAATAAAGAACTGGATAGAGAACTTATTATAAATATTTATAATCGAATTACTAATTCGCCAATGAGTTTCTTCGCGTCTAGAACGTCAGGTGACTTATCTACAAGATTTGAAGACGGAAACACAATACGTGAGATTATTACTGATTTTACATTAGATTTTATTATAGATTTTGTTTATGCATTTGTAGCAATAATTATAATTTGGATTCATCGTAGTTGGCAAATAATTATTTTAATGTTAGTTATGCTAGAGTTAATTGTAATAATTCAACAAATCTTCAAGCGCAGAATGACAGAACAAACGAAAAAAGCTATCAAAGCCGATACTGAGGTGCATTCATATGCAAATTCTACATTTTTGGGAAGTGAGACAATAAAAAGTTATAATTCTGAAAAACTTGTAGAACGAAATATGTCTAGTAAATATTCTGATTATCAAAACGTTATATATAAATCTCAAAAGTATGCGCAGATTCAAGATGATATGAGCTCAATAATAATGCAAGTATTTAATATTTTTATGCTTGCAGTACTTGGTATATTAGTTATGCAAGGAGATATAACAGCAGGAGATTTAATGTATTTATATATACTTATTGATTATATCTCACAACCAGTGGATTACTTAATAAATATTCAAGATAATCTATATGAGGTGGATGCAGCGTTAGAAAGACTAGAAGATGTGTTTAGAACTTCTACTGAAGAAGAAATGAACAAAAATAAAAACAACTTAAATGAAAAAATTGAAAAAATTGAATTTAAAAATGTAGTATTTCAATATGGTTTAAGGGATCCGGTAATCAAAGATATATCATTTAATATAGAGGCGGGACAAAGTATTGGAATTATTGGTACTAGTGGTTCCGGTAAGACAACACTAATAAAACTAATACTGAAATTTTATGAAATTACAGATGGTCAGATTTTAATTAATGATAAAGATATTAATACTCTTACATCATCTTCAATAAGAAAAAAAATAGCATATGTAATGCAAAATGATTTTTGGTTTCAAGATACAATTTATAATAATTTAACAATTGGAAATGAGAATGCATCTGAAGAAGATGTATATAAAGTTTTAGAGTTAGTAAATATGAAAGATTTTGTAGATGAAAAAGAATCTGGCTTAAATTCAATGATTGAAGAGGGCGGAACAAATCTTTCTACTGGTCAAAAACAAAGATTATCGATAGCAAAATCACTTATAACTAACCCAGATGTATTAGTATTAGACGAATCTACAAGTAATTTAGATGCCAAAACAGAAGAATTAATTGTAAATAATTTATCACATGAAAAAGATAAAATTAAAATAGTTATAGCGCATAGATTAAACACGCTAGCTAGATGCGATAAAATAATTTCAATTGAAGATGGTGTAATTACAGAATTTGGCACACCAAATGAATTATTAAATAGCGATGGAATGTTTTATAAACTATGGAAAGCACAAAGCAATATATCTCTTAACAAGGAAGCTGATACAGAAGAACAAGTTAATACAAGTAATGTTTCAAATAAGAATGGAATAGTTGTTAAGGAATGGCAAAGTGATAACAATGTTTCATTTAAAGATGGTGTAATAACCGAATTTGGCGCATCAAGAGAACCTATTAAAAATAATGGTAAGTTTTCTGAGTTTTGGAATTCGAAAAAATAATAATATAGTATTGGAGGAAACATATTATTATGGATAAAGATAAGTTTAAAAAAATAAAAATAGTTTTCTTTATAATCATAATTAATGTATTATTAATCTTGCTACTCTTTGTAAATGTTCGCTCAAAAATTCATAAGATCGAAGAGCGACAAAATCAAGAAACAAATGTCGTTATTGAAGATTTGAATGAGGAATAATTCGTTATATTATCTCTGGTTTTGTATAACAAATGACATACAATGGTAATGTAAAACTAATATAAATGTTATTGAATATAGTGTTTATAATATATAAAATATAGTTATAGAGGAATACTTAATTTATTAATAATTGTTAAATGGAGGAATTATTATGAAAAAATTATCAAAGAAATCAGAAAAGAAAACAAATGGAGGAAAGACAGTTGTAGGTGAATTCAAGAGTGGTACAAAGAGTTCAGGTAAAATTGCTAGCGGTGTATCTAAGTATCCAACTTTAAATGCTACTACAGGTAAAATTGGTACTATTAAAAAGAAACCAGCAAGTAACGTAAAAGTTGGTACTTTAAAAAAATCACCAACAAAGAAAAAATAATTAGTATCGTAGATATAATACAATTTCGGAACAAAGTTTTCTGGAATTGTATTTTTTTTATTTTACTATTTATAATATATGAAATTATGTATAAAATATTGCATGATGATTTGAAATAAATTAGAAAGGTATAATATGAATAAAATAAAATGCATTTTATTGGATATAGATTATACATTGACTGGATTCGATAAGAAAGTTTCAATTGATACAGCTAATTATTTTTCACAATTAAATAATGATTATTTAATTGTTTTGGTTTCAGGAAGAAATGTTGTATATGCTAAGGAAAAGAGTATATCTGCAAACGCTTCTCCGATAATTATTGCGGATAATGGAGCTGTTATTTATGATTATAAAAATAATCAAGTACTTTATAAAAATGTTTTTGATAAAGACACAATTAAATTAATTTGGGATATATCTCAAAAATATGATATTGATTGCGTTTTTAATGCTCTTCATAAAAGATATCGCAATAAGAAATATATGAATGAAAGATTTATTGGCGAACATGGTGTTGGAATAAATCAAATTGAAGAAATATCAGATGAAATAACCCAAGTTGTAATACATAGTAGTAATAAAGAAAACTTTACTAAATATATGGAAGAAATTAATAAAATTAATAATATAGAAGTATGTAATGGCGGAATTAACGATGAGGGTGAATGCTTTGCTGATATTGATATAAAAGGAACTTCAAAAGGGAATGCAATAGACATATTATTTAGATTATTTAATATAAAAAAAGAAGAATCAATTTGTTTTGGAGATTCTAATAATGATTTGCCAATGTTTCATAGTTGTGGTATTAAAGTTGCAATGAAAAATGGTACAGATGCAATAAAGCAAGCAGCAGATTATATTACAGAGTATTCAAGTGATGAAGATGGCGTTATAAAGTTTTTAAAAAGTTTTATTTAGTAATTATTATATAAAGAAATTATACAAATTAATTAAAATAAAGGTGGTGTAAATTTATATATGAAAATTGATGGAATAATATTTGACCTAGACGGAACTTTATGGGATTCAACCAAAATTGAATTTCAGGCAATAAATGATGTAATAAATAAGGAATATGACATTACTCCTATAACTATAGAAGAATTAAAAAATGTTATGGGTTACCCTATGCCTGAAGCTGCAAAAACACTTTTTAAAAACGTTGATATTAGTATAGGAGTAGAAATACTAGAAAAATCTGGAACTTTGATGGATCAATATTTACAAGAACATAAAGCTAATTTGCTCTTTTATAATGTAAAAGAGACAATAATGAGTTTATCTAAAAACTATAGATTATTTATAGTTAGCAATTGCAAAGATGGATATATTGAAACATTTATGCAAAGTCAAAATCTGACAAATATATTCCAAGATTACGAAAGTAATGGAAGAACAAACTTAACTAAAGGCGAAAATATAAAATTAATTATTGAGCGTAATAAACTAAATAATGCTATTTATGTTGGAGATACAATAAAAGATAAACAAGCAGCAGATTGTGCTAAAATCCCATTTATTTATGCTTCTTATGGATTCGGAAAAGTTGAACAATATGATTACAAAATAGATGAAATAGGTGAATTAATAAGATTAGAATTCTAAATACAATCGTTAAAATTATTAAATTCAAATCGATTTAATTAAAACTATTAGGAGATTAAAATGTTTAAAGAATACTCTGATAAAATTAAACAACTAAATGCTTTTGAAAAAGAAAATATTTTGAATGAAAACTTTATTCTTGAAAATGAAGGTAAAATAAAAATATATTATGCTCCTCATAATGAATTCATAAACAAAAAAGCTCAAATCCTTATTATTGGTATCACTCCAGGATGGACTCAAACTCAAATTGCATTTAAAACTGCTAATGGAGGATTAATAAAAAATAATGATATTACAGATATTTTAAAGGAATGTAAATACAACTCAAGATTTTCTGGATCAATGAGAAATAATTTGATTAATATGTTAGACGAGATAGGATTAAATACAAAACTAAACATAAGCTCATGTGAAGTAATGTTTAATGAAGAAAATAATTTGATGCATACAACTTCATTAATAAAATATCCTGTTTTTATTAATGGTAAGAATTATAATGGTCATAATCCTGAGATAGTAAAAAATGAATTGTTATTAAGATATGTGCAAAAATATTTTATAAGCGAAATAAAAGAATTGCAAAACCCCGTAATTATTCCGTTAGGAAAAGCAGTAGAAGAAGTATTAATATATTTAACAAATAATCGCCTAATAGACAATAAGTATAGAATACTATATGGAATTCCACATCCGAGTGGTGCTAATGGGCATCGAAAAGAAATATTTGAAAATAATAAAGAAGCTTTGATAAAAAAAGTAAACTGTATTTGCAATTTTGTAGATAAAAACTAAAATCTACAAAATTGCTTTTTTTATATTGATAAAAAAAACTATTATAGATATTATAAAAGTGTATATTTATGAGAGGGTAAATAATTCAAATGAAAAAGAAAAAAATATTGGTTATATTTAGCATTACTATATTTATTATTATATCTATAATTCTATTTCTAAATAGAAAAAAAGAGATTCTTTGGGCAAGTAGTGATAATAATCTATTAAATAGCAAAGAAATAAATACTATTTTAAATGTTGAAAATAATATTTATGTTCAACATAATAGTCAAAACGAAGATGTGTACTTATTGCAATCCCAAGGTACGCAGACTACAGTATATGAATTAGTTAATGTTAAGTATACAGCTGATAAACAATGGACTGAAGATGGTCAATATATTAATGATTTTACAGATAACTGCTGTGCTACTGCTCCTAATGATTATGTTCCTGTAACTTCAGGCGAAACTCTATTTGTCAGATTATATGGATTATATGATCTTTATACTGGTGAGAATAACGACCAATGGGTAAGAACAACTCCAATATTATATATGAACGATAATAATGAAGTTATAGGATTTGCTCTTGGAAATACGTATACTGATAGTAAAGAAGGCGTAGAAATTGTAGTTCCAGCAGGTGCTACAAGGATGCATATAACTAATTTTAACAATCAAGGTATTTCTATTCAAAGAAAAATGACTCTTAATCAGACAGCTTTTAATCAGATTAAGAGTAAACAAGATACAATTTTGAATTATTTAAATACTGGATATCAAGATGTATCTAGCGATCCCATACTTTATAATGAACCAGATAAAGGATATGTTATTTTTGTAAATGATGATTCTAGAGATGATATAAATCTTTTTGCTGATCTATTTATATCTAAGAATGCACCTTTATGTCTTGCTTCAATTGCAGATAATTTATCAAATATGGATTCTACATTAGCAGAGACAAGATTAGATGTAGCTCAAAGAGTTCAAAATGCTGGTGGTGAAATTTTAGTACACAATGGACCTTGGATCACTAATGAAAATATTAGTAATAATGCATTTTTGTACCAATATTTTGTTGGTGAAAAACAAAAATTGAAGGCAATGGGATTAGAAACAAATGGTATTATTTTATCAGGTGGAGATGGGGCAATAGGTGGTAATTCAACCACTGCTAAATGGGCATATTCATTATATAAATACTCTGATAATTTAGGTGAACCATATAATTCATCTACAGGTTTTGAATCAGTTTATTTTAAAGAAAGAGATTGGCTTGGAAATATTGCTGGAAATACAGCTCAAATTCAAAATTATTTTAATGATGTCATTGCAAATAAGAGAATACAAGTTCTATTTTGGCATGATACAAATGAAGTTACTATAAACCAAGCTGCTGAAGTATTAGATTATATTAATTCTAAAAGTAGTGATGAAATCGAAATTGTTACATATAAAACTTTATATGAAAGACTTGCTAAAAGAGAGTCAGAAATAATTGAAGAGCAATTAGCTCCAAAAACATATTATGTTTCAAGCGATGGAACAAGTAACGATGGAACTGATATTAATAATCCTATGAATTTAGAAACACTAAATAATAAAACTTTTAATTCAGGAGCTACAATTTTATTTAAAAAAGGTGACAATTTTTTTGGAACAGTAGATTTTGATACAAATATTATAGGTGATGAAAAAATAAAGGTATCAAGCTATGGAGAAGGCGATTTACCAACTATTTGTGCTTATAAATATATAGGTAATGGATGGACAAAACATAGTGATAATATTTATAAAATAGATATTACAGATACAAGTAAATACACAGGATATAAATATGATGACGATTATAGTTTAAATGTTGC
>JAEEGL010006864.1_pt1 | contig 11119 bp, 10 predicted proteins | sample 9134231 | NCBI WGS metagenome assembly JAEEGL01 (sample SAMN16246548, study PRJNA631951) | gut metagenome | biome: gut microbiome; feature: rumen; material: fiber-attached | host: Bos | place: Iran: Karaj | collected 2018-10
AAGAAGGAGGAATAACCGTGCTCCTCGGCGCTTTTCATAACCTTGCCGTGGCTCATAATGTCCCCTACCACAAATACTTCCAGAGTGTCGGACGGCCCCATCCACTTAAGGTTCATCGGTACTGCGAAATCCGGAATCTCCGGCTGCGGCAACTGTGAAAAAGCTGCCGGGGACGCCAGCAGCAGGCTCAGGATGAATGCGGACCATCTTCTTATCATACTCCAAATATAGCAAAGTTTTTGTATATTTGCATCTCGAAGACCAAGTATCACTAAACCATTATGAGCCAAGTGCACGTTATCGACCACCCGATGATTCAGCATAAGCTGACCATTATGCGGGACAAGAAGACCGGATCCAAGGATTTCCGAGAACTGCTTAAGGAGATATCCCTTCTTATGGGATATGAGATCACAAGGGACCTCCCTCTGGAGGACGTGGAAATCGAGACGCCTATCTGCAAGACAGTAGCCAAAGAGGTTTCAGGACGCAAACTTGCCATCGTGCCCATCCTCAGGGCCGGTATGGGTATGGTCGAAGGCCTCCAGACGCTGGTCCCGGTCGCAAAGGTCGGCCACATCGGCCTCTACCGCAACGAGAAGACCCACAAGCCCGTGGTCTACTACTGCAAGCTTCCCGAGGATATCGACCGGAGACTGGTCATTGTCACGGATCCTATGCTCGCCACCGGCGGCAGCGCCTGTGACGCCCTCTCGATGCTTAAGGAAAGGGGCTGCCACAATATCCGTCTTATGTGCCTCGTGGCCGTTCCGGAGGGTATAAACAAGGTCCAGGCCGAGCATCCTGACGTCGATATCTATGTCGCCGCCGTGGATGACCACCTGAATCCCGACGCATACATCGTCCCCGGACTTGGCGATGCCGGCGACCGTATTTTCGGAACCAAGTAGTGAAATTCAAAACCTTCGTCATACTCTTTCTTATTTCGGGTGTCCTGCCGGACGTCTGGCTTCTTCTCGGAAGCGCCTCAGACTTTCCTCTCTGGGCGAAAACCGCTCTCTGCGTTCCTACCCTGGTGACGTTTTGCTGCATCCCGCTCATAGGGCTGGGCATACGCTACACTGCTGCTGTGCGCGTCTTTTCGTGGTTCAGCTTTCTTTTTGAATTGCCGAAACTTCTCGCCTGCTTCGCTGGCCGGAGTATCTGGGCGGTCGGGATCGGTGCCGCGGTGTCGCTGACATTTTTCTTCCTTATATTTTTCTTCTCCCGGCATCTTGTCGTGAAGACCACGCAGATCAGCATCCCTTCCCTCCCGAAGGATATGGACGGGATGAAGATATGTCAGATATCGGACCTGCACGTCGGCTCTTTCGGCAAGGCTCAGCGCTATGTGAGAAGGATAGTGGAGAAGGTCCTTTCCCTCTCGCCCGAGCTCATTCTCTTCACCGGCGACCTAGTGAATTTCAGTACTTCGGAAGTAGAGCCATTCCGTGAAACTTTGTCCCGCCTGAAGGCCCCTATAGGCGTTTTTTCAGTCCGAGGGAACCACGATTACCTGCTTCACGGCCATCACTCCGAGGCCGAAAGGCTTGCGGACGTCGAGGCCCTTCTCGCCTTCGAGGAAAGCCTCGGATGGACGGTCCTCCGCAACCAGAATGTGCTGCTGAGAAGGGGGGAGGCCGCTTTTTCCGTGGCCGGAGTGGACAATGTCTCTTCCAATCCTTTTTTCAAGGACACCGGCGGCAATCTGACACGGGCCGTCGAGGGCATCCCGGCGGATGTATTTACTATCCTGCTGTCCCACGACCCTTCGCACTGGCGCCGCGAAATACTTCCCCACACGAGCATTCCGCTTACGCTTTCAGGCCATACCCACGGCCTTCCACTAAAGCTTGCCGGGACCAATCCTTCGCACTGGCGTCTGCGTGAATCCTGGGGACTGTACGAGCAGGACGGCCGCTACCTGTATGTTTCCAGAGGCCTTGGCAGCGCTTTTGCCTTCCGTCTCGGAAGCTTTCCCAGCATTGATTTGATTATTCTGAAACGATAAAAACTTAAACCTATGGAAAAATGGCTTTTGATTGTCAATCCTTCGTCGGCCTCCGCCACGACGGGATCATCCTGGAAAGAATCTGAAAAAATCCTTAAGGAAGCCGGCCTGGAGGTCGATGTGGCCCCTACCGAATATGCCGGCCACGCCATTACTCTGGTCCAGGAAAGTGCGGACCAGGGCTACCGGAAGTTTATTTCGGTAGGCGGCGACGGTACCCTTCACGAAGTGATGAGCGGCCTTGTCCGCTATGCCGACTCAAGGGGAGTGGACCTCGGTGATTTTACGGTCGCGGTACTTCCCTATGGCACCGGCAACGACTGGATCAGGACTCCCGGAGTTCCCCAGGATATGCTTGAAGCCGCGAAATGCATCATCGCCGGCAAGACTGCCAAGGAGGATGTGGTCCGCGTGAGTATGAAAGAGGGTGTATTCTGTATGGCCAATATCGGCGGCGTAGGGGTGGATTCCACGATTTGCTACAAGACCAATGCGCTGAAAAAGAAGGGCTACAAGGGCTCGCTGCTCTACAGCCTCGTAGCGCCTTTCTGCATTTTCACCCGCAAGCGCCGTCCCGTGGAGATAGTCTGCGACGGAGAGAGCGTGTACAAAGGAAAGATGTTCACCACCATCTTCGGAAACGGCCTTTACCGCGGCGGCGGACTGCACCAGACCGCCGACGGAGCCACTCTTGACGACGGCCTCCTGGAAGTGTCCATTCAGGGCGCGGTCAACCATATCAAGGGGATGATGCAGCAGCTGCATTTCTTCAAGGGCGATTTCGCCACCCTGCCGGGCATTATCTCGAAGCAATTCCGCAAGATGACGATAACTCCTCTCGGAAAGGACGCAGACTGGGTGGAAATCGACGGAGAACTCCCCGGCCGTCTTCCCGTGACCATAGAGCTGACCGGCCAGCAGATCAATATAATCGTTCCGTAATGGCAAGGCTTACCGCAGGACAGTACCTGCTGCGTGTATTCTCCTGGGTCATAACTATGGTCTGGGCCAGGCCAAAGGTATATGGACCCTTCCCGAAACTGAACGAACCGGTCATCTTTGTATGCCGCCACGTCGGGCTGTACGATCCTGTCATACTGATGGTCAAGTATATCAGTCGGATTGTCCATCCTCTTGTGGCCAGGGATTATTTCGAGGCCAACAAGTTCACCCGCTGGTTCTACCCGCTGGCCCTGTGCTATCCTATCGAGAGGCGTTCGCCGTCGACCGAATGGATGGATAACTCGCTCAAGGCCCTGGAAAGGGGAGAAAGCATAATCATTTTCCCCGAGGGGAAGCGGAACAAGACGGGTGTCGGGCTGTTGCCTTTCCATAGCGGAGCGGCTCTTCTCGCGGCGAAAAGCGGGGCGCGTATAGTCCCGGTCTACAACGCCTTCTGGCACATTCCGCACCGCTACCGTCTCGCCATAGGAAATCCGCTTTCACTCGACCCGGTCCCTGAGGGCGGCACAAATTCCGCCTGGCTCAAAGAACAGACGGAAAAGCTGCGCAGTGCTGTGTCTGAACTCGGAAAACTGATTCCGGGAGAATAGCTTAGGGTTTCGGCCTGTCAGTCACAAAGAGGGCGACTCTGCCCAGGAGGTAGCTCTTTACTTCTCTCCATTTATAATAGGGGCCCTGCAGCGTCTCAAGCGCACCGATGCGGGCCTCTTCGCCATTGAGGAGCAGCTTTACGAGCGGCTCCTTTCCTTTGGTGCAGCCCTTCGGAGTGTAGAATACGAACTGCAGGTTGGCGGCCATAGGGGAGCGGAAACTCTGGAAATACTTCACCACATCGTCCGCCTTCTCGGGAATGTGGCCGAAATTCTCTATGTCCATAAGCGTGAGAAGGCCCATCACCACGTGGTCGTGGCCGAAACGGAGGTCGGCGCCCCGGCTTCCGCCGCTGAGCCTCGCATCCGCCTTGGCGATTATGTCCTCGACTATGGCCGAGCAGCTTGTACGGTAGGCAAGATACTCTCTGTAGCGCTCGTAATTGTCTGTTTCCCATAGAGTTGCATATTCTTCCTTGGTGAAGAATCCCTCCGTGGGGATCCTGTCCTGCGCGTTGAGGCTGTTCATCCCGGCGACGAACATATAGAGGTTGAAGAACACTTTCCACACATCCCTTCCGCGAAGGCTCTTCTCCGGCTTCTTGAACAGGCGGCCAAGTACGTCGTTATAGTTCGGGAACTTGCGGAGAAAGAACTCTTTGGAACTTTCTTCATAAGGGAAGCTGAATTCCGGTCCGGTGTAGCGGAAGGGATTCGGGCCCAGATTCGGCCGCGTCGCCTGGATGTCGAGGGTGCTCTGGTGGGCATAGACCTCGGTCTTCGGGGCGGCCGCGGCAATTGCGCTGACGCAGGAGGCCATACTGATTATCGAGCGTTGCGATGGAGACGAGCAGGCGTCCACCCGGCTTCCCTTCCCGAAGGCCTTCGGGAAGTTTTTGACCATTGTCTCGGCTATGAACTTATGCTGCTTCCAGCCAAGTTCCGTAAGGTCACCGACCTGGAAACGTGCTCTGTCCCAGAACTTTTCCAGATTGGCGAGCAGGGCGAAACCGTAGTCGGTCAGATTGCCTTCCGAGGCTCCGTCGCGAAGCATATCGAGCAGCACTTTATAGGCCTTTTCGGTATAGGCATAGCGTGATCCGTGCCGTCCGTAGTGGGAGATATAGCTTGCCTGGTAGCCTTTCGGGGCCGGAGTCAGGGCCTTCGGGGACAGGTCATAGACACAGTCCAGTCCGGAGGAGAGATTCCAGTCGGCGAGGACTTCCTCGCGGACAGTTTCACGCTGGGCGGCGGCGCAAACGGCCGAAAGAGCCAGCAGGATGGATAAAATCGTCCTTCTCATTCTTTTCCTTTTACAATCAGTGGCAAAGGTAGTGAAAAAACAGATAGAAATAATTATCTTTGTGGGAGTACCACATTCAATGCTTTATGAAAAAACTTGCAATTCTTCTCTCAGTCCTCGTTCTTATGCCCTATTCCGGGCAGGCTCAGCAGAAAAGAGTCTCCGACAAGGAACTCGTAAGCGTTATCTGGGCTATGGGCCAGATGTATCCGGACGGATTCACCCTGAGTCTCGATTCTCTCCGTCAGCCGACAAAGGGGATCGCGGTTTCCTACCTTGCAACCCAGAACAGTTTTGACAAGAAGAGTATTCCGGCCATCATCAAGCACGCCCACGCCCACGACAATGTGGTCGGCGGCTGGTATGATCCCGTGGAGAAAAAATACTATTTCGACTCTTCCCGCATCTTCCCGGAGGACAGCCTTGCGGCAGCCCTGAAGTTTGCCCGGGAGAACCGTCAGCACACGGTTTACGACCTTGCGAAAGGTATCAACGTCCGGAGCAATTATGAACAGAAGGACGTCCGCATCATCCTGGACTGCGATATGGGCAGTTCCACCGACGACCTTTTCGCCCTGATGATGCTGCACCGCTATATGGATATGGACCGCTGCAAGCTGCTCGGGGTCGTCGTGGACCGTATGGGCCGTGCCAACGCCGATATCGTGGACGTCCTGAACAATTTCTATGGCCATCCCGACATCCCCATCGGCCTTGAGACCAAGGGCCAGGAGGACACCCACGTATGGATTACCTACCATAATCTTCCCTATGCCCGTACCACCGACGGCGTGCCTATGTTCCGCCGCAGTGTCGGGGACAAGGGGAGCTATATGGAAGGCTACAAGCTCTACCGCAAGCTTCTTGCCGCCCAGCCTGACAGGAGCGTGACCATAGCCTCAATCGGCCTTGTGACCACCCTTGCCCGCCTTCTGGAGTCAGGCCCCGACGAGTATTCCCCGCTGAATGGAGTCGAGCTTGTAAGGGCCAAGGTCAAAGACATTTACGCTATGGGCGGAGTCTTCGGCGACGCTGTGGAGCCGGACTACAACTTCAAGCAGGCCATCGACTTCTCCCTCAAGTTCTTCGAGCTGCTGCCGAAGGAGGTCGACGTGGTCTTTTCTCCCGGCGAGGTCGGAGATCCCCTGGACTACCGTCCGGAGCTTGTCATCTCCGATATGGGTTGGACCGATCTTCATCCCATCAAATGGACCTACCAGTTCCTCAACTGCGACACCGGCCAGAAGATGTGGGATCCGCAGGCAGTCATAAATGCCGTTGAGGGAGACGATTTCTACAAGCTTTCACCTCGCGGATGGGTCAAACTGACCCGCAACGGCGAGACTCTCTTCACCCCCGACCCCAAGGGCAACTGCCGCTACCAGTATCCCGGCGACCCCGTCTGGTGCGACACCGTTCTCAAGTACATCCGCCTGATGGCGATTCAGCATTAGCGGCCTCTGCCCTGCCGCGCCCCGAGGGAGGGGCGTCAGGGGAAGGGGCGTGGGTCTGTGCCGGGAAACCGGCATTCGGCGGCACGGAAGTGTCTGGAACTGCGGTCTGTGCCGTGAAACCCCACTCTGCGGGCACCGACAGGCCCAAACCTTAGGTCTGTGCCGGAAAACCGGCATTTGGCGGCACGGAAGTGTCTGAAACGGCGGTCGGTGCCGGGAAACCCCACTTTGCGGGCACCGGCAGGCCCAAACCGCAGGTCGGTGCCGTGGAACCGGCATTTGGCGGCACGGAGGAGGCTGAACCGTCGGTTGGTGCCGTGAAACCCCACTTTTGCGGCACGGAAGTGGCTGAAACGGTGGTCGGTGCCGTGAAACCCCACTCTGCGGGCACCGTCAGTCCCAAACCGCGGGTCGGTGCCGTGGAACCGGCATTCGGCGGCACGGAAGTGTCTGAAACGGCGGTCGGTGCCGGGAAACCCCACTTTGCGGGCACCGGCAGCACCAAACCGTAGGTCTGTGCCGGAAAACCGGCATTTGGCGGCACGGAGGGAACAGGAACAAACGTCGTCAAAGAAGTGAAGGGGGTTGGAGAGACAAACTTCCTGTATAATGTATGCGTTTTATGGTAAAAATTCGCAAAAAAATGCTTCAGTATTCAAGGTAATCAGCCCTTTCAGTGCGATGAAACAGCTTTTTTTACAATTATCCGTTTTGTATTTTTTTAAAACGGATAATCGGTTGTTACTTTGTGGAAAAAATGGATGATTTCAGACTAAATGAGAGCGAATGCGAACTTCGCTTTGCCGAAGGCGGCCAGTTTTTCTTCCTGACGCTGAACCAGTTGCCGTTTCTATTGTTCGAAAACAAAGAGGAATTCGTGGAGGGGAACAATATACTTGCCATCGCGGCGGCTAAAGCAAATTCCCAAATTTTGGATTATTCATTGATGAATAACCATTTTCACTGTATTGCAGAGGGACACGAAAATGGTGTCAACGATATGGTAGCCAGGATAAAAAGAATGCTTCGTCAGTATCTGATTCGAAGAAAAAAACCTCTTGATTCTCCATTGGAGATAAGAATCGATCCGATTCCGACATTGACGGTGTTCCGAAAAATTGTGATGTACACAGACCGGAATTCCTATATGGCCAGGCGCGACTCAACACCGTGCGGCTATCTTTGGGGTGCCGGGAGTCTTTTTTTCAATGACAATCTAGAGCTTATGGTTGATGGAACACGATTTAACGAGTTGTTTCGTGATGAAAAGCGCGCTATTTGCCATTCCCGGGATATTGATTTACCCGATTCATACAGATGCTTTAAAGGAATGATTCTCAAAACGAGTTTCGTTAATTACAAACGAACGGAATCTTTATTCATATCAGCCAATCAGTACTTCAGTATGCTTCTTCGGCACGCTGAGTCCGATATGGAAATTGCGAAAACAATCGGAGAAAGTATTCTACTCCCCAACGAAGATGCTTTCTTGATTGTTTCAAGTTGGTACCCACGGCAAAAGATTTATAGTTTAACCGTTCAGCAGCGCCTTGAAGCAGCAAAAAGAATGAAACGTGAATTGTCTTCCAACAACAAGCAGATTGCTCAAGTGCTGAGGTTGCCGTTGACGAGTGTTGAGGAGATCTTCCCGGTTCCACGTTAGTGACTCTCAATTGGTGCCGTGAAACCCAACACTGCGGGCACCGGCAGTCCCAAACTACGGGTTGGTGCCGGGAAAGCGGCATTTGGCGGCACGGAAGTGGCTGAAACGGTGGTCGGTGCCGGGAAACGCCACTCTGCGGGCACCGGCAGGCCTAAACAGCAGGTCCGTGCCAGGAAACTCACAGAACACTTTTCAGTATTTCGACATCTTCCCGGCTCGTCGCCCAGCTGGTGGCGAAGCGTGTGACGCAGCTGCCGCCCGGGAGTCTTTCCCATATTTCGAAAAGGACTTTCCCCTCAAGTTTTTCCATCTGCTTCTCCGTCAGTACGGGAAACTGCTGGTTGGTGGGAGAGTCGATGTACAGGGGAATTCCTTTTTCCGTGAAAAGTTTTTTCACTTCCATCGCCCTTTCAATGGCGTTTCTGCTGATTTCCAGATACAGATTGTCCGTAAACAGGGTGTCGAATTGAATGCCGGTAAGCCGGCCTTTGGCGAGAAGGGCGCCGTGCTGCTTGACGGTGGTGAAGAAATGCTTGGGCGCCTTGTCGGGAAAGACCACCGCCTCTCCGCAGAGTGCGCCGACCTTTGTCCCGCCGATGTAGAACGCATCGCAAAGCTTCGGAAAGTCCTCCAGCGCAAGGTCGCAGCCCTCGCTTGCAAGCCCATAGCCGAGGCGCGCGCCGTCAATGTATAGTTTCAGCCGGTATTTCAGGCATATTCCCCGGATCTCGCTGAGTTCCTTCTTCGTATATATGGTTCCATATTCCGTCGGGAATGAAAGATAGACCATCCCTGGAATGACCATATGCTCCCAGGCAGGGTCGGCGTAAAAGGCGGCGAGGTAGTCCTCAAGCTCGGCGGGGTCAATCTTTCCGTCGTGGGCGGGCAGTTCGAGGACCTTGTGTCCGCCGGATTCTATCGCCCCGGCTTCGTGGACGGCGATATGGCCGCTGTGTACGGCTATTACGCCCTCATATCCTTTCAGCAGGGCATCGATTACCGTAGCGTTGGTCTGGGTCCCTCCGGAGATAAAAAACACATCGGCGGAAGGTGCCTTTACAGCTGCGCGGATCTTCTCCCGGGCGCTTTCGGAGAAGGAATCATAGCCATAGCCGGCCTCCTGAACCAGGTTGGTTTCGGCGAGCCGTTTCAGGATCAGAGGGTGAGCGCCCTCATTGTAATCACAGGTAAAAGAGACCATAATATTGTTTGTGTATGAATGAGATCATTCAGGATCAATTTCAATCAATGCAACAGCGTTGGCTTCCAAAGTGATGACCTTGGAAGCGCCCGGTCTCCGGTCCATACCCTGGCTGTCCGTTAGCCGTATGACGGATACTTTATAGCCATCGGGAACTTGTATCGTTATATCACGCGCTGTGTTGATACTGTCGTCTTCGTGGTATCGGGAAACGAGAAAGCGGATTTTTCCGTCTTTCGATTTCGCGGCACAGGTATAGATGTTTTCGCTGTCGCAGTTGGATTCTATCCAGCTGCCGTAGTCGGCAAGTTCGGCCCAGTAATACAGGGCCCAGTAGGGAGGACGGATATCATATACGACAGGCTCCCACGGGCCGCACCAGGAGGTGTTGGGGCGCAGGTCGTAGTACATCAGCATATCCAGCGGCGCGCTTTGGCACTCGCACATTACCGCGGCGGCGAACGCAGCCGCCTTAACGGTAGAACGGGCTCTCCGGCTGTAGAAGTGGGGCGCCTCTTCCCAGCTGCGGTTATAGTTCCACTCGTTTAGGATAGACTCCGTGGAAGTGAAACCTTTGGAATCCAGCATTTCTCGAACGATGCGTACATCCTCCGTGATGCGTGCAGGTTTGCGGTGGTACATATGGTGGGAGAAGAAGTCCAGAGGGGCGTTTTTCTCCTTTATGTAGTCCAGGAAAGGCGGACCGTATTTTCGTGGATTGGCAAATGCCGGCCCGCCGATTTTCAAATCGGGGAAACACTTTTTGAGGTGCTTGGCAGTTATTACGTACAGCTTGTCAAACTGCTCCATAGTTCCGCCCCACGTCCGGGGATCCGTTTTCCAGCGGTCGTCAGGCTGGTCCAGATCAGGTTCATTCCAGATTTCCCAATACTCTATGCCCATATGGTACCCGTTAGCCCAGCCTTCGTTGTAGTGGCGGATGATATGCTCGCAGATGCGGGCCCACTTCTTATAGTCCTTGGGCGGATAGATGCCGTACTTTTTTGTCTGATGCTCAATGCTTTGCCCAAGTCGGAAGAAGGGTTTGGTGCCAGCTTTCAACATATCCTTGAGTACTACGTCGCTGTTGGTGAAATCGTAAGACCGGGGATTGTTGACGTTGGCATTGAAATTCGGGAAAATCTGGTCAATGTCTATGCAGTGGCCGCCGTATTCGGTTCCCAGGGCCGTGTCGTGCGTCCTGGCGTATGGAATGCGGAGGGCAGTGTAAGATTCCATTGTGGGGTCGATGGGACCGTTGTTTGCCGCATTCATTGGTTTTACGGGTCCGAGGACGCTTGCAGGGCTGAGCCCCACCACTGTCTGGGCGGCAATAAAGAGAGATATGAGTATGGAGTGTATCATTCCTTGATAAAGCGCTGCTCTATGATCTGGCTGGATGTAAAAGTAGTAATTTTTAATTTTCTCCCAAAATCTTTCAATCCGAATGTTATCCTGATTCTGCAGGACGTTCTCCAGGATGTAACCGAGACGCTGGACTTTGGACGGGCCACACTTCTTTCGTCGCCCGCCGCCGGAATATACGACCTCCGGCGGCTACAGATCGGGAGCTGCTATTCCTTTCCGCCCGGAGGGGACGATACTGACCCCCTGTGTTGCACCCTTTCTATGCAGTCTTGTACATCCCCCATCATTACAGTGTAAATAAATGAGTTATTGCACTTTAAGACATTAGATGGCAAGGGATGACCCTGTGAGGGATTTTGCAAAAAACACTACTATTCTTATTCTGGTGCAACTTTTTGACCAAAAAATGCACTGTGTTCAAAAACTAAACCCTCAGTCATTCAGGTTCCCTTGAACCATTGAGACAAACTCAGCAAAGGTTATAATCTTTGTCCCCAGATGATTTCTTAGTACAAGCAGGTCCTGGTCACCTGTCACAAGATAATCAGCGGGGATGCTTTCAGCCA
>JAEEGL010760182.1_pt1 | contig 11119 bp, 9 predicted proteins | sample 9134231 | NCBI WGS metagenome assembly JAEEGL01 (sample SAMN16246548, study PRJNA631951) | gut metagenome | biome: gut microbiome; feature: rumen; material: fiber-attached | host: Bos | place: Iran: Karaj | collected 2018-10
AAGACCGGGTTGTTGGTGGTCTTTTTCTCAGTCCCGTTCGAGATGACGGATACCTGCGTCACTTCGCTGCCGGTGCCCGCTGTGGTGGGTACGGCAACGATCGTGAGGCGCTCTGCCGGGAAGGGCTTTTCTCCGCGATAGTAGTCGATCGCTTCCCCGTCGCCGAGGGCGATGGCTGCCGCGTACTTTGCCGTGTCGATAGCGCTGCCGCCGCCGATACCGATCACCGCGTCGGCGCCCGTCTCACGGGCGAGGCGCGCTGTCTCCGCCACACCGGAGAGCTGCGGGTTCTGCTCCACGCCGCCGAAGATGGCGACGATGCGGCTGTCTTTCTCTTTCATTGCTTCCGCCGTGGGGGCAAAGTGCCGGCCGCAGGCGATCACACAGCGCTGAAGGCCCAGTTCCTCCAGAATGCTGCCGAGCTGAGCAAATCTGCCGGCGCCGAACCAGATCCTGACCGGCTGGGCATACATGAATTCATGCACCATAGATGTTCTCCTCGATCTCGTTCACCTTGGCGGCAAACTTGTGCATGTTGGCAGCACGCCAGTCTTCCAGATCCTGGCACCAGTCGGTGTTGAGGAAGGTCTTCACCATCTCGATGGCCATTTCCGGCCCGACGATCCAGCCGCCCATGCAGAGGACGTTCGCGTTGTTGATGGCGCGGGCCATTTTGGCAGAATACACGCCTTCGCACGCGACGGCGTAGACGCCCTTGTACTTGTTGGCCACGACTGACATGCCGGCGCCCGTGCCGCAGATCAGCACGGCCTTTTCATAAGTCCCGTTCTGCACCAGCGGGGCGACCTCGCTCGCCACCTGATAGTAGGGATGTACCTGCTCGAGATCGACGGTCCCCAGATCGTCGAATGCCACGCCGGCTTCCGTCAGCCATGCCTTGATGGCTTCCTTGGCGGCAAATCCGGACTTATCGCTTCCGATTGCAATTTTCATGATCGTTCTCCTGTTTATTTAAATATAGGTAAAGATACTTCTCTGCTTACTTCAGGCTGACTGCTTTTTTCGCCCTGGCAACAATATTCTCCACGGTCAGGCCCATGGCCTCGCGCAGGTACGGAAGCTTGCCGACTTCGCCAAAGCGGTCTTCCACGCCAACGGCGCAGACGGGGATCTTCTCCTCAGCCAGCGCTTCCAGCACAGCCGACTGCAGGCCGCCGATCACGTTGTGGTTCTCCACGGTCAGGACAGCGCCTGTCTTCCGTGCGGAGGCGACGACGGTCTCCCTGTCGATGGGCTTGATGGTGTGGACGTTGATGATCTCAGCGTCGATGCCCTCTTCCGCGAGCAGTTTCGAAGCTTCGATCACGTCTTTGGTCAGGAAACCGGAGACGAAGATCGAGAGATCTTTGCCTTCTTTGATCGTGTCGGCCTTGAACAGGTCGAACTCATAGCCCTCTTCAAAAACGGTGGGGAGTTCCTTGCGGAACAGCCGCACGTAGACCGGGCCTTCATAGGCGTTCAGCACGGGCATGGCCGCGCGCAGCTGCACGGGGTCTACCGGCTCGAAGATCACCATGCCGGGGATCGAACGCAGAACGCCGATATCTTCCATGCTCATGTGCGTGCCGCCGTTGAGCTCAGCCGCAATGCCGGGGTCAGTGCCGACGATCTTCACGTTCCGGCCGGCATAGGCGATGGAGATCGCCACCTGGTCGCAGATCCTGCGGGTGGCAAACGGGGTGAAGCTCTCGATCCAGGGCTTGAAGCCGTAACTGGAAAGGCCGGCGGCAATCGAAGCCATGTCCTGCTCGGCGACGCCGCAGTCAAACATCTGTTCGGGGAATCTGGGCCGCAGTCCAAGCGTTCCGCTGGCTTTGCCGAGATCGGCGTCCAGAACGCAGACGTGGCGGTCTTCTTCCATCAGCTTTGCCAGGCACTCTGCGTAAACAGCTCTCATTTCCATCTTGTTCAAGCCTCCCCTCTGATCTCGCGGATCCCGGCCGCAGCCTGTTCCTCACTGACCGGGCAGTTGTGGTTGCCGGTGCCGAGGTCTTCCACCCATTTCACACCGCAGCCCTTTTTCGTGTTCAGGATGATCATGGTCGGCTTTTCGCTGCCGATGCCGAGCTTCGCGTGGGCGACGGCTTCTGCCACCTGCTCCACGTCGTTTCCGTCTTCCACGTCGATGACGTTCCATCCGAACGCCGCCCACTTCTCCGGAAGCGGATCAAGGTCGTTCACTTCCATGGTCGTGCCGTCGATCTGCATTCTGTTATAATCGGTAAAAGCAATCAGATTGTCCAGCTTCTTGGATGCTGCAAACATGGCTGCTTCCCAGATCTGGCCTTCCTGGCTCTCGCCGTCGCCGATCATGGCATAAATTGTTGCACCGTCTTTCTCGAGCTTGGAGCCCAGCGCTGCGCCGACGGCGCAGCTGAAGCCCTGGCCGAGAGAACCGGTCGTCATGTCGATGCCGACAGTGCGGTTCATGTCGCAGTGAGAGGGCAGGCTGGTGCCGCCCTGGTTCAGGGTGAGCAGTTCCTTGCGGTCAAAATAGCCGCGGTTGGCCAGCGTCGCGTAAACGGCGGGGCCGGCGTGGCCTTTGGAGCAGATAAAACGATCTCTGCCGGGCATTTTCGGATTCTCAGGATCGATGTTCATCTCTTTAAAATAGAGAACGGCCAGCGCTTCCACGATGGACAGACAGCCGCCGATGTGGCCGACACCCAGATGACCGATGCTGGTCAGGATGTCGCAGCGGATATCTTTGCATACTTCTTTCAGATCATAGTTCAATGGTGTTTCCTCCCTGATAATTCGTCTCTGAAGTTTTTAGCAAAGGCGATCATTTCTTTTTGTTTGCATCTGAAAGCCCCAATTAATTAAGGCTTCTAAACAATTGGAGTGTAGTCCTTTCCCCGCCGTTTGTCAATATATAAGTTTCAAAAACTGCTTTTTTGTCTCTTTTTCCGTTGTCCCGGCAAAAAACTGCTTGACAGTTTGCTTTTAGAGGGCTATGATACTTCACAGTGTTAAATAATCTGGAGGGACTTCTTCATGAGTTTTTGTCCTGTTTATATTCCCGTCGGCGTCGGCACATTCCATCTGGAGTCGGCAAAGGACCAGTTTGACCGTTCCTGCCGGATGCTCCGCTCGGTCGATGCAGCGTTTGTCTGCCCCGACGATATGCTGCTCACGCTCGATAAGCTCTGCTCATATCTTGACGGTGTGCAGCCCGACCTTGTCGTGTTCCAGAACCTGACGTTCGCCAACGCCGCCTATATGTCGGAAGTTCTGCGCCGGTTTTCCTGCCCGGTTCTGCTCTGGACGCTGCGTGAGCCCGTCATCGACGGCGGCCGCCTGCGCCTCAACTCGCTGACCGGCGCCTACTCCGCTGCCAACACGCTCCGCGCTTTTGATGACCGCGCGTTCAACTGGTGCTTCGGTTCGCCGGAAGAGGAAGCCGTCGTCTCCGCCGTAAAGGCCTCCGTCCAGGCGGCGAAGATCAAAAAGGAGATGCGCTCACTCAACATGGCAGCCATCGGCCATACACCCCAGGGCTTCGGATTCGGCCGCGCGCTCGACACAGAGCTGATGAACACATTCGGCGTGACGCTCGAGTCCATCGAGGCGCGCGAACTGATCGATATGGCGAAGAGCTATACCGATGAGGAATGCGAAGAGTATCTCCGTCAGACGGAAAGCTGCACCTGCGGCTTTGCCCAGACACCGGAAAAGAATCGCGCGGATCACGCCCGCCTGCTGAAGGCTTATACCGACTATGTCCGCTCGCATCGGATCGGCGCTCTCGCCTCCCGCTGCTGGCCGGATTTCTTCACCTCGTTCGGAACGCCCGTCTGCACCGTGCTCAGCATGCTCAACGATGAAGGTGTTGCCGCCGCCTGCGAAGCCGACATTTATGGCGCGCTCTCCATGTGGATCGGTATGCAGCTGAGCGGCGAGCCCGTTTTCTTCGGCGACCCCGTTTCCATGGACGAAGGCGAAAACACCATCACCTTCTGGCATTGCGGCGCCGCTGCCTGCAGCCTCGCCCGGAAAGACACCGGCGCTGTCGTCGGTGTGCACCCCAACCGCAAGATCGGTCCGGCCATGGACTTCGGCTGCGAAGCGTTTCCCGACGCCACCGTCTTCCGCATCGGCCGAAATCCTGACGGCAGCTTCCGCTTTTTCCTGGCGGAAGGCGCTGTCCTCGATAAGCCCAAGCAGTTCATCGGCACCTCTATCGTGTTCCGGACCGACAGCAGCAGCGCTTCTGTTGTGGAGCAGAGTGTCCGTGCCGGCTTTGAGCCGCACTTCGTTGTCATCAAGGGGCGTCATGCCCAGGCGCTGAAAGTCCTCGCCGACCTGTACGGCTTCGAGGTCTGCCTCTGCTGACCGGAGCATCCGCCTGCTCCTGCCTTTGACCACCTATGAAAGATTCGAGAACATCCCGTATCGGCGAGGTGCTTTCCGGCCTGATCGATCTGATCTTTGCCGGACTTCTCTGGCTTGTCTGCTCCCTCCCGATCATTACCATCGGCGCATCCTCAACGGCGCTGTACTACGCCGTTGCCAAGTGCGTCCGCCACAACCGCGGAAGGCTTGCGTCCACATTTTTTCACGGCTTCCGTTCCAATTTCCGCCAGGCGACGGTGATCTGGCTCCTGTTTCTTCTCTGGATCCTGATCGGAACGGCGGACGCTTACGCGTTCCGGCAGATGGGATACGGCCCGGGGACTCTGCTGCACAACATCAGTTACCTGTTCTTCCTTCCGCCGCTGTTCTTTTTTCCGTGGGTCTTTTCGTATCTTTCCCGGTTTGAAAACACCGTGAAAGGCACGCTGAAGTTTTCCGCCTGGCTGATGCTCCGCTACATTGGCAAAAGCATCCTGCTCGCCGCGGAACTCGCGCTTTTCCTGCTGATCTCTTTCCTTCTGCCGCAGGTCATGCCCCTGTTGCCGGCCGCTGTCTGCCTGATCATGAGTCTTGTCATCGAGCCCGTTTTCCGTACCTTCCAGACGGATGACAACAGTTCGGACGCCGATGCCTGGTATAACGAGTAAAAAGCCCTGTTTGGGGTCAATGTGAAATATTGCACAAAAGAACAGTGCTTACAGCCGCTCTGGACCCTTGGTTTTTTGTTCAATTTTCATAGAATCCGGAACGAATTATTATCACTTCTGACGAAGGGCTTGACCTTTACAATTATTTTCCTTTTAGGTATAATTGTATATACAGCCGAAAGGCTGAAATTTAGGAAAAATTAGTTAACTTTGTTAATCAATACAGTTAATTAATTGAAAACAAAAAAGGAGAAAGACATGAAAAAACTGATCGCACTGTTGCTCATCGCTGTCATGGTTCTGGGTCTCGCCGCCTGCGGCGGTTCTCAGTCCGCATCCCAGCCCGCTGCTGCCCCTGCAGAGGCAGCTCCCGCTGCTGAGGCAGCCGCTCCTGCCGAAGAGGCAGCCGCCCCCGCAGAAGAGATCGTCATCAACTTCCCGAGCGTCTGGGTCGGCACCGACTCCAAAGCTCCCTACATGGAGCAGCTCATCGCCCAGTTCAATGAAGAGAACGCCGGCTCCATCAAGGTCGTTGTCGAAGAGCAGACTGACTACCAGGCTGCCCGCGACAAGCTGCGCACCACCATCACCACCGGCAACACTCCCGACCTGTGCATCCTTGATACCACCTATGATATCCTTGGCTACACCGAGTCCGGCAAGTTCATGGACCTGACCCCGTATCTGAACGAGGGCTGGGGCGACGATTTTGTGGACGGCACCTTCGACGCCTGGAGCGTTGACGGCAAAGTCTGCTTCCTGCCCTTCGAATCCGCTGTCTTCACCCCGATCTACAACACCAGGATCTTCAACGAGATCGGCTGGGACCACTTCCCCGCCACTTATGACGAGTTCTTCCAGTTCTGCGAAGACGCCAAAGCCAAGGGCTACAATGCCATGGGCCAGATGGCCGGCGAGAATGCCTGGAGCTCCATGCTGTGGTACTCCCTGATCGTGGAAGCCATCGGCGGCAAGGACGTCTATGCCGACGGCCTTTCCAACCCCGCATTCGTTCAGGCTGCTGAAGTTCTCAAGCAGATGTACGATTACACCTTTGACGGAGCCCTCTCCGCCGGTGCCGGCGATGTGAACGGCCACTGGCTGAAGCGCGACACCGCCATCTACCTCAACGGACCGTGGTGGGTCGCCAACCTCTACAAGGAAGAGAACGCTGTTGACGGTGTTCTGCTCGCCGATGACTGCGAAGTCGCTGCGAACCCCGTCTATGAAGGCGGCCAGGGCGAAGGCGGTCTCGTGACCACCGTTCAGGCCTTCCTGGCAGCTGCCAAGCAGGATGATCCTGCGAAGGAAGCAGCTGTTGTGAAGTTCATTAAGTACATCACCGATCCTGCACACGTCTCCGAGCTGGCTCTCTCTTCCGGTGCCATGTTCTTCGTGAAGTATGAGCCGTCTCCCGACACCAATGTGATCTCCCAGAAGCTCACTGAAGTCGCCAACAATGCCGACTTCACCATCCTGCATGTAAACGGCGCATTCCCGACTGCCTTCTCCACCGAATTCCCGGCTGCGGTCTCCGCGCTGGTCGGCGGTCAGGTCGACGCACAGGGCTTTGTCGATCAGCTCCAGACAGCGATCGATATGGCGGAGTAATCCGAAACACACTATACTTTTTTGATAGGGTGCGTCTCACCGCGCACCCTATTTCTTAACCTTTCCAAGGAGGTGGGAAATTGAAATTAGAACGTTCTGACAGAGGTCCGCTGTATGCCTTCCTGACGCCGGCAATCGTTCTGATGATCGTGTTCTTTGTGATTCCCGTCATCTACGTCGCAGTCGTCAGTCTGATGAAGTGGAACGGCATTGCCGCGCCGGAATTCCGTAATATCCGCAACTATATGCTGCTGTTTAAGGACAATGCCTTTAAACGTTCCATCGTCAACAACGTCATCTGGGCCCTGGTCGCCGGCTTTATCCAGGTCCCGCTCGCCATGGTCATGGCGATCATTCTTTCCCGGAAGCCGAAGGGCTGGAAGTTCTTCCGCACGGTCTACTTCTTCCCGCAGGTCATTTCCGGCATCGCGCTGGCCATGCTGTGGCGCGCGATCTATAACGCCGAGACCGGTCTGCTCAACGGCATCCTGAATTCGATCGGGCTGGGGCACTTGTCGTGTGACTGGCTGGGCGGGATCAAAACCGCCTTCCCGGCCGTTCTGATCTACTGGGTCTTCTACGTCGGCTATTATATGGTCATCATGATGGCGGATATCACCACCATCGACAGCTCGTATTACGAAGCGGCCACCATCGACGGCGCGACCGATTTCCAGCAGGCCATCTATATCACGATCCCGCTGATCCGCCGCACCTCGCTGCTGACCTGTGTGACGCTTGCGAGCGTCATGGGTCTGCGGCAGTTTGAGCAGGTCTATATGCTCACCAACGGCGGCCCTGCCAATACCACCTCCACGATCGTCCTGTACATGTACAAAAAACTGCAGGACGCAAACTACGGCGTAGCCAGCGCTTCCGCCGTGATCCTGATTATTATCGGTGTCGTTTTCATCGTCTGCATCCGCAAGATCTTCGAAGGGCGGAATGAAGAAATGGCCGCACTGAAGAAAGCAAGGAGGGCAGCAAAATGAGTGAAACACGCCTGCGCCCGAAGCTGACCGGGAAAGAGCTGATCCTCGCGATCATCCGCTGGATCCTGATTATCTTCTTCGCTCTTTATACCCTGTTCCCGTTGGTCTGGCTGTTTACCTCGTCGTTGAAGACGAACTTTGAGTTCCTGGCCGGCTCGCCCTTTGCATTGCCCGCAGTTCCGCAGTGGCAGAACTACATCAACGCCCTCACAGTCGCCGGTCTCGGAAGGATGCTTCTGAACTCTGTGATCGTCGGCCTTTCAGCCACGCTGTTCAATGTTATCGCCGCGAGCATGGGTGCCTACTGCATCTCCCGCTTCCGCTTTTCCGGGCGTGAGAAGCTGTTCACGCTCTTCACAGCCGGCATCCTTGTACCGCTGAACGCCCTGATGGTGCCCTACTTCGTTATCATCACAAAGCTGGGCCTGATCAACACCTATGGCGGCATGATCCTGCTGTACTGCGCCATCGGCATTCCGATGTCCACCTTCCTGATCCGCGGACTGATGGATTCCATCCCCATGGAAGTGGAAGAGGCCGCCTACATTGACGGCTGTGGCTTCTTCGGCCGTTTCTTCCACATCATCCTCCCGCTCAGCCGTACCGGCATCATCACTGCCGCAACCTTCCAGTTCCTGACCTGCTGGAATGAGTTCGTATTCGCGAACCTGATCGTCTCTTCCGAAAAGCTGAGAACGATCCAGGTCGGTATCCGTTACTTTACGAACCAGTTCTCCACGGACTATGTTTCCATGTATGCGGCGATCATGATCTCCATCATCCCGTCCATTCTCGGTTACATCCTGTTCCAGGAACAGATCATCGCCGGCATGACAAGCGGCGCCGTGAAAGGATAAGCATCCAAAACACCATGTTTGAATTTATCAGTGAAAATGGGCAGAACCGGCTGTTGTTAAACGGCCGGGTTCTGCTGTCTGAAAACAATACGGCTCCCATGCTCTTCGTCGGGCGCGGGGAGCCGGAGATCGAGATGTACCGCGGCAATTTCCAGATCGAGGATCATGTTGCCGAGCGTCTGCCGCTCATGGCTGAGGCCGTCACGCGGGACGGCGACGACATCCTGCTGGATTACGGCGATCTTCTGAGCCTCCGCATCCGGCTGCAGGGCGACCTCGCTGAGCTGTTTTTCACGCAGAAGGACCCCTCTCTCAACCGGCTGTGGCTGCGCGTTCAGGCTGATACGGACGAGAACGTCTGGGGCTGCGGCGAGCAGATGTCGTACTTCGACCTGAGGGGGCGGCATTTCCCGCTCTGGACCTCGGAGCCGGGCGTCGGGCGCGACAAGACCACCCGGCTGACGCAGCGTGTGGACGCGGACAGCAAGGGCGGCGGCGATTATTACAACACCAACTTCCCCCAGCCCACTTATGTTTCAAGCCGGCATTACTATCTGCACGCCGACATTACCGCCTACGCCGATTTTGATTTCTGCGATCCTGCGTTCCATGAGCTCTGCTTCTGGGAGATCCCGGCCTGCATCCGCATCGAGGCGGCCGATGCCTTCCCCAAGCTGCTGGAAAAGGAAACGGCCTTCTTCGGCCGTCAGCCGGAGCTCCCCGAGTGGGTGTACAACGGCCTGATCCTCGGCCTTCAGGGCGGTACGGAACGGGTCGGCAGTCTGCTGGAGAAAACGCTCGCACACGGCATCCCTGTCGCCGGCGTCTGGTGCCAGGACTGGTGCGGCAAGCGCGTTACCTCCTTCGGCAAGCGTCTGCAGTGGGACTGGCATTTCCACCCGGAGATGTATCCCGACCTCCCTGCGGAGATCGAAAAACTCCATGCCCGCGGCATCCGGTTCCTGGGGTATATCAATCCCTATCTTGTAGAAGACGGAGATCTGTTCCGCAAAGGCCTGGAAAACGACGTGTTCGCCCGTCGCTCCGACGGCAGCGTGTATCTGGTTGACTTCGGTGAGTTTAACTGCGGTGTTGTGGATCTGACCGATCCCAAAGCCTATGCCTGGTTCAAAGACGAGGTCATCCGGGCTCACAGCATCGACATCGGCATCGACGGCTGGATGGCCGACTTTGGCGAGTATCTCCCGACTGACGATATCGTCCTGCACAGCGGGAAGTCTCCGCTGCTGGAGCACAACCACTGGCCCGCGCTTTGGGCACAATGCAACTACGATGCCGTTTCTGGATCGGGAAAGCTCGGCGACGTGGTCTACTTCATGCGCGCTGGCTATACCGGCAGCCAAAAGTACTGCACGCTCCTCTGGGCGGGCGACCAGAGCGTGGACTTTTCCCGGCACGACGGGCTCTGCACCGTGATCTGCGCCGCGCTCAGTGCCGGCATGAGCGGCTGCGGCCTCACCCACAGCGACATCGGCGGTTACACCAGCCTCTACGACAACATCCGCACCAAAGAGCTGTTCCTCCGCTGGGCCGAGATGGCAGCGTTCACGGCCGTGATGCGCACGCACGAGGGCAACCGTCCCGAGACGAACTTCCAGTATTACGAAGATGACGACTGCATGGACCGTCTCGCGCGGCTGGTCGGCATCTACAAAGCTCTCTCCCCGATGCTGCGGGAGCTGGTTCGTGAAAACGCCGCCGTCGGCCTTCCGGTTCAGCGGCCGCTGTTTCTCCATTATGAGGACGATCCCCGCTGCCGCACCGAGCAGTTTGCGTACCTTCTCGGTCGCGACGTGCTGGTCGCACCGGTCTGGCAGGCCGGTCAGACCGAGCGGACCGTCTATCTGCCCGATGACAGCTGGGTCCATCTCTGGACCGGCGAGAAGTTCGGGCAGGGTGAGCACACCGTTCCCGCACCGCTGGGCAGCACTCCGGTCTTTTACCGCGAGGGCTCCCTCTGGAGCGCGCTGCTGGAACAGATCCGCGCGGAATACTCCCTGTTATAAACCGAAAAAACGTAAAGACGCCACCGGCAGTTCTCAGCCGGTGGCGTCTTTCTGTTTATGACAGTTCCTCTTTATACTTCTATGGTGATGTGCTCCCGCGTGACCCGGTAGTGACGCACCCGGTTTTCCACGGTGTATTCCACCAGCCCGCGCTGCAGCAGATAGTCGAGATGGGCGATCGTCTCGCCCAGGGCGAACCATTTCTGGCTCGTCGGGAAATCCTCCCAGGAAGCGGCGCGGATCTTCCAGTTGAGCCGCCTGGCCAGTTCCCAGGCGGTGATCCCGGGGCTTTCTTCGATCGCGTCCACCGACTTCTGCAGCCGCCGCTGATGGTGCCGCAGCAGCTTGTCCACGCGCTCGGCAACGCTGATCTTTCCCTGCTCACGATGTCCCGGCAGGGCAAGAGTCACAGGGAGATCCCGGATGCTGCGAAGGCTCTTGATGTAGCTGCCGAGAGCGTCGTCCATCTCCTCATAAAACGTGATGTTCGGCGAGATATCAAACAGCACATGGTCGCCCAGAAACAGCACCTGCTTCTCCTCGTCGTACAGGCACATGTGTCCCGGCGTATGGCCGGGCGTCAGCAGGCACTTCAGGCGGTAATCCCC
>JAEEGL011181704.1_pt1 | contig 11119 bp, 7 predicted proteins | sample 9134231 | NCBI WGS metagenome assembly JAEEGL01 (sample SAMN16246548, study PRJNA631951) | gut metagenome | biome: gut microbiome; feature: rumen; material: fiber-attached | host: Bos | place: Iran: Karaj | collected 2018-10
CACCGGCAGGAACGTCACGAACCGTGCGCCCTTATGCGCGATACCGCTCTCGAAGCCGTAACGCCCGTTTCCTGCCAGCCCGTTCAGCGGCATGATCACGCCTTTGCTGAAACCCGTCGTGCCGGAGGTATAGTTGATAGAACCTATCTCGCTGTTGGCGCGCTCGTCGAAATGCACATCTTTTGCCCAGTAGCCTTCCGGATGTTTCTCTTTGAACTTCGCACCGATAGCCTCGTAGTTGATCTTCTTCGAGTCCAACGCCAAGGTAATCGGATGCCAGTCGTTCAGGCTCACGGTCGCTTTCACCTTGGGGATCTGATCCAACTCAATACCCTCCCAATTGATGTCGCTGATGAAAAGCAGCTTACTCTCCGAGTGGTTGATGATGTGAATCGCGTCGTTCGCACGGAAATCCTGCAAAATCGGTACGATGATAGCTCCGTACGTCACAGCCGCCAGATACACAGCGACCCAGTTACTGTTGTTCTTGCCCATGACGGCTATCTTGTCGTTTTTCTTCACGCCGCATTCCTTGAAAAGGATGTGCAGTTTCTCGATGTTGATAGCCAACTGGCCGTATGTCAAGGTCACGTCTGTACCGTAATCGGTCACAGCGGGCTCGTCCCAGTTCTCGCGGAACGAACGCTCGTACATCTTGACAAAATTATATTTCTCATCCGTCATCATGGCGATTAACGATTTAACAGTTTAACGATTTAACGGTTTAACGTTGCGGAGCAACATACACGCTATCGACGATAAACTGGCTGTTTCCGCGCCAAGGCAAAGTACCGAGATAGCGTTTCCAATGAAGCTTCACACCGGTGTTGGCGCCGTCATTCAACTGCTTTGCCACATGCTCATCCACGACCGAGAACTTAAACTCGTTCGACTGGATAGAACCTTGCACTTTGGTGTTTTTCAGACCGGTCTGGATCATCTTGCCCTCGTAGGTCTTGAAAAGAAAGCCCTCTTTCTGGAAATAGTTGATGTCACCTTCGTTCACGCCTTCGCTATACACGAAGCAGAATTTGACAAAGATAAATGCCGCCAATGCCAGCACGGCAATGACCGACGTCCACGTTACGACTTTTCCTGTTGTACTCATATCTGTATATTATTTTTCTACGCAATTCGGCTGCAAAGTTACAACTTTTTTTTGACATACGCAAGCGCGCACGCGATTTTCTTTGTTTTTTTGTTCTTTTCGGTACACGACGGTCAAAACCAACGTAATACCCCTGTTTATAAAAAAAGGGTGTGTCATTTTGTTTTGACACACCCTTTCAACTCCATTAAAAAGGACTAAAGACACACATTCCACATGTATTGGTTAGGATTACTGAAATCCAGGACAATATTGGTTTCGTCTCCAAAACTGAAATTGCCGAACGTGTACCATCCTTCAACACTCTCTTCATAATATACCAGTTCTTGATCCCATCCTCCTTCGCCGCGGATTTTCCATTCCATACCCGGCTTAGCGGTAACGGTTGTCGTGTAGGTATTGCCACTAACGAGCGTCAAAGAAGCAGGATTGCCCCCCCATCCCTCAAATGCACCTACTACCTCCGCATTGAACGGCACACAGAAATCAGGTAACGTCACGGTGATGGTGTATTCCCTCGGATAAGAACAGGTGAAATTCCAGGCTTTGCTCTCTATATATACAACGGCTCCGTCCTCTGCATCATACTGCGTAAAATACAGATTCCACTCTGAATAACCCGAATTGACAATCATGTAATCCTCAACACCCAAAATAGGCACTATATCTTGTTTGACATGCGACCAATCTTGGTTCCAATAGCCCTCGCCATTTTCATCACATTGAACCGGACGTCCTTCTATTATTCCTGATTCATTCGGGGTTAAGATGATCTTGTACCATCCGTCTCCAACCGGTGTCATTACATGGGCAGACGGGAAACTCCATACATCGTCAAGGCCTCCATAAGTACCCACAAAGCGGATATTGTTTCCTTCACAAGGTGCGACATCAAACTTGATCATCAGCGTTACCGCACCGGGCGTGGGATCTACTGACGGAACAAGGGGTTGAGGCGTTGGCTCTTGACCGGCTACAGAAAGATAAACGACTCTGTCAGTAGCCATCGACGAATAATATACACGCCCGTATGTCGGGTCTTCATAATAAGCTAACTGAGAGAAAGAAAACTCCATTTCGCCGGTACTCATCTCTATGTAATTATTCATCGATCCGGCTAATTTGTGTACCTCCTTTAGCATCTGCGGCTTTCCGGTTGTACCCTCTGGATAATAAGCTATTCCGGTTATATACGCATAACCCGGCGACTGTGATTGAACATTATCATCCTTCTCGATTATCGGATATACAACAGCTTTGTACCAACCGCCACCGATAGAATCAAAGCGTGCAAAGTGCTGGTTATTCACATTGGTTCCGGTAGGAGTATGGGAACTCGGTTTGGTCATTACTTTATTATAAATCCACTCCCCTGCACTATTCAGATAATCGCCCTGAACGACCAGATTTGCGCCATAGTTATAATCGCTATGCAGCATGATGACAAACGCACCTTCCGGTACTGCCGTTTCTGGAAGAACTGCCGGTTGATCAACAGGTTGCATATATGGGAATTCCGTTAATTCCAGACGGAATGGTTCTCCTTTGAAGATCTGATACATTGACGCAAACGCTCCTCCTATTCCCATACCAAGTTCACTTCTATTGATGGAATAGATGGTTCCGCTCTCCCGATCATAATATACTTCTCCTGTGTTGCAACTGTCGCATGGGTAAGCCTCATCCGGATTCCATTCAGGAGATACAGGAGGAAGTAATTGTGCAAAATACCGATATTTGTTTTCTGGAGATGGGAATACGTCCACCATGTCCGGTAAAGGGAATGTATTATACGATGCATCTATTCCGCTGGTGTGAGCCTCCCATGTACGCGTTGCATCAGGACCGGCAAACTGATGGAAACGAATCAAATCCACTCTTCGTCTTCCTTCATTATAGAACTCTCTGAACCATTCGTCCAGAATATAATCCTCAGTAATGGTTGCCGGTGTGCTCGCATTAGCACGGCTACGCAAAGCTGCTATCGTATTGCGGGCATTGGCGGTATTGCCCATTCGGAACTGAGCCTCTGCATAAGTCAACCATGCTTCTGCACTACGCATCAAAGGGATATCCGTATCCGGCCATTGAGGGGAACTCGATGATGTGGAAGGACCATCCAACGGATCCGTAGAATAACGACCCGTAAACTTATTGGCGGACCATGTCTTTGTAAACGATCCGTAGGCATCGGTCATGCTCGGAACCGGATATGTATCATCTGCATAGAACATAGCACGGTCGTCTCCTAACAAACCCGGCATCGTGAATTCCGTTCCTTTCAACGAAATAATTTGGTCATCTGTAGCAAAAGCTTGCAATAATCGATAGCCCGAACGCCAAATATCCCATCCGCCATTGATACCATATGGAGGCATATTGATAGAATAACTCCGTGTTGCATTGATTATATAAATAGAACCTGCCCAAGAATAAGCAGTATTGCCGTCTTGTTTGAGCAAGAGCAAAGCTTCTTCTTGAGCTCCGTTGGCATCATTATTACCCATAAAAAGCTCTTGGTAAGGAGAATAACTGCTACTGCTGGTAACGTGTAACGGATGTTGACCATTCATGACCTGCTGAGCATACAAAGAAGCTTTCGCCCACTGCGGCGTTCCGGTATAGACCTCTGCATTGAGATACAAACGAGCCAGTAACATTTTGGCAGCGTCCGCATCTACATGGTAAATGTCTTGACGCGTTTGTGGCAGTAAAGTGGTCAACGCCAACAGCTCCGCCTCCAACCAGTTATATAACTGCTGGCGACTAATCGTAACTGAGCCGTTTATGTATGTCTGAGTAGTAAAATGCGAAGCTGGAAAGAGATCCAACATGTACCAAGCCGTCAACGCACGTACAAAACGTACTTGTTTCTGCTCTTCAGGATACAGATTAAGCTTGCTCGCTTCCTCTAAAAACAGGTTCTGCTGATACATGTTATGCAACAAACGCATATAAGCCGCTCTTACCAGCATATTATCTTGCAAATCCAATTCCTGTAATTGAGAAACTCCCGGATCTTGCCATACATACCATCCGCCGTCGGCAGGTAGCTCGTTTAGAGTCCATAGGGAACGATAGAAACCGGATACTCCTTCATCAAAACCAGTAATATCTCCGGAACCGGAAGGCATTATAGAGCCGGTTTGCACCAAGCGGTCAAAGACGTCGTTATACAGACCCGCGAGATCTTCTGATCCGGGATTCTGAGGAATATTACGGAAATAGAAAGAAGCTCCCGTCAAACTGTCGGTATGTATTTGCACTTTGCGGAGACATCCCGTCCGAACATAGTCATTCGTGCCCACTATATGCCACATTTCTTCTGCCTGAGCGGTGAAAAACAAGCAGGCTAAGAGGATACTAAGAAAACTCTTTTTCATAGCGTTTTATTGTTTAATCAGTTTGAAAATCGCGTTATCAATACGGATAATATATGTGCCGTTAGTCCATTGAGAGACATCCAGAGTGGTCTGCAGACCGTTAAAGTCGCATATCCGCTGGCCGTTCACGTTGAAAACCGTTCCTCGGCTGTCTTCCTTCATGCCGGAGATACGAACCAAATCCTTTGCCGGATTCGGAGAAACGCTCATTTGAATGGCTGACGGAGACTCGATATCCGTAGGGGTTTCATGTTCAACAGTAGCCGACTGAGCTTCGTGTTGAAATTCTATGGCATTCACATTTTCAAACACCACCGTACTCTGATCTTCAAACACAAAAACAGATTGTACTTGATTCTGATCGGTGAGAACCAATTGAATACTCTGTAGATTGACAATACTTAGAGAGGAATCATCATTCGTTCCCTCCTGATTGCGCGTGCTTATTAAAGCTGCATTAGGCACTTCCGCATGGGCGCATAAACCCGACAGGAAAAAGAGAAGAATTAAGGATAATTTGTTCTTCATAAACTATTAAATTATGGTTGTGCCTACTCTTTTCTCGGATTTTCGGCTTGCTCCATTTATTTTTGGCTGCAAAATTACAACAAAAATTGCACATATGCAAATAAAAATGTATTTTTCCGCAAAAAATAGAATTTATTCTATTATTGGCTATACCTATTTCTATTATTGGCTATACCTATTTCTATTATTGGCTATACTTATACGGACTTGGATTAATCATTTTCTTGCGCATAAAAAAGGACACCCCTAAGTGTCCAATCGAATGCTCATCGTATGCTGAACGTATGCTCATCGTATGCTCCATACGACGTCAGTCCAACGTACTACCCAGAACTACCCCTCACTACTCTCTTCCGCTCCCTTTTTCCGGTGCCTCTTTCCAATGCCTCTTTCCGCTCTCCTTGGTCGTTCATTTAGCCCTAATTAGCCCATAAAGGTGTTTATTTTGCACTTTTAATGAAAAATATTTGCACAATTCATTTTATTTTTGTAATTTTGCAGCGGATTTGTTTCTATAGTGTGATAATTTCATTACATTACAGAAATAAAACGTGCATTTATGACTTATCAATCGTTTTATAATCAGTGGCATCATTTGGCTTGTTTTTCTATCGCACAAGTGAGGGCAATATATCCGACATTTAACCGCCGGAACTATTCCGAATGGCAGAAAGCGGGCTATATCGTTCCGTTGCGCCAAGGGTGGTACGCCTTTGCGGATTATGTGAACAAGCCGGATTACGCACGCTATTTAGCGTCAAAGATCTATACCCCATCGTATATCAGCTTGCATACCGCCTTGTCCTTTTACGGCATTATCCCGGAAGCAGTGGTAGCTATTACAAGTATTACAACACGTAAGACAGCACAGTTTGAGAACGTCTTTGCGTCTTACAGCTACCAAACGATCAAGCCTTCTCTCTTCTGGGGCTATGAGCCCAAGCAACTATCCGAAGGAAAGGCCTATCTATTAGCTACGCCTGAGAAAGCGCTGATTGACCTGCTCTACCTCTATCCGCAGTATTCGACGGAAGAAGAGATGCGTGAGTTGCGTCTGGACGAAGATTTCATGCACAACGAGTTAGATAAGGAACGGCTTATCGAATATTCTACTCGCATTGGAAGCCCGATACTCACCAAGCGGGTACAACTCATGCTCAAAACTTACGGATTATGATTGATTTAACGTACATACGCGGTTTCTATCCGCCGCAGATTGCCAATAATGCCAACTTCCAGAAGCATTTGCTCAAGGAATACATTGAGTGTCTGGCAATGGAATGGATTTCGCAGTCGGCATGGTCGGACAAGGTAGCTTTCATCGGCGGCACGAACTTGCGGCTGATACAGGGTATTGACCGTTTCTCCGAAGATTTGGATTTTGATTGCAAGAACCTGAGCCAAGAGGATTTCGTCCAAATGACGGATGGTTTAATGCGCTATCTGACGCTACAGGGTTTAACGGTCGAGGCACGCGATAAAGAGAATCCGAACTTGACGGCTTTCCGTCGAAATGTCTATTTTCCGGAACTGCTCTTCTCGCATCAACTAACGGGTCATCGGGAAGAACGTTTCTTAATGAAGATAGAGGCGCAAGACCAAGGTATCAGTTATCCGAGAGAAATGGCGACAATCAGTCGCTTAGGTTTCTATTTCCCGGTTCCTGTTCCGCCGGTTAGTGTTCTTCTTTCCATGAAACTATCGGCTCTATTAACCCGCCAGAAAGGGCGTGATTTCTACGATGTCCTTTTCTTATGGCAACGCACAAAGCCGGACTACGCATTCCTAAAGCAACGCCACGGCATAGAAAACGAGGAGCAGTTACGTACGCAACTCCAGGAAACCGTCGCTCATACGGACCTTAAAACCAAGCAGCGTGATTTTGAGCATCTACTCTTTGAGCCCCGGAAAAGCGAGCAGATTCTTCATTTTGGGGAGATCTTGGGAATCTCATAGAAATTTAGAAATCCTCTGCCTTTTGTTTATAGATTCCATCATACGATTTCAAAGATTACGGACGTGTACGTACAGTTTGAGTCGTTTCGGAGATCCGTTTGAATCGGTTTCCTACCCCGTTCCAGGTAAGAAATAGGTCCGAGAATGGTTAACGATGACTAAGAATATACAAGAACAACTAACGCTCATTTTTTGAACACTGCGTTCGAAAAAAAAATGCACTGCACTATTTGCACTATTGCACTTTGGAGGGGGAAAGTGCAGAAAGTGCAGTAGTGCAAAGCAAAAAAATGATGTGGCAGAAGTGGCAGAAACGGCATAAAATCGGATAATTTATGCCATTTACGCCATTTATGCCAGTGCAAATTTTTATATAGGCGGCATGTTATGGAGAAAAAATTTTATACCATTGCTATTAATCGCAATATCCAGTCTGCTAACTGAAGAGGAATACTTATCAAGCCTCCATTATATTGCAGATTATTCATTGATAGACGCACACGCAGGGAAGGATTATAACGGTTTGTATAAGATGCGAGACTTCCTCCGCTGATACGTATGGCCGATTTGACCTCTACAGGGATGACTTGGTCTATATGTTCTATCAGGAATTCTATTTCTGCTTGATTGCCGCTTGTCCAATAATACGGCACGCCATCCAGTTGAGGTACTAATGCTTGCAAAACCATATTTTCCGCCATAGCTCCACGAAACTCTTTGTACTGTTCATTGCCGGACAATACCACTTCCGGAGCCAAACGTGCTAATCTTCGCAATAATCCGCAATCCAAGGCGTAAACTTTAAATGCCGATAACTCGCGATAAGCGGAAAGCGGAATACCCGGCTTGCTGACATTGTACAACCGATAAATCAATCCTGCTTCTTCCAACCAGAACAGGCCATCTTCGTATTCGCGTGCCCGCGCTCCGCTACGTACCACGTTATAAAGGAATTTCCGGTTTTCTTTAGAGAGTTGAGAAGGAAGAGATTGCCATAAAGCAGTTTTGCGGTTTACTTCTACCGGAGTGGCATACTTGGAAAAATCTGCCTGATAGAGATAGAGGATGTCACCTAAAACGCGATCCACTTCTTGCATACCTCTGTTTTCCAACAAGGCAATAACGGCTTCCGGCATCCCTCCGCATACCATATAGCGACGATAAGAATCTGTCAGTTTGGACATGATAATCTCCGGTAGATGTGATAGAGAAAGATTTTGCTCGATGTAATCGAAGGTAGAAGGATCGGCAGCGCGCAAAAATTCTCTGAATGTCAGCGGGTAGAGCGACATCGTTTGCACTTTTCCGACAGGAACGGTCATGCTCTTTTTCCGCACAGCGACGCCTAACAAAGAACCAGCTGCTATGATGGCGTATTCGGGTGCATTCTCACAGAAGTATTTAAGCGAATTGAGCGCCGCTTCGGATTCCTGTATCTCATCAAAGATAAGCAAAGTTCGTCCCGGAACAATAGGCACAGGTACATAAAGAGCCAACTCACTTATTAGGCGTTTGGTGTCTTTGGTTCGTGCGAATAAGTCGCGCAACTCAGGCGTTTCGTCAAAGTTCAGTTCTGCCACGTACTCAAATTCACGTTTGCCAAACTCTCGCATTAACCATGTTTTGCCTATTTGTCGTGCTCCTTGTAGCAATAATGGCTTACGATGCGGACTTGCTTTCCATGCTTTTAATTGCTCAAAAGCATCTCTTTCTATTTGCATATCTAACCTCCTCGATTTTAGAAAACGGTGCAAAGATACTATTTTTTTTTGAGTCACACAAATAAAAGTACTATTTTTGTGTAATTTTACACATTTTTGGCACTATATTTTGTGATTTTTACACATTTTTGGCACTCATAAGGTGCTTTCGCATTACATCTATGATTATCCGGACACAACACACGGGCGACTCATTGAGCCGCCCGTTTTGTTCCTTTGTACATTGTACATCGTCCCTTGGTCAGTTTATTTCACTTCCTGTCCCGTGATACTATATACCTTCTCCCCGCGGAGGATGAAGATCTGGCCGTTGCGTAGGATCTTGGATGCTTTGTGTTCATCAGTAAAGACATCTTCAATACCTTCAGGATTTCCGCCAGGATTGACTTCGCCATCATATCCTGTTGTCGCAAATTCTCCGCTATATGCCACCAGTTCTTCACTTGCATCATTTGTTACTGCTAATCGATACGCATACTTGCTGGCGCCATCGAGACCTGTGACAGTAAAGGACATGCCTGCAACAGACATTGTGGCAGCAGGGGCATGTGCCGCTCCGTTACGTCCGGGCGCAAACGCAATGCCGATCAGTTGTCCATTACTATTGAAGACAAGCGTACAGAAGACAACACCATCTTTGGTTATCTGGAGCGAATAAGATGCTGCATTATTTTCTGTCGGCCATGTGAAGATGGCAGTATTGTCTGTAGGTTCTACCGTTACCGTCCGGTTCTCTGTTACCGTGGAAGTAGTTCCTAATTCGCACAAGTCAAATCGTCCCCAGTTAGGATCTACTTGGTATTTGCGCAAACATTCCGCCGGAACACAAAGAGATGCGTACGAATTGATACTTGCTAAAGCGTCTGTTCCCAAATCCGGTGTCACCGTAGCCAAGCACGTCATTTCCAACACACGGTAGCAGTCTTTGAATGCGTACGCTCCAATATTTTGCAGCTTTGCATTAAAGTCGATACTTTCGAGATATGTGTTTCCGCTGAAAGCATAGTCACCAATTGTAAGTAGTTCTGCCGGCATCACAAGACTTGTCAACTGACGGTTATTAATGCTCGCAAATGCATATTTGCCGATAGATGTCACATTGCTTCCTATGATCAGTTTTTGCAGAGTGGTCTTTTCGTAGAAAGCCCTTTCACCAATAGCTGTGACCTCATTTCCTACTACCAATTGTTGCATTTGCGTTGGAGCCTCCACTCCAAAAGTATATTTCTCGGTTAGTTCACCACTGCCGCTAATGGTAAGCGTACCATCATCAGCAAAAGTCCATTGTAACAAATTATTCTTACCGCAAGTTCCACTCTTATCAACTGCAAATTCTGCAGTAAACGTCATGTTTTGTGTCAGGACAGCCGTACGAGGATTGTCTGTATTACCATCAGACCATTGTGTAAAATGGTATCCGTAGTTCGGAACTGCGGTGAGTTCTACTTGTGTGCCATAAGGATAGGTTCCTACTCCGTTTACACTACCATTGACAGCATTGGCTGTAATATTATATGTATTAATAGTGCTGCTAAATGTTGCCGTATATGTAGCATCACCTGTTACAGCAACTACTTGTGGGCTCCAACCTGCAAATGTATAAGAATACTCAGCAGTAGCTGCCTTTGTCGGATTGGCATGTGTGGGCGTTTTACCATATTCAACGGTTGTTTTGTCGATCAACGAACCATCTTCGTTTAGCCATGTTATAGTGTAGGATTTGCGGGTAGATGAGTATGTAGCGCGATAGGTCGTATTACCAGTTACTGCTGTTATTGTAGGAGTCCAGTTCGTGAAGGTATAAGTAAATCCTACTGTTTCTGCTTTTGTTGGGTTCGCATGAGTTGGTATCTTTCCGTATGCTACGGTAGTTTTATCAATCAACGAGCCATCGTCTTGCAGCCAAGTAATCGTGTATAATCTGGGCGATGAATTATATGTCGCGGTATATGTCGCATCCTTTGTAGCTACAACAATTTCTGGTGTCCAACCAGCGAAGGAATATGTCAACTCAGTTGTCGCCTCACGAGTTGGAGTCGCTCCCGAATAGTGAGGCATAGAGCCCTTCGTTACTTCTGAAGATAGGATTTCTGTACCATCCCAATTTACATATTTAATAATAAATTTATTCGTAGATATAATAGGATTAAACCTATACCACGGAGTCGTAGATTTGTAAACAGAAATACTTTGTTCCGGGACATGCAATGGAATCATAGAACAATTAACACCGTCGAACGCATATGAACTTGACGGAGGGGTGATAGCATTACAAGTCACAGAGGTCAAACCGCTGCAACCAGAGAAAGCACCAAAATCAATGAATGTGACGCTATTGCCAATCGTTACAGAGGTCAAACCGCTGCAACCATAGAAAGCATTCTCTCCAATGCTTGTGACGCTATTGCCAATCGTCACAGAGG
>JAEEGL011332610.1_pt1 | contig 11119 bp, 12 predicted proteins | sample 9134231 | NCBI WGS metagenome assembly JAEEGL01 (sample SAMN16246548, study PRJNA631951) | gut metagenome | biome: gut microbiome; feature: rumen; material: fiber-attached | host: Bos | place: Iran: Karaj | collected 2018-10
AGCATCGTAAAGGTGCATGTCCACACGATGACACCCGGCAAGGTGTTCAACTTCTGTCAGCAGTTTGGAGAATTCCTGACTCTTAAATGCGAGAACATGACAGTTCAGCACAATGATACGATCGCAAAGAATGACAGACCTGCGGAAATGTCTGCCGCAAGAAGCGAGAGAAAGAGATTTGCGACTGTCACGGTCGCAACGGGCGACGGTATCAGAGAGACTTTAAAGACTCTCGGAGCCGATATTGTGATCGACGGCGGACAGGGGAAGAATCCTTCTTCCGAAGACTTTATCGAAGCTTTTGACACCGTAAACGCGGATACGATATTTGTTCTTCCCAACAACGGCAACATCGTGATGGCGGCACAGCTTGCGGGAGATATGTATGAGGGCTCGGACGTTGTTGTCATACCTTCAAAAAGCATCGGCGACGGATATGCCGCTCTCAGTATGCTTTCTTACGACAGCGGTGACGTCGAGACCATATCCAACGATATGAAGGACGCCATGCAGGGCGTTGTGACCGGCGAGATCACACGTTCCGTGCGTGATGCGAACATTGACGGCGTTGAGATAAGAAACAACGATTATATCGGTTTTTCCGGCAAGAACATGCTCTCATCCGACAGCGACAAGCTGGAAGCAACTCTTGAAATGCTTACGAAGCTTGATGCGGGAAAGCATGAGGTGATGATCGCCATTTACGGAAACACTGCCACGACGGAGGACAGAAAGGGCTTCAGACGAATTGCGGGGGAGAAGTTCCCTCGCACGGAGCTCTATGAGATCGACGGCGGGCAGGATGTTTATGATTTTGAAATAATACTTGAATAGGGGAAAATATATGACGGCAAAGCTCTTTCTGATCTATGCGCTGGCCGGGGTCACGGCCTATCTCCTTGCGGGGATCAATCCTGCGATCGTGCTGTCAAAAGCGATCTACAAGGAAGACATTAGAAATAATGAGAACGGAAGCGGCAATCCCGGCTTCACGAATTTTAAAAGGGTATACGGCGGTAAATGGGCATGGCTCGTTATGGCGTCGGACATCGGAAAATGTGTCCTGATCCTTGCGGTCTTCGGTTCGATCTTTGGGATCTATGCCCGTGAATACGAGCTTGATTACGATCTCAGGCAGATCGGCATCGCATATACTGCGCTCTGCGCGTCTATAGGCCACGATTTTCCGATATGGTACGGCTTTAAGGGGGGCAAAGGGTTCCTCGTGAACATCGCAGCCATCTGGTTCTATGACTGGAGAGCGGGACTCGTGGGAGTTATCATTCTTTGCGTGCTCCTTTTTACGATCAAGTATATGTCGGTAGCAACCATGCTCGCCGTTCTTTCGGCACCGGTAACGCTCCTCATAGTGGGTGCGGAGCCCTGGACCATAGGTATTTCCTTCGCTTCGGCAGCCCTTCTCGTTATAAGGCATAAGGAGAACATCAAGAGACTCATGAACGGAACGGAAAGAAAGTTCTCCTTCGGATCAAAAAAAGAAAAATAAATGTTGACAAGCGTACTCCTCTGTGGTAAAACTTTTAGAAAATAACACTTTAAACCGATGAAGCGGAGATAACGGCAATTATGACCTTACAGAGAGCCTGCGGTGCTGAGAAGCAGGTGTGAAACAGGTTGTCAAATGGACCGCGGAGGGCGCAGGGAAAAGAAAAGTATTTTTCTTAGTATTCTGCGACGTATAAGGCAAACGTTACATTGCCGGGGATATGATGGTATCCCGCTGAGAGCACGGTCAACGTGAAAAAGGGTGGCACCGCGGATAATAAGTATATTCGTCCTTGACAGAAAAAGTCTTTCTGTCAGGGATTTTTTTATACACGGAGGTGCTTATGAGGATAATACCGACCTACGAAGAGGTTACAAAGATAGCGGGAAACGGAGAATACAAGGTTTTGCCGCTGAGTTGCGAGCTTCTTTCGGATTTTACGACACCGATCGAGGTGCTCAAGATCCTTAAAAATGTATCGACGCATTGTTATATGCTCGAATCGGCAACGGCAGACGAAAAATGGGGAAGATACACTTTCCTCGGCTTCGATCCCAAGCTGAACATTACATGCGTGAACGGCGAGATAACTGTCGGAGATCTGAAGTTTAAAACAGATGATCCGTCGGACTATCTGAGACAGATACTTGCAAAATACAAGAGTCCGAGATTTGACTATTTACCGCCCTTCAGCGGAGGCTTGGTGGGATACTTCTCGTATGACTATCTGACCTACAGTGAGCCTTCGGTCAGGTGCAGCGTGAGTGATACAGAGGCTTTTAAAGATGTGGATCTGATGCTGTTTGACAAGGTCATTGCATTTGACAACGTTAAGCAGAAGATATGCCTTATCGTAAACATGACTCTTGAAGAAGGAGAGACGGGCTACAATAAAGCGGTAATGGAGCTTGAACAGCTCGCAAAGCTCATAAGGCACGGTAAGAAAAAAGAAGAACCGGGTGGGAAACTTATGGGTGAGGTTACTCCGCTGTTCGGAAAAGATGAGTTCTGTGCCATGGTAAATAGGGCAAAGCATTACATAAAGGAGGGCGATATCTTCCAGATCGTTCTTTCCAACCGCCTTTCGGCACCGTTTGAAGGAAGTCTTTTGAACACCTACAGGATTCTCCGGACTATAAATCCTTCACCGTATATGTTCTACTTTTCTGGGACCGATGTCGAGGTGGCCGGGGCTTCTCCCGAGACACTCGTAAAGCTTGAGGACGGGGTGCTTCACACTTTTCCTCTTGCCGGAACCAGACCGAGGGGGAAGACGGCAGAAGAGGATAAGGAACTTGAAGAGGAGCTCCTTAAGGACGAAAAGGAACTTGCCGAGCATAACATGCTCGTTGATCTTGGCAGGAACGATCTTGGTAAAATAAGCCGATTTGGGACTGTCAGAGTTGAGAAGCTTCATTCCATAGAACGTTTTTCTCATGTGATGCACATCGGTTCAACGGTCGGAAGCGTCATACGCGAAGACTGTGACGCGCTCGATGCTATAGAAGCGGTACTTCCCGCGGGTACTCTTTCTGGAGCACCCAAGATAAGAGCTTGTCAGCTGATAGGCGAACTTGAGAACAACAAGAGAGGCATCTACGGCGGAGCGATCGGCTACATCGATTTTACAGGCAACATGGATACCTGTATCGCCATAAGGATAGCATATAAGAAGAACGGAAGGGTGTTTGTCAGGAGCGGGGCGGGCATCGTCTATGATTCGGTACCCGAGAAGGAATATGAGGAGTGCCTGAACAAAGCAAAGGCTTCTCTCAAAGCATTGACGATGGAGGTGGATGAGAATGATTCTGTTGATAGATAATTATGACAGCTTTTCCTACAACCTCTTTCAGTATATCGGAGAGATCGATCCCGATATAAAAGTTATAAGAAACGACGAGATGACTGTCGATGAGATAAGAGCGCTTAAGCCGGACAGGATCATTCTTTCGCCGGGACCGGGAAGACCGGAGGACGCGGGTGTTATCGTGGATGTGATAAAGGAACTCGGGGAAACGATCCCCATACTCGGTGTCTGTCTCGGACATCAGGCTATATGCATAGCCTACGGCGGTGTCGTGACCTATGCCGAAAGACTCATGCACGGCAAACAGTCGGTTGCGGAACTTGATACCTCTTCGGCGTTTTTTGCCGGCTGTTCCGCGGAAACAAAGGTAGCACGCTACCATTCCCTGGCGGCGGATCCAGAGAGACTTCCTGCCTGTCTCAAAGTCACGGCGCGCACGACGAGTGGGGAGATAATGGCGGTCGAACATCGGGACTATCCGGTATTCGGTGTTCAGTTCCATCCCGAATCCATCATGACACCGGAAGGGAAAACAATGATAAAGAATTTTATTGATTTTAAACGGAGGGTAAGACAATGATAAAAGAAGCAATCATCAAGATCGTGAACAAAGAGGACCTTTCCTATGACGAAGCTTATGCCGTAATGAACGAGATCATGAGCGGCGAGACTTCCGCAACACAGAATGCGGCTTTCCTTGCGGCACTTTCCACAAAGAGTGCAAAGGCCGAGACAACGGATGAGATCGCAGGCTGCGCGGCGGCCATGAGAGATCATGCAACGGCGGTGGACACCGACATGGAAGTGTTCGAGATCGTGGGAACGGGCGGAGACGGAGCACACAGCTTCAATATCTCCACCACATCGGCACTTGTTGCCGCAGCAGGCGGAGTAAAGGTCGCAAAACACGGAAACCGTGCGGCGTCTTCCAAATGCGGAACGGCCGACTGCTTGGAGGCTCTCGGCGTAAACATCGATCAGAGTCCGGAGCTCTGCGTAAAGCTTCTTAAAGAGGCGGGAATGTGCTTCTTCTTCGCACAGAAATATCATTCCTCCATGAAGTACGTGGGAGCCATCAGAAAAGAGCTGGGTGTCCGTACCGTGTTCAACATCCTGGGACCTCTTACAAACCCCGGAAAGCCCACAATGCAGCTTCTCGGCGTATATGACGAGTATCTTGTGGAGCCCCTTGCGAGAGTCCTTATAAGTCTCGGCGTAAAGAGGGGAATGGTCGTCTACGGACGGGACAAGTTGGATGAGATCTCAATGAGTGCTCCGACAAGTATATGTGAGATCAAGGACGGATGGTACAGATCGTTCGTTATCACACCCGAAGAGTTCGGATTGAAGAGATGCAATAAGGAAGAACTTAAGGGCGGTACTCCGGAAGAAAATGCCGAGATCACCAGAAATATTCTTAAAGGAGAAAAGGGACCCCGCAGGGACGCAGTGCTGCTGAACGCCGGAGCGGCCCTTTATATAGCCGGTAAAGCCGAAAGCTTCAAGGACGGTGTTGCGCTTGCGGCTGAACTGATAGATTCGGGAAAAGCGTACGAGACGCTTGAAAATGTGATCAGAGTCAGCAGGGAGGGAGTATGAACATCCTTGAAGAACTCGCCCGCAGCACGGCTGAGAGGGTAGAGAGAACCAAGGCGACAGTGTCCGCAAAAGACATGGCTGAACGGGCGCTTAAGATGCCCAAAGGGGATCTTGTGTTTGAAAAGGCACTTAAGAAAGAGGGACTTTCCTTCATTTGCGAATGTAAGAAAGCTTCTCCTTCCAAGGGGCTTATAGCACCGGATTTTCCCTATCTTAAGATAGCGAAGGAATATGAGGAAGCGGGAGCCGATTGTATCTCCGTTCTTACGGAGCCCCTGAGGTTTCTGGGGGATAACAGGTATCTTGAGGAGATCGCGGAAAGCGTCTCCATTCCCTGTCTTCGTAAGGACTTTACCGTCGACCCCTATATGATATACGAGGCGAAGACTCTCGGCGCGTCGGCAGTGCTTCTTATATGCGCCCTCACGCCGCGGGAAAAGCTTAGGGAGTACCTGGGGATCTGCGATGAACTCGGGCTTTCCGCTCTTGTGGAGACCCATGACGAGAGAGAAGCGGATGACGCTCTTAATGCAGGGGCAAGGATAATAGGTGTAAACAACCGTAATCTCAAGGATTTCACCGTTGACATAACTAACAGTGCGAGACTGAGAAAACTTTTGCCGGAGGGTGTTCTCTTCGTTTCGGAGAGCGGGATAAGGGGAAGAGAGGATGTAAAAGCCGCGGAGGACATGGGAGCGGATGCGGTCCTTGTCGGGGAAACTCTGATGCGGGCACAGGATAAAAAAGCAATGTTAAAGGAATTAAAAGGAAGATAGATGGGTTCAAAGATCAAGATGTGCGGCCTTAGCCGTGAGGAAGACATAGAGGCGGTAAATAAGCTGATGCCTGATTTTATCGGGTTTGTCTTCGCCAAAAAAAGCAAAAGATATGTTACTCCGCAGATGGCAGCGGGGCTTAAGAAGCTGTTGAGACCGGAGATCAAGGCGGTCGGCGTGTTTGTGGATGCGCCGCTTTCGGAGATAGAAATGCTCGTGACACATGGCGTCATTGATATCGTTCAGCTTCACGGGCATGAGAGCGAGGCTTTTGCCGAGGATGTAAAGGATATGTGTAAATGCCCCGTCATCAAGGCGTTCAGGATAGAAAACGCCGAGGATGTGAAGGCTGCGGAAGAAAGCAGAGCCGACTATATATTGCTCGATTCGGGTGCGGGAACCGGCGAAGCCTTTGACTGGGAACTGCTTAAGGGAACAGAGCGTCCTTACTTTTTGGCCGGCGGGCTGAACCCCGAAAACGTCAGAAAAGCGATCAGGAAACTGCATCCTTTTTGCGTTGATGTAAGCTCGGGGCTGGAAACGGATGGAGTTAAGGACAAGGATAAAATGACTGCTTTTGTCAAAGCGGTCGGAAAGGAAAAATAATGACGAATCCAAACGGACGCTTCGGAGTGCACGGCGGACAATACATCCCCGAGACCCTTATGAACGCGGTTATCGAACTTGAAGAAGCATATAACAGATATAAGAACGATCCGGATTTCAACAGGGAGCTGAACACTCTTCTTAACGAATATGCCGGCCGCCCTTCGCGGCTCTACTATGCGGCCAAAATGACGGAAAAGCTCGGCGGCGCAAAGATATATTTAAAGAGGGAGGACCTGAACCATACAGGAGCCCACAAGATAAACAACGTGCTGGGCCAGGCACTTCTTGCAAAGAAGATGGGCAAGACCAGACTCATTGCGGAAACAGGGGCCGGACAGCACGGCGTTGCTACAGCTACGGCAGCGGCACTCATGGGAATGGAATGCGTTGTGTTCATGGGTGAAGAGGACACGATAAGACAGGCACTGAACGTATACAGGATGCGACTTTTAGGGGCCGAGGTGATCCCCGTAAAGACCGGAACGGCAACGCTTAAGGACGCCGTATCGGAGGCAATGCGTGAATGGACGTCGAGAATAGCCGATACCCACTATTGCCTCGGCTCTGTAATGGGACCTCATCCGTTCCCGACTATTGTAAGGGATTTTCAGGCTGTGATCTCAAAGGAGATAAAGGCTCAGATACTTGAGAAGGAAGGACGCCTTCCGGATGCGGTGCTTGCCTGTGTGGGCGGCGGCTCCAATGCCATAGGAAGCTTCTATGATTTTATCGGTGACAGCTCGGTACGCCTCATAGGATGCGAGGCTGCGGGAAGAGGCATCGATACCTTTGAGACGGCGGCAACGATCTCTACTGGAAGACTCGGCATCTTCCACGGAATGAAGTCATATTTTTGTCAGGATGAATATGGGCAGATAGCACCCGTTTACTCGATCTCCGCGGGACTTGATTATCCCGGAGTCGGACCCGAGCATGCTTATCTGCACGACATCGGACGCGCGGAATATGTTCCCGTGACCGATGAAGAAGCTGTCTGTGCTTTTGAATTCCTTGCAAAGACGGAGGGCATCATTCCCGCTATCGAGTCGGCACATGCCGTGGCATACGCCATGAAGCTTGCACCTAAAATGGATAAAGACAAGATCATCGTTATCACTGTTTCGGGACGAGGCGATAAAGACTGCGCGGCCATCGCGCGTTACAGAGGGGAGGATCTGCATGAGTAGGATAAGCGATGCATTTAAGAACGGAAAAGCATTTATACCTTTTGTGACCTGCGGAGACCCCGATCTCGAGACTACCGGAAAGATCGTCAGAGCCATGGTGGCGGGCGGTGCGGACCTTATCGAGCTCGGCATACCTTTTTCAGATCCGACAGCCGAAGGACCGACGATCCAGAATGCCAATATCAGAGCGCTTTCCGGCGGCGTGACCACAGATAAGATATTTGAATTTGTGCGCGATCTCAGAAAAGATGTTATAATACCTCTTGTATTTATGACATATGCTAATGTTGTGTTCTCGTACGGAGCCGAGAAGTTCATCTCGACCCTTAAGGAGATAGGGATTGACGGCATCATCCTTCCGGATCTGCCCTTTGAGGAAAAGGACGAGTTCCTGCCTTTATGCCGCAAATATGATATTGCCCTGATCTCCCTTATCGCGCCCACGTCCGCAAACCGCATCGCCATGATCGCAAAAGAAGCGGAAGGCTTTTTGTACATCGTATCCAGCCTCGGCGTAACGGGAACCCGCAGTGAGATAAAGACGGATATAGCATCTCTTGTAAAGGTTGTCCGTGAAAACACGGATATTCCCTGTGCCGTCGGCTTCGGCATATCCACCCCCGAGCAGGCTAAGAAACAGGCGGATGTTTCTGACGGCGCCATTGTAGGCTCCGCTATCGTAAAGATCATAGAGAGGGAAGGGCGTAACGCCGCTGCACCCGTCGGAGCTTTTGTAAAGAGGATGAAGGAGGCCATAAGATGACAGATATCAGAGTCGCGACGCCGGAGGATGCGACGGAGCTTTTGAAGATATATTCGTATTACGTCGAACATACCGCCATCACTTTTGAGTATGACGTTCCGAGTGTTGCGGAGTTCAGGCAGCGGATAGAGAACACACTGAAAAAGTATCCCTACATAGTTGCAACGGAAAACGATAAGATCCTGGGATATGCTTATGCCGGAGCATTTAAGGCCCGCGCGGCATACGACCATTCGGTGGAAACATCGATCTATATCGATCGCGATGCGCGGGGCAGAGGTATAGGAAGCATGCTTCTCGAACGTCTCGAAGAACTGCTCAAAAAGATGAACATCCTGAATGTCAACGCCTGCATCGCCGTTCCCGAACAGGAGGACGAGTACCTTACCTTCGGCAGCGTGAGATTTCATGAAGCAAAAGGCTACCATACCGTCGGCACCTTCCACAAGTGCGGCTACAAATTCGGGCGTTGGTACAACATGATCTGGATGGAAAAGATGCTGGGGGAACACACGTCTCCCGCGCCTGAGATCATACCGTTTATCGGAATAATCCACTATGGCACGTGAGGCAAGTCAATATTTTGCACTATAGCGTATTTACCTCGAAAGGGACTAAAAGATAAGATTCAGATGTGTTTTAATGAAACCTATGTTATAATATTCCTGTAGTTCGTTTCAAATGGGGGTATCTGTATGGACATTATTGTTGATATTATAGCTGCGATTGTTGAGATCTTTATTGATATATGGATAAACAAGATTGATAAGAAGTTTTCAAAGAAGAAAGGTTTATAATACCATGCCACACATTGAGATAAAATGCTTTCCGGGAAGAACGGAAGAACAAAAGAATAAGTGCGCACAGGAGATCACAAAGGTCATAGCTGAGACCCTCGGATGCAAGACTACGAGCGTATCGGTAGCGATCAAGGAAGTGACCGAAAAGGATTGGAAAGAAAAAGTCTGGGATGCGCAGATCGTTCCGGATGAAAAAAATCTGTACAAAAAGCCGGAGTACACCTGCGATTAATGCCTTCACCCCAGTCTTCCCTTGAAATCATCATATGAAAATGCCTTTATAAGGCTTATGTTGCGTCGGTCGTCCATAAGATATATGGACGGCAGCGGGATGCCGTTAAAGGTGTTGTTCTTGCAGATGGAATAAATCGCCATGTCGCCGAAAACGAGCATGTCGCCGATATGGAGTTCGTGTTCAAATGAGTAATCGCCGATCACGTCGCCTGCGAGGCAGGAAGGACCCGCGAGGCGGTAAATGTGAGCGGAAGAGGAGGGGACATCTCCGTCTTCTACGGGCGCTGCACCGAGAAGCGGGGGCATGTAGGGCATCTCGATAACGTCGGGAGTATGGCATGCGGCACTCATATCGAGGATGGCGATCTGATGACCGTTGTTTCTGACGATGTCAAGGACCCGGGTAACAAGATAACCTGCATTCAAAGCGACAGCCTCGCCGGGTTCAAGATATACCCGGAGGCTGTAATTTTGTTGAAACATGCGGATCACATCGGAAAGAAGGGCTATGTCGTAGCCGTTTTTGGTAATGTGATGACCGCCGCCCATATTGACCCATGAAACTCTTTTTAAGATATCGTCAAATCTGTCAATGACCGCATCGGCGGTCTTTTTTAATGCATCGGAATTCTGCTCGCAAAGAGTATGGAAATGGATGCCGTCAAGGAGGGAGAGGGCAGCTTCGTCGGCTTCCTCGTCCAGAACTGCACGTGTCACGCCGAGACGGCTTCCGGGAGAGCAGGGGTCGTATATCTCGTGACCGTCCTGGGTTGAGCACTCGGGATTGATGCGAAGGCCGACCTGCTTTCCGGCAGCCTTTACCCTGGGACCGAAAGCTTTAAGCTGTCTTACGGAGTTAAATATCACATGATCCGCATAGGACAAGGTCTCGTCGAACTCGTCGTCTCTGTAAGCTGCCGAAAAAACATGTACTTCTCCGCCGGGCATTTCCTCGCGGCCGAGGCGGGCTTCAAAAAGCCCGCTGGCTTCTGTCCCCGCAAGGTATTGGGAAAGAAGCGGGAATAATGTGAAATTGGAAAAAGCTTTCTCTGCAAGAAGGACCTTTGCTCCCGTATCGTCCTGAAGCTTTTTAAGGATCCGGCCGTTGTATCCGAAGCCCTTTTCGTCCAGGACATAACAAGGAGTCCTAAGGGACTTAAAGAGCTCCTCGGGATCGTCTTTTTCTATGTGCATAAAAGGAAAGCTTTCCATATGTTTCACCTTTTTATGAGAGATATGTGCCTATTTTACCAGCACGGGGTTATGGCTTTCGCTCTTCGGAAGGCCGTATTTGTCAAGTGCTTCGATGAACGGATCGGGATCCAGCTCCTCGATGGTGTGAACGCCGGGAGTGTTCCATTTGCCCGTAAGGAGCATAAGCGCGCCGCACATAGCGGGAACACCTGTGGTGTAGCTTATGGCCTGGCTCTTTACCTCACGGTAGCATTCCTGGTGATCGCAAACGTTGTAGATGTAGTAAGTCTTGTCCTTGCCGTCTTTTTTGCCCGTGAAGATGCAGCCGATGTTGGTCTTTCCGTGGGTACAGGGACCGAGGCTTGCTGGATCGGGAAGGAGAGCCTTAAGGAATTTTATGGGAACGATCTCTTTGCCCTCGAACATGATGGGGGTGGTGGAGAGCATGCCCACATCTTCAAGACATCTCATGTGGTCGAGATAGCTCTGACCGAAGGTCATGAAGAAACGGATCCTCTTTACTTCGGGAAGGTTCTTGGCGATGGACTCGATCTCCTCGTGGTGGAGAAGATACATGTCCTTCATGCCGACCTGATCAAAATCGTATTCGCGCTTTATGCTCATTGCGGGGATCTCGATCCAG
>JAEEGL012042673.1_pt1 | contig 11119 bp, 5 predicted proteins | sample 9134231 | NCBI WGS metagenome assembly JAEEGL01 (sample SAMN16246548, study PRJNA631951) | gut metagenome | biome: gut microbiome; feature: rumen; material: fiber-attached | host: Bos | place: Iran: Karaj | collected 2018-10
GGCCTTTCTCGCACCTCGAAAGTCAAAGGATCGACAATTTTGATATCTTCTAGCGTATCAAACCCGAATTCGAACCGATACCCGAACTCACCATTCGCCGGATATAAATCGACTGTATCTCCCATCACTCGGAAATTTCCTCGTTCGAACGCGAGATCGTTTCGGTGGTACTGAATATTTACCAGCTTCCGGATGAATTCAAGTTGTGGTAATTCTTCCCCACGCTCGGCCCAAAATGACATTTCGGAATAATGTTCCGGCGAGCCGATACCGTAGATACAAGAAACCGATGCAACCACAATTACGTCTCTTCGCGACAAAAGCGCTTCCGTTGCGCCGTGACGCAGTCTATCAATTTCATCATTAATCGCCGAATCTTTCTCGATATATGTATCCGTCGAGGCAATATACGCTTCCGGCTGATAATAATCAAAATACGACACAAAATAATGAACCTCATTTTTTGGGAAGAATTCGCGAAACTCGGAATAAAGTTGCGCCGCGAGAGTTTTATTGTGCGCAAGCACCAGCGTTGGTCTTTGAACATTTTGGATAATATTAGCCATAGTGAAAGTCTTTCCGGAACCAGTTACCCCGAGTAAAGTCTGTTCGTGGATACCTTTATTCAGTCCATCCGTGAGCTTTTTAATTGCGGAAGGCTGGTCACCGGTCGGTTTGTATTTAGACACTAATTCGAATTTACCCATCTTGTTCCTCTTTATCATCTTCATCTTTTCCGGCGAGGGCGAAGGAAATAGCGGTGCCCGCAGCAGCAGCAGCGACCACCATAGCCGCCAATTCAGCCGTAGTCAAACTTGTATCACTACTTGTATTGATAGAATCTTCGAAAACACCGAGTGGTACGCTGTAGCCGCTAAGACCATCGTTCACTTTACTCACACCAGTAGCCTTTTTACTGCTTTCATCTGGACTTTGCACCGCTTTATTGTTTAAAGTAACCGGTGAAATATTACTTTGTTGAGCCGGTGCTGGCGAAGGTGACTGTTGCTGTGATTGAGTGGGCACCGTCATCGCCGTTCTAAATGATTGGATTAGGCTAGCGTCAGCATTAGGATTACTCATATACCAGTCGTAAATATCTTGAGTAGTTTTCACGAAACCCATCATAAAGACAAACTTTTGATTGTTAGAACTAGATTTTTCCTTATAATACCTAGTTCTATCATATTGGCCAGAGAGATAAGTTAACTCATATTCTTCGTACCTTGCTTCGTCAGGCACACCAAGCAAACCTTCAAGGAGATATGCTACTGTACCGGTACGGTCGGCACCAACACGACAATGGATATAAATATTCTTAGTAGTATTAGTATTTGTTATATCTCGCATGATATTAGTTACCGCATTCCACGCTTTCATGTAATTACTGTTAGAATTATTTTCGTCACCATTGTTGTAATTAAAATTATAATGAATTACTTGATTTAAATGGAAATCGGTTAAATGCGTATCGTTTGAATAATCATCACCCACGTTATACTCAGTGGTAATACCAAGATTAGTGAGCTCCGTCGCGGCAGCAGAACCTAATTTCTCGCCACGGAATAATCTACCGTAGGCCAAAGTACCAGTGACAGTTTGGCTATTTGCGTCAGTATAGCTCACTGGCAGACCACCAATATCACGTACGTTGCGAATAGTGCCAGTATCTACCCAGCGCGTGCCCGTACTCGAACCATTAGAAGTCGCTGTGACATAACCGTATACTGTGCTATCAGTAGTTTGCTCCCAATAGTAGGTTTGCCCAGGAATCATATTATATATGATGCCATTATCGGCTTTAGCATAATTAACTACGGCACCTTGAGCATCGTTAAGACGTACGGTAAGCGGAGCACGAACGTTGGTGTCATAACCATCTGGTTTTGAACAGTCTACCGAACCCGTAGTCCAATTTAGATCAGCTTTGACATCAGAAAGTGGTGAAGCCATACAATGATTGTCCTCAAAGTTGTCTTCCATGCCGCTCCAGAACTGCACTTCCGATAGTTCGGTTGTATCGCCCCAAGTCGAATTATTAATCGGCGTCGCCTTATTGAAAGTAGTAATATTAATCGGGCTCTGTACCCAACCACTAATTAGTGTATTGTAATCGCGAGTCGCATCATTAGATACGTCAAACGTTACTGGTGTATCAGACGAGGTATAACTATAGTGCGCAACATATGTTTTATTACTGGTCGGTACGGTTGAAGAAGATACTTGGGTCGCTGGTGAAGTTGACTCGTCGAACCAGCCCACAAAGGTATGATTATTAGATGGCGGGATCGGAACAGGCAAAGATCCTAACGGATCGTTTACCGGAACCGTTCGGCTACTATCACTCGCATCCATAAAGCTACCATTACCCGGGTCAAAGTTTATCAAATAATCTGCCTGTGCAGCGCCAAGCTTGACGTACATATCAGTTAATTTGCCGGTCAGGAAGCGTTGTGGACTATTATTTACATTCGCCGACGCACCAAACCAAACAGTGGTATTAAAGCGATGCGTATTGCCGGACACATCATACCAAGTAGTAAGAGTGCCGTCATTAATGGAATACTTCAAAACTTGGTTTTCCCTGACGATCTTCACCCTATGCAAGTTGGAACCAGCAGTCGTAAACGTTTCCGGCGAACCATTGCTAAATCTAGCGCTCAATTCGAAATTTGGCCCAGTAGAATAACTACGGTATACAAATCCAGGATAGTTTAAGCTTTGTTCCTCGTACTTGGAGTTCATTAGAGTTCCTTGGTTGACTAGTTGTGGTTGCGCAAGCTCTACTATTGTAAAGCCAATTTCGAAATCTTTCTGATAATTATCCGTAGAGAATAATGCTACGCCAGAATTGATAAACTTCTTGGTTTTATCTTGCGTACAATAAGTGCCGGAAATTACCGCATTGCCACTAAACTGACACTCATTAATCTCGGCGAACTCAATTGGGAAGCTTGAAGTATCTTCAATCCATCTAGCATAGAATGTCACATCGTCTTCGATAACTTCATCTTGATAGACTTCTTCATAGAAAGTGCCGTCATCTTTATACCACCCAAAGAATCTGTAATTAGTGCGTGATGTAGTTGGCAAACTACCTAATTGGTCACCATCATCTACTTGGAAGGTAGCATATGGCGTAGGAGTAGTACCACCATTCGCATTGAAGGTCACGGTGTGTTTAACAATTGGTGCTGGCGTTATTTCGACTTCTATTGATTTGGTGAGATTAGATTGCGTGCCGGTCATAATGATATTTACGGTGCCCGCGCTCACACCAGTAATTACGCCAGTATTCGCACCTACTGTGGCTATCGAAGTATCAGCCGAATTGAAGGTATATGATTCTACGTTCGCAGAGTTGCTGACCATAATAGCTAGCTGTTCACCAACCGTGAGTGTTAAATCGGCATTAGAAATTACCGCTTGAGTAACATCGAGCTTCCATTCAGCATAAACGGTCATGGCAGAAAACACTTCAGTCGCACTGGTAACAGTATTGTTGTTTGACGTATCATACCATCTTTGGAAGACATGACCAGTAAAAGTTGGGGTATTTGGCATATTAGCGGCACCAATTGCATTGCCAACTAACACATCAGCAAATGAAGTACTGTCTCCATTTTGCGGATCGAAGGTAACCCTGAACATTGATGAAGCATCGATAACGTTTACAGTTACGATATTATTTGTTACATGAGAGTCTGCACCGGCAATCGAAATCGTAGTGGTGCCTTCCGCGAGGGCGGTGACTACACCAGTTGATGGATCAATAGTGGCTACGCTTGTATCGCTGGATGAGAACGTGAACGCTTCGAGGTCTGATGCATTGGTTACCGTAATAGTTGTTGTATTGCCCTCAACTACCGGAACGGCATTACTTGCAACCTGTGCTAAGGCTACAGTACCCTTCCATTGGGCATGATAGGTCCAGTCGCCATCCGGCATGGTTTGATCCGTCACTAAAGTACCGCCACTAACTGCGGTATACCAGCCTTGGAAGAAATGGTCAGCGTAGGTAGGATCCGTTGACGGATATTTATTGCCGAGAGCACTACCTGCAGTGACCGTTTCAATAGTGTTATTGTCTCCGTTGTGCGGATTGAAAGTAATCTGATAGGTCGAAGCCGGAACAGTATAGGACTCTATGTATTGAGTCGGTACATCAATAGTTGGGCGCGCAGCATTTGCGGAGGTTGCGCCAACTGCACCGTGAGTTAGAGTACGGCTCATAGTTTGAATTCTATTGACATAAGTAATATTCCCCTGACCATCTGTCTGTCGTTCGAGCCAAATACCATCCGTCCTAGTAGTAGTTGTAAAATTAGACTGCTCAAACAAATATATGCTCTCTGAATCACTAGGAGTGATATGATTATTATTGCCACTATAAAGACCACTTGAAATCTCAGGATAAGTCATAAATCGAGCAGCCTTGCCAGCATAATCACCACTAGTATGTTGGACCAAATTCGGATTATCCCATACCGGCACAGACGGGTTATTAGCATCAAGTTCATAGTTCGGTAGAAGAGCAAGTGCGTCCGCATAAGGAACACTTGCATTGTTCGACATGTTCTTATAGTAAATAAGCTTGGCATTACCATTTGCAGTACCAAAATAGTAAAATCTTTCCGTATCGGGATCGTATGTACCATCATAGTCCACATCACAATCATATGCAGCACCAGCTGTTACGGCCGAAGAATCAGTTATTAAGTAACCATAATTAAGCGTATTGTTTGGCGATCTCCAATTAGCAGCATAACAACCTCCGGAAGTTCTCGAACATTGCTCACTATGTTGCGTAGTGGCAATTTTACAGACATAAACCATCTCTTCCCAATTCGCATAATATAGCGTTGGCGTATTAGCGTCAAACACCGTAGAAGTGGTTAATTGTGTGCCAGCACCATTCGGGCTGGTGTACCACCCATCGAATGCATGACCAGGCCACTCCGGTTCCGGCAAAGAGCTAAATGAATTACCATTAGATATCGGCTCCCTGTATGATGATGGTGTGCCACCTTGTGAATAAAAATCAACATAGATCAAAGACCCAACCGTTACGCTAATCGTACGCGTATCACCCGTCTTTGTGCCTGTCATAGTAATCGTAGCCGTACCATTTCCTACAGCCGTAATCACGCCAGCAGAATTAACTGTAACCACAGAGGTATCGCTCGATACCAACGTATACGGTTCGATATCTGCCGCATTAGTAATATTAATAGTTTCCGTATCACTTGCAGACATAGCAATACTAGTATTAGTAATCTGGGCATCGGTTACCGATTTATACCAATGTGCAAAGTAAGTAGTAGTTGCAGACGGCACTGTAGCCGTTGTTATTTGTTGGCCATCACTCGATGCAGTCCACCAACCATCAAACAACCAACCACTATTAGATACTTCTGGGAATTCACTAATCGAGTTGCCGTTTAATATTTTATAAGTAGTATTCGGTGTACCACCATTTGCATTAAATGTGATGTCAAAAACACCATCAGACGGCATATCGCCAAGCTTGATATACATATTACTAAGCTCGCCCGTGAAATAGCGTTTCGCCGCCGTGCAACCCACTGAACAGTCTACGTTGTCTGGATAAGCACCAAACCAAGCAGTTAAACCAAATTGTTGATTAAATGATGTGTAATCTTGGAGAAGTATTAATGGACCATTATCTACACTAGTATATATAATGCCATCAATCCTAAATATTCGGATATCCGTACTATTATAGGCAGTTGCGGGAGGAGTTTTATCTACATATCTAATTTCTGAATGATCAGTTGGTGCACCATAAGTTGATTTAATTTCAAGATACTTACTACCGTTGCGACGTACAATAATGCCAGGAGATTTGCCACCATATGGATTTTCCGTCACGGAAGACGACAATTTGTCATTAAATATTGTAGATTGAGTATCTGGCTGAGCAGTTGGAACGTAAGAATCAATCGTAAAATGAACTTCGTAATCTTTATTGTAGTTATCGCTACTATAAAGAGCTATACCAGTATCAATAAAGTCATCATTCACATAATCCTGACACTCTGAACCGCTAATAGTCCCGTTATTAAAAACGCACTTACCCATCTGACTCCACTTTACTGGGAATGGATCCTCAAGCCAAATCGCATATAGCGTGATATTGGTTGCACTCGAAGTCTGATCAATCGGATAGTCATCTCCGGCTTGATAAGTAATACCAGAGCACTCGTAATTTCCGGTAGTCGAATCGATTGTCGTAGCGACTGTACACCAACCACCAAACGACATATCGTCGGTCGTCATCGTCGGTACCGCATCGCTAAGCGCCGCATAACTCTGTGCCGTCGGCGTGCCACCATCAATCTCTAATAATTGCGGATTCGGTGATGGCATATTGGCCACTGTACCAGTAGTATTTGCATCATAAGTTATGCTATAAATAACTGGGTTTCCTACCATTGTTACGACATAAGTGTAATCATAAACTCCTGACGGCATTAATAAATCTACCTTTGCAGCAAATGACAAAGTATAAGTGTTGCTCACACTATTAGCCGTACTAGTTACATCTAAAAGGGTGCCCTCAGTCGAAGGTGCTGGCAGATAATCTGTGTTGTTGACCACAGTATTCACTCCGTTGTTAGTCGTGATGTATTGGCTCGGTTTGTATCCCCATTTGTTGACGTAAGCGCTACTTGACATGAAAGTAGCTTCAGAAACAGCGCTACTGATTGATTGAATTTCATCATTAGTAGAGTTGACTAAACTAGTTGAATTTTCGGCGCTAATAATCGATAAAGAATAGCCGCTGGAATTATCGGTGCTTGCAGTAATTGTTGAATTTCCAGACTTGCCAAAAGTACCTCCAGCAGAAGGCATCAATTCTAGTGATAGTAAGCCGGTTTCCATGCTCAAATTAAGAGTGCTCGCTTTTGCTACTGCACTAACCGTCTGAGCGTAAGAAATGGATAACAAACCCACGAGCAGCATCCCCGACAAAACAAGAAAATGCATAGCTCGCCGTCTATCAACAACCATAGATCGTGTACTACGTTTCGTCCACACTTTAACTCCACTTGATACATAACCATTATATAATACAAAACGGTTATGTGGAACCCTTTTTTTTATCTATTTTTATGTTATATTTAAGATATAAATGGCTACATATAATATCACGATAAAACCCGGAACTAGTCAAGAAAAAATCGTCGTAATTTCCGAACATGAACTCACAGTTTTTCTCCGCGCCAAACCGCATGACGGCGAAGCCAACGTAGCACTCATTAAGCTTTTGTCAAAATTCTTTAAAGTTCCCAAAACCACCATCAAAATCACTCGGGGTCAAAAGTCTCGTACTAAAACTATTGAATTTTAATCTTCCTTAGATTTCATCGTTGGGAACGGAACTGCTTCGCGCCCCGGCACTCCCTCTAGGAGCCAGAAGTTACGTTCAGAATTTCCCCATCCGCAGGCTGGCGGCATTCCATATTCAAGCATTTCTACAAAATCCAAATCCATCATTTGTGCTTCTTCGTCGCCTGCATCACGCGCTGCTTGTTGTTCTTCAAAGCGCCCTAACTGATCTAACGGGTCGTTCAATTCCGAGAAGCCATTCCCCATTTCTGTCCCTGCAATCACCGGATGGAATCTCTCCGTAACCAATGGATTTTCAACTGATTTCTTTGCGAGTGGCGATAAGCTCAGTGGCTCCTCGATTAACCAGTATGGTCCCGCCGAAGTTTGTCGAATTAATTTCCAGACGTGGTCAATTAAATGCGGCGTCGTCATATCGAAATTCGACTCCACTCCGTGATCTTTCAAAATTTTAATGAGTTGCTCTCGGTCCGGATTAAAAACATCAACATCAAATTTTTCGCGCAATAAATCTGCATATTTAACGCGCGGCCATTTCTGGTCTAAATTAATCTCAAATCCGTTTACATTAAACTGCAGAGTTCCCCAAGTTTCTTTCGCGACGTATTTTATCATCTCTTCATATAGTTTCATTCCGTCTTCATAATCTTGATAAGCGGCATACGCCTCAAACGCAATATGTTCAGGCAAATGTTCATCATCCACGCCTTCGTTTCTAAATCTTGCTCCGATATCGTAAACTTTTTCAAAACCGCCTCCGAGCAAGCGTTTCAAAGGTAACTCATGTGAAATGCGAAGATAAAAATCTTCGTCTAACGCGTTCATATGCGTTACGAACGGAGTCGCATCCGCACCGCCAGTTGTATGTTCTAGAACCGGAATATTAATCTCAATAAAGCCATGTGCATTCATAAAATCGCGCGTCGCTTGCCAAAACTTCGATCTTCTGACTAATCTCTCGCGCACTTCCGGATTTACATTCATATCGACATAACGTCGACGATAACGCTCTTCTTTGTTTGTGAATTTTTCCGGTAGCGGTCTCAAAGACTTAGTTAGCAATCTGACAAAATCGGTGAAAACTGAAATCTCACCAGTCTGAGTTTTATCAACTATACCTTTAGCTTCAATAAAATCGCCCGTGTCTAAAAGTTTTATATCGCGCGCCCCGAAAAGGCCCTCGGCTTCTTCCTTAGTCGCCTTCATAAAAATCTGCACTTCGCCAGTATAGTCGCGCACCTTGATGAACACTAGTTTTCCAAATGAGCGAATTGCCGTGATTCGCCCCGTAATCGTCACCTCTTGACCTTTCTTTTCATCAAAATGATTGACCACATCAGTAATCTTACAATTCCGATGCGACTTAGCAGGGTACGGGTCGATTCCTCGTGCCCGAATCTCTTCTAATTTTTTTATTCTTTCTTTTCTATAATCCTCGAGTAACATAGTTTTATTTTACCATATTACTTGATTTCGGCAATCTTAACCTTTTTCCCATTAAATTCGAATTCGTCGCCAGCCTTCCGCCCAAACAAGGCTTTGCCAATTGGCGATTCATTGGAAATCTTTCCTTCCAATGGGTTCGCTTCGGTCGGACCGACTAAAGTATACTCAACTTTGCGTCCACCCATATCTAAGGCCACTATTGCACCAAGAGTCACTTTATCTTTTTTCCCGCCTCGGATAATTTTTGCATTTTTCAAAATATCTTGGATTTCCAAAATCCGACTTTCCGCCATTTTTTGTTCCGCTCTTGCTGAACTATATTCTTCATTTTCTGATAAATCACCAAAAGCCCTTGCTGTCGCAATTTTTTCCGTAATTGCCGGGCGACCCTTAATCAATTCTTCAAGTTCTTTTTCTAATTCTTTCTTTCCTTCGGCCGTCAAACTAATACTTTTCTTTATCATAAACTCCCACTTTCGTTAATCTTAATAGAGTTTACATGAAAACAGTTTGCTCGTCAAGTCTATTTTCCTAAGTTTTTAATCTCTACTAATTTTGTTTTTCCAGTTTTTCGTTCGGTCACTTCTGCCATATTTTTCTCAAGTGTTTTGTCAGAAATTACCACGCGGTAAGGAATTCCAATCAACTCACTATCTGCAAACTTTTCACCTGGCCTTAAATCTCTATCATCAAACAAAGTTTCATCGGTGTGCGCTTTATAAAACTTTTCTGCTTCTTTGTTGCCTTTTATACCAATCCCGACGAGATAATATTTAAAAGGCGCTACTGCCTCTGGCCAGACCAAGCCTTTTTCGTCCGCATATTTCTCCGCAATTACTCCCATCAGTCGCGAGATCCCGATTCCGTAGCAACCCATATAAACGCTCTGTTGAGTGTTATTATCATCTACATACTTTAATCCGATAGGATCAGAATATTTACTCTTGAGCTTGAAAATGTTACCAACTTCCGCCGCAGTCGTTTCGGTTAAATCTTCACGCTTTACGCCCAAATCTGCCAAAACTTCATCATTTAACACTTCCTCATTTAGGACTATTGACTTATCCTTATTGTAGTAGACCGTATCTTCTCCGACCGGCAAAAAAGTTTGAAATTCGTGTGAATATTTCGAAAAAATTCCGCCTGAAGCGAAGGTTTCAAAAGTGTCGTCTCCAACCCCCAAGCGTTTAAAAATCCGACCGTAGGCTTTCTCTACTTCACTATAGAACCTATCCAAATCTTCTTCAGAAGTATGGAAACTATACAAATCCTTCATCAAAAATTCTCGTCCACGCAAGATTCCCGATTTTGCCCGCAGTTCATTCCTGAATTTAGTTTGGAACTGATAAATGTATAGTGGTAAATCTTTATAACTCGAAACGTAAGTCCTAAGCATATTAGTGAGCGGCTCTTCATGTGTTGGTGCCAACCCTAAAATTCCGCCTGCTGATAATTCGGTTTTAAACCAGACATCAACTTCCGTTTCTGAAAATCTTCCCGTCTTCTCCCATAGTTCCGGGTTCTGTAGAGCTGACAATAAAACTTCTTCACAGCCAATTTTATTTAACTCATCACGAACTACTGCTTTTATATTTTCAATTACTCTAATCCCAAATGGCAAATAGTCATAAACCCCCGCCATCTCTTTATGGATATATCCCGCCCGAGTGAGAAGAGCCCCATTAGTCGCCGTTTCGTCTTTTGGCGCTTCTCTCAAAGTTTTGATAAAAGTTTTAGAAAATCTCATGCCGATTATTATATCATATTCCTAGCACATACAGCAAATAAAACGCCACTCCGTTTTTGATGATATGTAATAAGATACCAGAATAGATTGTTCCGGTGATTTCTCTGAGGCTGCACAAAACTATCGACATAGCAAACACATTCACGCCCACATTCCATTGCAAATGCACAATCCCAAACAATAATGAAACTAAACCAATCGAAATCAGCATTGATGCCCGATTAGAAATTTTTTCATTTAATTTTTCCCGCATTTTTCCATACAGCCAGCCGCGAAAAATAATTTCTTCCGCAATTGGCGCTATCACGACTAATGTCACGAAGGCGATAATCCGATCAAACCCCATTACATAAACACTAAAGCTGATATTTTGGGCTTCTTCTGCATCAAACCACGGGAATAGTGAAAACAGTGCCGTTAATATAGCTGCCAAGATTAGATAAATCACGAAGCCTACTGGTGCCAAACCAATGTCTGTCCAAGTCGGCAATCCTCTCAGTCCAAGCCCAGTTCTACCGACGGTCCTTTTAGGTACAAAAATAATCAGTGCCA
>JAEEGL013089498.1_pt1 | contig 11119 bp, 12 predicted proteins | sample 9134231 | NCBI WGS metagenome assembly JAEEGL01 (sample SAMN16246548, study PRJNA631951) | gut metagenome | biome: gut microbiome; feature: rumen; material: fiber-attached | host: Bos | place: Iran: Karaj | collected 2018-10
AGTATCTTTACCGCATCGGTATACGTCACGCGTCCGAAATCGGAATCCGCAACATGACGAAGTCTTTCGATAAGGCCTTTGTCAACAAATGTATTAAAGAAGTTCATCTCCTCCGGAGCATTCTCAAGAACATAGTTGATGATGTATTTGATCATGCTCTCGGCAATCTCCATGTCATCTTCAAGATCCGCGAACGCCATCTCCGGCTCTATCATCCAGAACTCCGCGGCATGTCTTGTCGTATTGGAGTTCTCGGCCCGAAATGTCGGTCCGAACGTATATATGTTCTTGAAAGCCATCGCATATGTCTCGCCGTTAAGCTGTCCGCTCACGGTAAGGTTTGTCTCCTTGCCGAAGAAGTCCTGTGAAAAATCAACACTTCCGTCGGGAAGAAGAGGCGGATCCTTCGGGTCGAGCGTCGTTACCCTGAACATCTCGCCCGCGCCCTCACAGTCGCTCCCCGTGATAAGCGGTGTATGGACGTACACAAAATCACGCTCCTGGAAGAACCTGTGTATCGCATATGCAATGAGTGAACGTACTCTGAACACTGCCGAAAAAGTATTCGTTCTCGCGCGCAGATGTGTCTGTGTGCGAAGATACTCCATCGTATGACGTTTTTTCTGAAGCGGATAATCGGGAGTTGATGTACCCTCGATGATTATCTCCTTTGCCTGTATCTCAAAAGGCTGCTTTGCCGAAGGTGTTGCAACAAGTGTTCCTCTTACGATCAGTGCAGCACCGACATTTGTTTTGCATATCTCCTGAAAGTTTGCAAGACTGTCCGAATACACTATCTGTATAGGCTCAAAGAACGTTCCGTCATTAAGCACGATGAATCCGAACGTTTTGGAATCGCGGATCGATCTGACCCATCCTCCAATCTTTACTTCTTTGTCAAGATATTCGTCCCTGTTTTTGAATATCTGTCTGACGTTAACAAGTTTTTCCATGATCTCTCATCACTCCTCTTTCTGTTTCTCCTCATTGTGCCGGAAACGTTTGCAACTCATTTCGCAGCGTTCTCGGCCAAAAAATCCTGAACCTTTGATATCAGGATATATTCTTTCAATTCTTCCATCCTCTCGGGGCCTTCATTTCTGAATGCCTCCTCGGATTCAAATGCTCCTATCTCAACGTATTCCCTGATCGCCTTTTCGATATCCTCATCCGATACCGTGATGTTTTCGGCCCTTGCTATCGCCTGAAGGACCATGCTCTCCTTCGCCGCAACTTTTGCATAGTCGATCGCCTGCTTATTGAACTCATCAACAGTCAGTCCCATCTTCTGATCGACAAAATCGGAAAATGTCATGTCAAGGCTCTTGGCATACTTCTGTGCGGCGATCACGCTCCGTTCGGTCTTCTTTTGAAGGTATGCTTCCGGAAAATCCTTTATCACCTCGGCGTTGTCGACTGCCATGTTCCACAGATCCTCGTAATACTGAAGTTCATAGAACTCATCATATTCCGATTTCATCTGCTCTTTCAGCGCTTCCTTGTATGCGTCAAGATCCTTAATGGAACCTCCCGATATCTCCCTTATGAAATCATCCGTCAGCTCCGGGACCGTTCCGTCCTCTTTTGCATATGCATTTACGAGCATATCAAGCTCGTCCTGCATCTCCTCTTCGGAAACCTCGTATATGGCTTTCTCAACCTTCAGGCCTTTATACTGACCGAGCCTTATGTAGTCGTCAGGATCGGGGTCATACGACGCAGTGCATCCCGATAACAGAAAAGCGGCCGTGATCAATACGGCTGATGATACGAACACAGTAAAACGGTTTTTCATATCATTTGACAGGTTTTGCTCCCGCTTTCTCCTGCATCTTCTCGACAAACTGTTTGAACTTTCCTTTTTTCTTGACGTTCTTATTCTGCTCGTTGGAACCGTGCAGTCCCTTGACGCTCGTAATATATATTCCGCTGACGGTTGCCTTGACTTCCTTCTTGACCGGAACATTGTCAAATATCTTGTCGTCGCAAACGAGAGACATTACCTGCGGACCTACCTTCGCCTTGACTATCGGAAGCTTCGTCCATCTCATCATCTTCGGTGTCTGATCGATAACTGCCTGAGGCAGTCCCGACTCTTTTATCTTCATTCTTTTCTTGTCAATGATGAGCATCGAGATCGTCTGCTTCATGGCATCGATCTGTTCTTTCTGCTCCGCTTCTCTTTTCTGCGCTTTCTTTCCGAGGAAATAAAGTGCGACCGCTATACCTGCGACTACCGCAAGTATGATCAGCATCACTATCGTTACTTTTGAAATCAATAATATCCCGACCATCTGTCAATCTCCTGTAAGTGATAATATCTATATAAACCGGTCATTCATAATCTATCATCGCGTCCATATCGTTATGGAGCCTGTCAAGATATGCTCTCATATCGTCCGCGACTTCCGGATTCCTTAATGCAAACTCGATATTGGCCTGAAGAAAACCGATCTTCGTTCCGACATCGTATCTGTGCCCTTTAAAATCATAACAGTACATCGCCTGGTCGTTCGACAGACGCCTCAGCGAATCAGTAAGCTGGATCTCTCCGCCCGTTCCCGCATCCTGTGTCTCGAGATAACGGAAAATGTCCGGCATGATTATATATCGTCCGAGTATGGCGATGTCCGACGGAGCTTCTTCAACGGAAGGCTTCTCAACAAGATCATGTACTTTGTAAACCCTGTCATCAACGGCTTTGCAGTCCACGATACCGTACTTGCTGACTACCTCATGAGCGACTTTCTGAACACCGAGGACCGATGTCTGATACTCATTGTATACATCAAGCATCTGCGCCAGACACGGCTTCTTTGCAACGACTACATCATCACCGAGCAGCACCGCAAACGGCTCATTACCTATAAAGTGTCTCGCGGTATATATAGCATGTCCGAGACCTCTCGGCTCTTTCTGCCTGATGGTATGGATATTGGCCATCTCGGAAATGTCACGGACCATCCTGAGCATATCTTCCTTGCCGTGTTTCTCAAGTTCCAGCTCAAGCTCCACCGATTTGTCAAAATGATCTTCTATCGATCTTTTGCTTCGTCCCGTGACGATTATTATATCTTCTATTCCGCTCGCGACTGCCTCTTCTATGATGTACTGGATCGTAGGCTTGTCAACGATCGGGAGCATTTCTTTTGCCTGTGCCTTTGTTGCGGGAAGAAATCTTGTGCCCAGTCCCGCAGCGGGTATGATCGCCTTTCTGACTTTCAATTATCAGCCTCCTGCTATAGTAATGTATCGTGCGAATTCTTGATCTCCATTTTTATCTTGCAGTCGGCAAGATGTTCGTAATTGATATCAAGAGCATAATCTATATCTATGTTGATAACGTCATCGCTCTCCCTGATGTCTATCCTGTCGGTGTCGATCCCTACAATGAGCGATCCGTAGGGCGTGACGTAATTCGTCATATTCCTTTTGTTTTTTTCAAACACCATTTCGACGTTCGTAAAACCGCTCTTGCTTATGGTGAGCATGTCACCGTCAAATCTGACGACATTCTTCGTGACCTCATCGGATCCTTCCGAGATCTCATCATAAGTAACGTAATGATGTTTGTTCTTCTTGTAGTAATTTCCGGGTGTTATTATCTCTATCTTCTCTCCCTCGCCGGTGCCGTCAAACTGCAGCCCCGCGACGGATACCCATACGTCCTTATCCATTATTCTTCCACCTGATTGAGCATGCTCTTTTCCTGATTGACTATGTGTATCTCGGCGGCTATGCACGCACTGTCCTCATCACCCTTTATCACACAGTCCATTATCTTCGCATGTTCCTCTATGAGTCTTGCATGATTGGCTTCCTTGATATATTCAAGTCTGTATCTGTATATCCTCTCCGCAAGATTGTTGACCATCTGTATAAGCCGCTTGTTGTGCGATGCGGCAAGTATCACATCATGAAATCTGACGTCGGCCTGTGCGATCAGAGTAACGTCCCGGGATGCGGTCGCCTTTTCGAATTCCTCGGCGCACCTTCTGAGTTCTTCCTTCTGGTCATCGGTTATCCTCTCACATGCAAGCCTGGTTGCAAGTGAGTCAAGAACAAGTCTTACTTCCAGAACATCCCTTATATCCTGCTTGCTGATCCTCGATACTTCCGCGCCCTTCCTCGGTATCATCGTGACAAGGCCTTCCAGTTCGAGCATACGGATCGCTTCCCTGATCGGCGTCCTGGATACCCCGAGTTTTTCCGCAAGATGGATCTCCATAAGCCTCTCTCCGGGCTTGAGCACGCCGGTAAGTATCCCCTGACGGAGTGTGTTGAACACGACGTCACGGAGCGGAAGATATTCATCCATATTCATTTGAAGCTTAAGTTCATCATCCATCAGTTCACCTGTCTGCCGGGATCGCATATCCTCGTAATAACAAGATCCTCAACATGATCCGTTTTCTTCAGATCCCCGTATGCTCTGTTTATCGCTTCGTCGGTCTCAAACAATCCGAACACCGTAGGCCCGCTGCCGCTCATCAGAGGATATCCCTGATCTGCCATGGTATTCTTGATCTTGCCGATATAAGGAACTTCTTCCATGGTCACGCTTTCGAGGACATTTCCCATGTTTGAAACAACCTTGTGAAAATCCCCCTGTGCAATCCCTTCGGCGATCATATCAATATCCGGATGCTTTACTTTTTCCGGTCTGAAACTATGATACACATGTGCGGTCGAAACGCTGACCGGGGGTTTGGCGATCAGAACTCTCCATTCGGGACAGGGTCCTATGGGAGTAAGTATCTCTCCTATCCCTTCCGAAAGAGCGGTTCCGCCCATAATACAGTACGGAACATCGGCACCGATCCTGACACCGCGCTTCATGAGCTCGTCCCGGGTCAGGCCCAGATCAAACAGTTCATTTACCGCGATCATTGTTGCGGCGGCATCCGTGCTGCCGCCTGCAAGTCCCGCCGCAACGGGAATGTTCTTTTTCAGTTGAACTTTAATCCCGCCCGGAAGGTCATATTCATCCATAAGAAGCTTAGCCGCTTTATGGATAAGATTGTCTTTGCCGACAGACAGATCCTCTCTGTCGGTCGATATCTGTATCCGCGACTCTTCGGTCCTCTCGACGGTCAGCTCATCATGAAGCTCTATGGTCTGCATAATCATGCGCACTTCATGATATCCGTCTTCTCTTTTTCCGACTACATCAAGACCGAGGTTTATCTTGGCATGAGCATTGATCTTCATTCTTACTTGATGATCACTTTGAGATTGCCGTCATCACCGTTCAGTATCTGGTCGATGATCTCGCTCCTGCCGCTCTTTGCAGCCTCCAGAGTGGCATCTTCCTCGATCAGAAGACTCTTTTCTTGCGCAGCGAGCATGTTCATGCCGTTCTCAAGTTTTGCTGCATTCTCTTCGCTCTTCTTATCGGTACCCTGTATCTCGTCAAGACGCTCTTTTGCTTTTTCCTGAGCCTTCTTTTCGGCATCTTCTTTCTGCTTTTCGATCATCTCGGCATTGGACTTTGCAAATGCACTCTTTTCGTCCTTCTCCATGATCTCGTCACGTCTCGTGATCTCATGATTGTATTCGTTCTTGGTAATGTCCCCCTTGTCGAGCATAACTGTCAGCTGGTCACGGTTATACTCCATGAGATCGTTTTCCTTATCCTCTTTTTTGATGACCATGCCTGCTTCGAGAGCTTCCATGGCATCTTTCTTGACACGTGTCGTGTCACCGTCGGAAGACTTGCCCACAAGATCACCGTACACGGACTTCTCCGTTTCTTCGGCACGCCTTGCGGCCTTTTCGTTTTCTTCCTTATCCTTCTCAGCCGTCTCCTGAGCCTTCAGATCCTCTTCCTTCAGAGCACTCTTTTCCACATCCCGGTCCGCTCTTTCCGGAAACTTCACTTCCTTCAGCACAAGATTATCGATACCTCCGATCTGCATCATAATGTCTACCTCCTTCTCCTCGTGCGCCTTTATCCGACGCAGCCGATCAGTTCCTTCACATCATTGACGTTATTGTCTCTCATATATGTTTCGATCCCTTCGATCACCTTAACGGTCGCATAAGGATCAGTGAAATTCGCGGCCCCCACGGCAACTGCCGCAGCCCCTGCCATTATGAACTCCAGCGCATCTTCCGCAGTCCGGATGCCTCCCATTCCTATTACCGGAATGCTGACCGCGTGCGCTGCCTGATAAACCATCCTGACCGCAACCGGCTTGATCGCCGGTCCCGACAGTCCTCCCGTCTTATTTGCCAGGACAAATGATCTTCTGTTTATATCTATCTTCATACCGGTGATCGTATTGATGAGTGATACGGCATCGGCGCCGCCATCCTCACATACCTTTGCCATCAGGGCGATATCCGTCACGTTTGGCGACAGTTTCATGATGACCGGCTGTTTTGCTTTTTTCTTTATCTCTTTTGTTATGTGTAAGAGCGCTTCGGGGTTCTGACCGAATGCGATCGCGCCTTCCTTAACGTTTGGACAGCTGACGTTTATCTCGAGCATGTCGGCATTCGTGTCGCCGAGCCGTTCCACGACCGAGACATATTCCGCCTCCGTTTTGCCGCACACGTTCACGATCACCTTTGTGTCGTACCCCTCAAGGAACTTCAGATCCCTTTCAATGAAGGTATCTATTCCCGGATTCTGAAGTCCGATCGCGTTGAGCATCCCTCCGCAGACTCCGGCAACTCTCGGTGTCGGATTACCTTCCCACGCAGTAGCGCTCACGCCTTTTGTTACAACGGCTCCGAGCCTTCCGAGGTCAACAAACTCCGAATATTCCATTCCCGATCCAAACGTTCCCGATGCGGTCATTACCGGATTCTTCAGGGTAACACCCGCGATATTTACCGACATATCCGTCACAGTACTACCTCCGATGCCGCAAATACCGGGCCGTCAACACATATTCTTTTGTTCTTTACCTTCGAGTGATCGTCCACATCCGTCGAGCTGCATACGCATCCGAGACACGCCCCGACTCCGCAGGCCATCCTCTCCTCCATCGAGATGTACGCCGGAATATGATTTTCTTCGGCATAGGTCTTGATACCTTTCAGCATCGGACGGGGCCCGCAGGCGAAAATCACGTCGCAGACGATCCCGGCTTCCTTTATGGCATCTATCACCGTGCCTTTGTGTCCGAAGCTTCCGTCATCCGTTGCGATAACAAGCTCTCCGGCCTCTTCAAGTTCCCGCATCAGGAACATCTCGTCTTTACTTCTGTATCCGGCAACTGTCGTAACATTGCATGACAGCTTCTTTGCCAGTTCGACCATCGGCGGGATACCTATCCCTCCGCCGACAAGAAGGGCTTTTGTTTTCTTTTCCGGCTTCTTGCTGACCGGCGATAAGAATCCGTTTCCGTTCGGACCGAGTATCTCAAGAGTATCTCCTGCCTTCATCTTTGAGAACTCTTCGGTTCCGCCTCCGACTACCCTGTATACTATGCGAAGCCTTCCCGGCTGTCTGCTGTCATCGATCTCACAAATGCTTATCGGACGGGGCAGAAGTTTTGTTTTGTCATTCGGATATACCGAAATGAACTGCCCCGGAAGTGCCTCTTTTGCGGCCGATGTTTCAAGCCACATCGAATAAACTCCCGAAGTAAGCCTTTCCTGTGAGATTATCGTTGCTGTTTCTTTTATTTTCATTAAATCGTTTTCAAAAGGACATACCTTTCCACTTTATGTTAAGTATAGTCCATTTTATGCGGATTTTCAAGTTAATTGCGGATTTTGTATACAATATTCCGATTGAAAATCCCCCTCAAAAGATAGTATTATAACTGACATGAGGATAAAGAATATCAGAGTCATCGATCCGTCTGACGGGACCGATGAGATAAAAGCCATTTTCATAAAGGACAAAACGATCGTTTCAAAGGCGGAATACGAGGCTTCGGGAAGCGATTCCCACGACAGTGAAATAGACGGGAGCGGACTTATCGCAGGTCCCGGACTCGTTGATGTTCACGTTCATTTCAGGGATCCCGGACAGACCCACAAGGAAACGATCCATACCGGAGCCGCGGCTGCCGTTGCAGGCGGATTTTCCTCGGTCGTTATGATGGCAAATACCGTACCTCCCATCGACAACGCCGATATCGTAAAGGATGTTCTTGACCGGGCAAAAGCGGAAGATCTGAATATCTACACCTGCGCCAACCTTACCAAGGGTATGAACGGGAAAGAAGTCTGCGATTACAAAGCTCTTCTTGATGCAGGTGCCATCGGTTTTACCGATGACGGCAGACCTGTTATGGATGAAGGACTCCTGAGTGAAGCCTTCAGCGAGATATCAAAGCTCAAAGTTCCTGTTTCCCTTCATGAAGAGGATCCGAAATACATAAAAGAGAACGGCATCAATTCAGGCTCTGCCGCAAAGTCTCTCGGCCTTACCGGCTCCGACAGAATGGCCGAGATAACGATGATAGACCGTGACCTTGAACTTGCCGCAAAAACAGGCGTCATTCTTAACATCCAGCATATCAGCACGCTTGAGGGTGTGGAACTTGTACGCAACGCAAAAAAGACATGCAAAAACATACATGCCGAAGCAACTCCCCATCACTTCACGCTCACGGACAGCGCGGTCGGCAAATACGGAACATGCGCAAAAATGAATCCGCCCCTTCGCGGTGCGGATGACAGGGAAGCTATATGGGAAGGGCTTGCCGACGGTACGATCGATATCATCGCGACCGATCATGCCCCTCATTCAAGAGAAGAAAAGGCGCGTGACTTTGTCAGTGCCCCGAGCGGAATCATAGGACTTGAAACATCTTTTCTGCTCGCATATCAGACACTGATCAAAAAAGAGATCCTGGATTATAAAAAACTGTTTGAACTGATGAGCCTTAATCCCGCAAGACTGTACGGCCTTCGTGCCGGAAGTCTGGCCGTGGGGGATGGCGCTGATCTGATGATTTTTTCACCGTTCGAAGAAACAAAATATCTGACATCGAAATCTTTGTCCTCAAACTCTCCGTTTCTCGGAATGACTTTTGAAGGAAAGATCCTTTATACGATAACAGCCGGGAAAGTTGTCAGAACGGGAAATACCTTCTGACACTAACAGTATTCTTTGAGGTTGCGATCCCTTGCTTCCTCGATACGCTCCCTGCAGAGCTTTCCGAGATGTTTCTGCTCGGTCTTATCAAATTCTTCAGGGATCACGGGATCGAGTATCTCGATAACAACCGGAACGCTTTTGACCTTCGGGAAATGATTTTCGAAGACATTCGCAGTGTTTGAAATGGCGATCGGAATTATCGGGCATCCGCTCTTTGTGGCGATCTTCATACTGCCTTCCTTGAAGTCATTCATCTGTCCGTCACGACTTCTTGTTCCCTCGGGAAAAATGAAAACACTCATGCCCGACTTCACGTTTTCGATCGCCTTAAGTATCGTGGCCAGACCTTGTTTGATATCATCCCTGTCTATGAAAAGTGTATTGTAAAGTGACAGTGCCTGTGCAAATATCGGCACTTTTTTGAACTGCTTTTTTGCAACGAAACATACCATTCCGGGAAGTTTTGTGAGCGTCAGTATCACGTCGAAAAAGCTTTCGTGATTGGCAACATACAGTACCGCCCTGTCCTTCGGTATCTTCTCAAATCCGATGTATCTGACCTTTGCTCCCGACAGAAACTGCACCACCGCAAATATCCATGTCATCATGAACTTCATGTACGCGTTTTTGGCACGCTGCGAGAACAGTCCGATAATATAACCTATGATGTCAACCGGCAGCACGATGATAAAATCGATCACCACCGCGATCACACATACAATGAACCTTATCATTTTTCTCCCCTGATCTTTCTTAAAAAGCCCTCACGTCATCGGCACCCTTGAAGTAGAGTGCGAGCATTCCCGGACCTACGTGAGATCCGGTAACGGGTTCATGAGCGACCATCCATATTTTTTTCGGCTGGGCAATCTTTGAGATAAGATTGGCAAGATGCACCGCATCCTCTCTCCTGCCGCCGTATGATATTCCGACTATCTGCTCTTCGGGATCGACAACAAGATCCCTGTATTTTTCGGCAAGCGCCTTGATCGCCTGCTTACGGCCTCTGGCCTTACACTCGACAACTATCTTGCCTTCCGTATTACCCTTTAATACAGGTTTCAGATCCATCATCGTTCCTAGTGACGCAAGCGCACCCGAGATTCTTCCCGTTCTCTTCAGATGCTTCAGATCATCAACAACAAACACCTGGTACATACGGTATCTTTCAAACTCTATCTGATCCGCTGTCTCATCAAGACTCATTCCTTTGTCCCTGCACTCGGCAGCTTCGACAACAAGGATACCTTCTCCGAGAGCCGCTCCGAGCGAGTCAACGATCCTTATCTTTCTGTCGGGATATTCCTCGAGAAGATCCGCCGCCGCGGTCTTTGCGGAATTGATCGATCCCGTGACACCGCCCGAAAGACCTATGTACAGCACGTCATTGCCATTTTCGAGAATTGCTTCGAAACAGTCGGCAAACTGTCCGGGATTGACCTGGGATGTCGATACCTTCATCCCCTCCTTAAGCTTCTCGTAATACCCGTCATAATCAAAGCCTTCCGTGCTCTTAAACTGCAGTTCCTCACCTTCCATGATAAGCGTAAGATGCACGAGTTCTATACCGTAATGATCTCTTACCTTATCGGTGATATTTGCCCCTGTGTCCGTAACGATAGTAAATGCCATCTTGTTCTCCTTTTACTGACTTTTTTCCAGATACTCGACTATTTCGGAAAAACCCATTCCGTGGGATGCTTTCACCAGTATCGTATCCCCGGGTTTTAAGATCTCTTTTGTCTTATCGGACAGCGCCGTGATAAGAAGCTCCTTATTCGGATAATACCTTATCTCAACACCTTCATGCAATCTTGCTTTTTCATACATGAACTTGGCAGCCGCTCCGACGAATATGAGGGAATCGACTCCGTGGATTGCGGCATAATCGCCGACGTTTCCGTGAAGCTTCTGAGATTCCTCTCCGAGTTCAAACATATCGCCGAGTATCGCGACTTTTCTTCCGAGCGCATATCCCAGCGTATCGACAGCTGCGCACATCGACTTCGGATTGGCATTGTAGCAGTCATCCACGATGGTATACCTGTCGGTATG
>JAEEGL014038466.1_pt1 | contig 11119 bp, 7 predicted proteins | sample 9134231 | NCBI WGS metagenome assembly JAEEGL01 (sample SAMN16246548, study PRJNA631951) | gut metagenome | biome: gut microbiome; feature: rumen; material: fiber-attached | host: Bos | place: Iran: Karaj | collected 2018-10
ACTACGAGTGCCGGAAATGTTGATGTTTCGGGTAACAAGTTGCATGGTGTCTTGTTGAAGAACAAGTACAAGAGTTCCGACAACGCGACGCTGGCTGCAATTACGAAGCCGACGCGGTTGCGTGTGTTTAATGTCAACAATAGCGGCAAGGTAGGTTTCTACAAGTATAGTGGCACGGACTTGTCTGCCAACAAGGTGTACTTGGATATGGCAGATTTTGCCAATGCCAGCTCCAATGAGTTTGACGGCACGTTCACGATGGACTTCAGCCAGACGGTTTCCGGCGTGAACGAAGTGCACGTGGAGGAGACTGTGAAGGACGACCGTTACTACGACCTGCAGGGCCGTGTGGTGGAGCATCCTACGCGGGGCATTTACATCCGCAATGGACGTAAAGTGTATGTGAATTGATAACGGTGTCCCACTTCGGCGTGACGAAATGGGACTTAGGATTTTTGAAACGGCGCCTCGAGTGCTCGAGGCGCCGCTTTTGTTTTTGGGGGGCTTTTCTGGGGGTGTCGGGCGTGCTGGATTTATAGAAATGGTTATCTTTGCAGCAGAAACAGGAGTATGTAAATGATGAATCAAGTGTTGACGAGTGTGCAGAATCCGCGGGTGAAGCAGGTGGTGGCGTTGCAGCAGAAGTCGGCCGAGCGGCGCCGCTGCGGTTTGTTTGTGGTGGAAGGCCGCAGGGAACTGGGGCATTGCCTGGCGGCGGGTTATGAGGTGGCGGAGGTGTATGTGTGCCGCGACATTCTGACAGATGCCGATGCGTTGCTCGGGAGCCTGCAGGGTGTGGCGACGTATGAGGTGACACCCTATGTTTACGACAAACTGGCTTATCGTGGCGGCACTGAGGGCGTGGTGGCTCTTGTGAAGTCACGGCCGATGGGGCTCGATGACCTTCGGTTGGGCGAGCGCCCGTTGCTGATGGTGCTGGAGAGTGTGGAGAAGCCGGGCAATCTGGGGGCTGTGCTGCGCAGTGCCGATGCGGCGCGGGCCGATGCCGTGGTGGTGTGCGACCCGCTGACCGATTTGTATAATCCGAACCTGATACGCAGTTCCATCGGTGCCGTGTTCAGCGTGCCGACGGTGGCGTGCTCCTCGGAAGATTGCATCGCTTTCCTGAAAGCACGCGGCATACGCATCCTGACGGCGCAGTTGCAGGACTCGGAACTGTATTACGACACGGACATGTGCCGGGCTACGGCGCTGGTGATGGGGACGGAGGCCACGGGCCTGACCGACGTGTGGCGCCGGGCGGCCGATGCCCATATCCGCATACCGATGCTGGGCCGGCTGGACTCGCTGAACGTGTCGGTGAGTGCGGCCATATTGCTCTTTGAGGCTGTGCGGCAACGGCAAAAAATGGTGTAAGAACGCCAGGCAGACACAGATAGGTCTGTTCGGCAAAGTCGAAAACTGAAAAAAATCTTTTTCTTTTTGTCTTTGCACTCATTTATTTGTACCTTTGCAGAAATTGAAAACTATAAAGCAAAAATAAAGTATGAAAAAAGTATTGACGCGAATGGCATGGGCCCTGTTGGGCTTGGGTTGCCTGGTGTGTGTGGAAGCGAATGCCGCTGCCGCTCCCGGCGATGAAATTCAACTGAGCACGGATGTGCTGAGGTTTGACGGTGACTATGGCACGAAGGAAGTGAAAGTGCTCAAGGGCAAGAAGTATGAACTGTTCAGCTATAGCGACTGGATGACTTGCACGCAGCGCAAGGACGGCACGCTGGAGATCACGACAAAGCCCTACAACTTCTTCTACCCGCGCCAGGCCAGTGTGATTCTGACCTCGAAGAAGACCAACTATTCCAAGGTGCTCACGGTGATACAGACCGACGGCAGCCGCCGTCCCGAAGTGGCCCCGCGCCTGACCGGCAAGAACCTGCTCCTGCTGAACGATATGGACCTGTCGAAGGCTAAGTTCTATTACATTAAGGAGATACATAAGAACAAGTCGGTGGACAACCACCCCATCAAGATCAAGGCCACGCGCTATGAGCAGGGTATCGCCACCCACGCTCCCTCGACGATGATATTCCGCCTGAACGGAGCCAAGCGTTTCCAGACGGTGATGTCGATAGATGACGAAATCATGAGCCGCAATGAAACGGTGACCCACGGCCATGCCGCCTATGAAGTGCTGCTTGACGGCAAGAAGGTGAAGGAAGGCCAGCTCAACCTGTTGGACAACGAGCCCGCCGTGCTCGACATCGACACGAAGGGCGCCAAGTTCATGACGCTGAAATTCATCGACGGCAGCTCCACCTACGGCGACCACATCTCGATGGGTAACGCAGCCTTTGAATATGATGGCGTGGCCCCCGTGATGGTGACGGAAGAAGAAATGAACGCTCCCGAACCGAAGAAATGCGCCAAGTGTGCGCAAGGCGAAGGTCCGAAACCTTGCTGCAAAGAAGGTGTCGGTCACAAGTGCGGCCAGCCCGGCCATAAGTGTGACAAGCCCGCCGGCGAGCAGTGTCCCAAGTGCAAGGCTGCCGCCGCTTGCCCAAAGACTAAGGCAACGCAGGCCCGTAAGCACCAGCCCCGCAAGAAAGCTCCCGTGCGCAAGAACAGGGCACGCAGAAGATAAGCCCAACATAAAAAGAAGGAAATACATATAATATAATAATAAGCGTATGAAAAAGATTTTAGGAATTTTGTCGCTGGCCGTTGTCATGATGATGGCCGCTGTTCCCGCAGACGCTCAGGTGAAGTTCGGTCTGACGGGTGGTGTGAACCTCAGTAAGATGTCGCTCAACAAGATGCCCGAGCTGTCGTCGAACAACCGTGCCGGCTGGTTTGTCGGCCCGAAGGTGTTGGTCAAGATACCTCTGGTAGGTCTCGGCGCCGATGCTGCCGTGCTCTACTCGCAGCGCCGCATGAACGTGGAAAATGAGGCCGGTGAAAGTGCTTCGAAGAACTATAACTCAGTGGAGATACCCATCAATCTGCGCTACAGCGTAGGCTTGTCAAGCCTGGCTTCGGTCTTCCTGGCCACCGGTCCGCAGTTTGGTTTCAATGTGGGCAACAAGACCTGGAAAGCTTTCGATTCCAAGGACCTCTTTGGCAGTGGCGAAGAGAAGTTCCAACTGAAAAAGTCTAACGTGACGTGGAACATCGGCGTGGGTGCCATGCTGCTGAACCATGTTGAAGCCAGCGTAGGCTACAACTTCGGTGTGAGCAAGCTGGCCAAGCGCTTCGGCAACGAAGGCGGCGGCACCATCAAGGGCAACACATGGCAGCTGAAGGTGGCCTACTACTTCTGATTGATTAACTCCGGAAGTTTTTTTGATCTTTTATACAAGGGGTGCCGGTCGTGAATCCGGCACCCCCCCTTTTTTTGTAGTTTGCAGATACAAAAAGCCGCACCCGGCAGGGTGCGGCCTTTTTTCTTCGTGAATCGATGAAGATTAAAGGATGGAGGAAGAAGCCTTGAATTTGAACACTTCCTTAGCGGCAATCTTAATCTTGGCACCGGTGGCGGGGTTCACACCCTGACGGGCAGCGCGCTTTGTCTTAGCGAATGTGCCAAAACCAACGAGAGCCACTTTGTCGCCTTTCTTAACGGCTTCAACGATAGCTTCAACTGTAGCGTCCAATGCCTTCTTGGCATCAACTTTTGTCAAACCAGCCTTTGCGGCTACTGCATTTACCAATTCTGTCTTGTTCATAATAAAGAGTTTTTAGTGTGTATAGAAAATTGAACTTTGGTTTTTATCTCTGTCATTGCCGTAGGGCGTTCACTGAGAGTGGATTTACCTTTTGTAACTTGTGCAAATATACTGAATGTTGTTTTTATCCACCAAATTTTTTTTAAAAAAAATGCGTATTCTATTTCAAAAAAGGAAATTTTTTTTGAAATTGACCGCTAAAGTGTGCTTTTTTGAGTGGGAATGAAGCAAATGACGTCAGAAAAGTTTCCCTTTTTCCCGCTTTTTTCAAGCGCCGGACCGCTTTGTCGGATAGAACGCCTCGCATGGCCGGTACGAAAACGCCTTTGGTTTTTCCTAAATCCGATTTAGTGCGCACGAAAGCGCCTTTGGTTTTTCAATAAAAGACTCTCGCTCGGCAGAGCAATAAGCTGAAAACTTTGTTTTCTTTTCTTGCTCTGCTCTCGTTTATTCGTATCTTTGCACCTTGAAACCCAAAAATCGACAGACGTATGTTTAATATGCCTCCTATTACGAAGAATCTTATCATTATCAACGCGATATTTTATTTTGGCGCGGTAGTGGGCGTGCGGTGGGGTGTCGATCTGAACGACATCCTGGGACTGCACTATTTCATGGCCAGCGATTTCCACTTGTACCAGCTGTTTACCTACATGTTTGCCCATGCCAACCTCACGCACCTGGCGTTCAATATGTTTACGCTGTGGATGTTTGGCCGCACGATGGAGCGCACGTGGGGCCCGCGCCGTTTCCTGGCGTTCTACATCATCTGCGGTTTGGGCGCCGGCCTGACGCAGGAGGTGGCCCAGACGGGTTCGTTCCTGGTGGCCGGGTTGAACCACTACGAGCAAGTGAATGCCGGCGGTGTGCTGATGTCGATGCCGGAGTATCTGAACGCCTGGACCACGGTGGGTGCCAGCGGAGCCATTTACGGCCTGCTGCTGGCCTTCGGCGTGACCTATTCCAACGAGTATATCATGCTGCTCATCCCGCCCATTCCGATGAAGGCAAAGTATATGATATTGCTGTTCATTGCCTTTGAGCTTTTTTCAGGATTCTATTCCGGCGGCGACGGTGTGGCCCACTTCGCTCACCTGGGCGGCATGCTCTTCGGTTGGCTTGTGCTGCGCCATTGGCGCCGCCAAGAGCGCAAGGCCACAACGGGTTTCACCACTTGGGAGGAATATACGCCCAAAACAACGCAGTCGTATGGGGAACGCCTGCGCTCCTGGCTTCGCGACAAGTTCGGCGGCAACCGGACGCCGGGCAACCGGAGCCGAGACTCCTTCCACGACCGCGGCGATGACTACGACTTCAACCGCCGCCGGCATACGGAGCAGGAGGAGATAGACCGTATTCTGGAAAAAGTGAAGCGTTCGGGCTACGACAGTTTAACCGAGGAGGAGAAAAAGCGCCTGTTCAATGCCAGCCAAAAAAAATAAGCCTTCGCTTTGGCGCGGCCTGTCTCGCGGCGTGCGTCTGCTGCTGATAGGAGCCAATGTGGTGGCCGCGTTGCTGCTGGTGGCCTGCGCATGGTCCACGCATGTGAGTCCGGTGCATTGGCCGTGGCTGTCGTCGTTTGCACTGACCTTTCCCGCCTATTTGGCCGCAAACATGTTTTTCCTGGGCCTCTGGCTTGTCTTCAGGTGGCGCCATGCGCTGATTTCGCTGGCCGCCCTGGTGCTGTCGTGGGGCAGCGTGCGTGCCTATTTCCCCGTCAATGTGCCTAATCCGCACCCCAAAGACTGCATCAAGGTGATGACCTATAATGTGTGGGGCTTTGCTGAAAACGACCACGTCAAGAAGAAAAACAAGAAATTTGAACAAGTGCTCGACTATCTTTCCAAGAGCGACGCCGACGTGGTCTGCTTTCAGGAATACGTGTACTGGGCCAACCGCGACGGCCATAAGGTGGAGGAAGCCCTGCGCAGCAACTGGCGCTACATCGACTCGGTGCATGTGGGCAACGAGAACTTCATGGGCATCTGCTCGCGTTACCCCATCGTGGACCGCGAGATTATCATGAAATACTACCACACCCACGGCGCGGTGGCCTACCGCCTGAAAGTGGGCAAAGATACGGTGACAGTCATCAACAGCCATTTTGTTTCCAATCACATTTCGGGCGACGACAAAGTGATGTATAAGGAAATGGTGACCCGCCCGCGGAAGGGAACGTGGCTGTCTAACCTGCGTTATCTCGGCCGCAAGCTGGGCCGCTCGGGTGCCCTGCGCGCCGTGCAGGTGGACAGTGTGGCCGCCTATGTGGCCCGTCACTGCGACAAACCGCTTGTTCTCTGCGGCGACTTCAACGAACCGCCCGTGGCTTATGCCCACTACCGTCTGACGCGTCATCTACGCGACGCTTATGCCGCCACAGCCACCGGACCGGGAGTGACCTATCATGAGTCAGACCTCTACTTCCGTCTGGACAACATCCTGTGCAGCAAGCACTGGAAACCCTACGGCGCCTATGTGGACACCGGCATCGCCACCTCCGACCACTATCCTGTGGCAGTTTATCTGCAGCTGAAAACAAACTGAAAAACGACCCGCGGGAGGACTAATTAATAAGGAATACGCCTCCGTATCATTAAAAAAATAGCCCAAAGCGGTGGCTAAGTAGGAAAAAATGCCTATCTTTGCACGCTAATTGTGACTAACAATAGAAAAAACAGAAAAATAAATAGTAATAAAAATGCAAAACAAAGGATTTGTAAAACTTATCGCTGTACTTCTGGTACTGATTTGCCTTTACTACTTTTCCTTCTCATTCGTGACCCGTCACTATGAGAAAAAAGCAGCTAAGATGGAAGCCAAGGCCGGCGAGTTCTATTTGGATTCGCTGAAGAACGAAACCGTTTGGATGGGCAAGACCCTCAAAGAGTGTCAAACCCAGCAGATAGGCCTGGGCCTTGACCTTAAAGGCGGTATGAACGTGATTTTGGAAGTGTCGGTTCCCGATGTCATCCGCACATTGGCCGACCACTCTGAAGATGCCCAGTTCAATCAGGCCGTAAACGAAGCAACAGCTGAGGCCAAGAAGAGCCAAAGTGACTTTATCACATTGTTTGTTAAACGCTATCAGGAACTGGCCGGCAAAGACAAGCTCTGCTCCGTCTTCGCCACCCAGCAGCTGAAAGGCAAAGTGGCTACCAACAGCACCGACCGCCAGGTGGAGGAAGTGCTCCGCACCGAAGTGAAGTCGGCCGTTGACAATGCCCACAACGTCATCAGTTCCCGTATCAACAAGTTCGGCGTAGCCCAGCCCAACATCCAGAGCCTCGAAGGCCAGATGGGCCGCATCATGGTTGAAATGCCTGGTATCAAGGAGCCCGACCGCGTGCGCAAACTGCTGCAAGGTAGTGCCAACTTGGAATTCTGGGAAACCTACGATGCCAGCGAAATCGTTCCGTTGCTGACCCTGCTCGACAGCAAACTCGCTGCCGCCAATGTAGGCCAAACGGACAGCACAAAGACTGAGGCCGCCGCTGAAACGGCTCCTACAACCGAAACCGCTGCTGCCGATACAGCCAAAGCTGCTGCTGAAAGTGGCTTTACCTCCCGTCTGGGCGGTGATAAGCAGTCGGCCAAGACCAATGCTTCGGCTTCAGCCGAGACCAAGAAACAGCATCCGCTGGCTTCAATCCTTGAATTTGTGCCCGCACAGTCGTCCGGCTCCATGGTCGGCATGGCTCTGACGCGCGACACTGCCGAGGTAATGCAGTTGGTTAAGTCGGCCGTGGCCAAGACCCTCCTGCCCGCTAACCTCAGCTTGAAGTGGGGCGTGAAACCCTCTGACCGCACCAAGGTGGAGTGTTACGAACTTTATGCCATCCGCACCTCGGGCAACAAGGGCAAGGCTCCGCTTGAAGGTAGCGTTATCACGTCTGCCAACGCGGCTTTCGACCAGTACAACCGCCCGCAGGTTGAAATGGCCATGAACCCCGAAGGCGCACGTATCTGGGCCGCACTGACTAAGAAGAACGTGAATCACGCCATCGCCATTGTGCTTGACGATGTAGTTTACAGTGCTCCTAATGTAATGAACGAAATCACCGGCGGTCGTTCGCAGATTACCGGTAACTTTACCACCGAAGACACCAAGGACCTCTCCAATGTGCTTAACTCCGGTAAGATGCCGGCACCTGCCCATATCGTGCAGGAAGAAATCGTAGGTCCGTCGCTCGGTCAGGAATCCATCAACCAGGGTATCATGTCATTCATCATTGCTTTCATTCTGTTGATGTGTTACATGTGCATGGTCTATGGCTTCCGTCCCGGCATGGTGGCCAACTTCGCCCTTTTGCTTAACTTCTTCATCACGCTCGGTGTGCTCACCTCGTTCCAGGCTGCTCTGACCATGTCAGGTATCGCCGGTATGGTGCTGACCCTCGGTATGGCCGTCGATGCCAACGTGCTTATCTTTGAGCGCACGAAAGAAGAACTGGCCGCCGGCAAGCAACTCAAGAGCGCTCTCAAGGACGGTTACGGCAATGCCTTCAGTGCCATTATCGACTCTAACGTGACGTCTATTATCACGGGTATCATCCTCTTCTATTTCGGAACAGGTCCTATCCGCGGCTTTGCCACCACGTTGATTATCGGCTTGCTGGCCTCGTTGTTCACCGCCGTATTCATCACACGTATCATCTTCGAGCACTTCCTCAACAAGGACAAGTGGACAGACATGACCTTCACTACCGCCGTTTCGCGCAACTGGATGAAGAACCCCAAGTTCCGCTTCATGAGTGCTTACAAGGTGTCGTTCATTATCTTCGCTGCCGGTCTCATCATCAGCTTTGCCAGCTTCGGCTTGCGTGGCCTGGCCCAAGGCATCGACTTCTCCGGTGGACGTAACTTCGTGGTGCAGTTTGAAGACAAGGTACAGCCCGAGACCGTTACCAAATTGTTGCAGGGTGAAATGGGTGATGCCACCGTTACCTGTATCGCTCTTGGAACAGACGGCAAGACCGTCCGTATCAGTACCAACTACCGTATTGACGAAGACGATCCCAACATTGACCCCGAAGTGGAAGAATTTATCTTCACAGCCTTGAAGAAGGGCCAACTGCTGAAGGACGGTGTTGACCTCACCAAGTTTGTTGACCGTGAAAACCGCGACGGCGGTTCCATCATCAGTTCGCAGAAGGTAGGTCCCTCCATCGCCAAGGATGTAACCCGCGGTGCTATCATCAGTGTGATTTTGGCCCTCATCGCCATCTTCATCTACATTTTGATACGTTTCCGCAACGTGGCCTTCTCCATCGGTAGCGTAGTCGGTCTGACGTGCGATGCCATTCTCATCATCGGTACTTACTCCCTCCTCTGGGGCCGTGTACCCTTCTCCCTTGAGATTGACCAGACGTTCATCGGCGCCATCTTGACCTGTATCGGTTATTCTATCAATGACAAGGTGGTCGTATTCGACCGTATCCGTGAATTCCTCCGCCTCTATCCGAAGCGTGACCGCCAGTTGCTCTTCAACCAGTCGTTGAACACCACCTTGGCCCGTACCATCAACACCTCCGTCACCACATTGATCGTGCTCCTCTGCATCTTCTTCCTCGGTGGCGACAGCATCCGCAGCTTCGCGTTTGCCATGATTCTCGGTGTGGTTTACGGCACATGTTCTTCCCTGTTCCTTGCTGCTCCGCTGGCCTTCCTCACGCTGGGTCGCCGCATCAAGGAGAACGATGCTCCCGTAGCCGAAGTGGAAAAGAAATAAGAAAATTCTCTTGTTCTATATAGAACGGGGCCCGCACCAATGCGCGGGCCCCGTTTTTTTGTATGCTTCCTTCTGGTAATGCCGCCGGCCGGTTCGGTCAATCGGTCCTCCCCGTGAGCCTGTCGTAGTCGTACTGCCGTTTGATGAGGCGAGGCCTGCCGGTGTCGAAGCGGTCGTCGAGGATGTCGCGTCGGGGGTCGTAGTAGGGACAGGCTATGCCGGCCAGTCCGAGCATGAGGTGGGGCATATCGTCGGTCATGAAAGGCTTGTCCTTGGCCCTGTGCACTTGGGCGACCACATCAGGATGGGCCATTTTGAATTTCTCAGAGAACCATATGGTCATGGGCACTTCAAACTGGTGGCGGGCCACGACGGGCGAGGGCGGGTTAGCTCCCGTGCGGCCACAGACGAGCGTGTCGTCGTAGATGTGTTCGCCGTGGTCGGCATAGTGCACCACGATGGCATCGTCGTCCTTGAACAACTGGCAGATGCGTCGGATGACATCGTCGTTGCAGCGCGTGGCATTGTCGTAGTCGGCCACCGTCTGGCGTTCAGCGCGGCTGAGGTCGGGCCGGTCTATGCTGTCGGCTGTGAAGTGGCGGTCGCTCTTGGTCAGGCGGTAGCTGTACTTCTGGTGCTGGCCGAAGAGGTGGAATATGACCAGATTTTTCGGCCCGGGGTTGTAGCGGCGGTATTCCTTGACCAGTTGACGGTCGTAACGGTAGAGACGCCGGTTGCGGAAATCGAAGCACATGGAGTCGAGCTGCGGGTCATTGAGGAAGAAGGAGCCGTTGAAGTCGAAGCTGTGCTGCCGGCGTGTGGCCAGAAATTGGTTGGTCAGGAAGGCCACGCGGTAGCCGGCCTTGCGGAACAGGGCGGGATAGAGCACCCCGTCGCACCATGCGCCCTCCTGGTCCATGCTCTGCGTGGAGAGGGAATATTTGAAAACGTTGCTCGTCAGGTTCCAGCAGGCCACAGCGTCGCTGAAGGCCACCAGGCGCCCCGCCTCCTTCTCTTCCTGTTGCCAGGGCGTGGTGGCGCGGCTGTAGCCATAGAGCTGCGAGTGGTGTTTGTTGTAGCTCTCGCCGATGATGAGCACGATGTTCGGACAGTGCGCCGTGCAGCTGTCCACGTCGAGCGCCGCCATGTTGCGGCGCAGCGTGCCCAGCTCGCCGTTGGCCAGACGGAGCATTTTGGCGCTGTAGGCCAGCCGCCAGACGGGCGAATAGAACAGGTCGATGCGTATCTCGGTGCGTGTCGATGTGGTGTTGGTAAAGTACTTCCACATCCAGCCGCGGTTGGTCCATGCCGCCGCGGTGCCGGCCACGAGCACAAGGATGAGCAGCAGGCAGGAGGTCGTCTGTCCGCGTGCCCGGCGCTTTTTGGCGCAGGGGACAGGGGTGTTGTCTGCACCAACTCCGTTTTCGTTACGACTAACTCCGTTTTCGTCCGAACTAAATCGGATTTGGGCTTTCCCTTGCCTTTTCATTAAGAACAGACAGAGCAGGTGCGCCGCCAGCAGCGCCCCGAAGCAGAGCAGTGTGGTGCGCAGGGCCGGGCCGTGGAGGTAGGCCGCAAAAAATTCGCCGGTCTCCTGCGGCGTGGTCTCGGCCCACAGCTGGAGTGCCGTGGGGGTGTAGTTCATGCGGAAGCGCAGGTAGAGGAATACCTCGAAGGCTGCGGTGAGATAAGCGATGACGTAGAGCAG
>JAEEGL014136922.1_pt1 | contig 11119 bp, 6 predicted proteins | sample 9134231 | NCBI WGS metagenome assembly JAEEGL01 (sample SAMN16246548, study PRJNA631951) | gut metagenome | biome: gut microbiome; feature: rumen; material: fiber-attached | host: Bos | place: Iran: Karaj | collected 2018-10
GCTGCGTGGAAGGGATCCTGCAGGAGGACGACAAGGAATTCCTCTTGTACGTCAACACGGAGGAGCACTGGTTAAGGAAGATCGCGCAGAAGCTCTACGCGGCGCTCCTGCCCCAGCCGTCCTTCTGCCATCCATCCTTGGAGGCTGCCGCACGCTTCCTGGAAGAAACGTACGCGGAAGACTCGGCGATTTGTACGTTCCCCTCCTGGAAGGAACTCCACATCTATCTCCCCCTGACAGCCTGGGGAATCCACCTCTATGACGCACCCCGCGCCGGACACTTTCACATCTCTTTGGCCGACAGATATCTGTTGGAATGCGGCCGCACCATCCCGACCGGCTTCCTGCTCACCATCGACTGCCACTTCCCCTACATCCGCGAAAAGGCCCAGGAACTGATGTGGGAACGCAATAAGCGGGCTTTGATTCGGGATATCAAGCGTATGCGTTCCGCGGAATGCCGTTGACGGTGACGAACTGGAAAAACACGCTTAAAAGAACGCTTTACTCCACCCGGACCACCAGGCCTTCTACTGGATAATAGAGGAGACAGTCCAATGGAGCCTTACATTCGCTGGCGGACAGAGCATCGGCATAAACCTTTAACTGACTGGCATATCTTCCTGCCCAATGGTGGCTCTCTTTGTTGAACAAGTCTGAACGCTTGCCAGGGAATGTCTTGTAGTCCACAAGGACGCACCCCTTCTCCGTACGCCAAACAAGATCCATATTACCCGAGAAGACATGTCCATCGAGATCCGTATACTGGAGGGGAACTTCCTGTTCCAGACTCAACATCCGGCCGTAGGTCTCCTCCTTTTCCATCATCAGCCAGTTGAAGAATGCTTCTATACCGGCAACCACTTTCTCCGGTGAGGAAGGATCTTGTATGCCAAAACCCTTCAACGTTGACTCAGCGATCGCAAGATTCGCATCATGCATACCGGGCATACAGCGGGCAAAAATGTGATGGATGCAATCGCCAAAAACGTTGTCATTCAGATGCCCGTGAGGAATATCGATCCGCGCGCCAAAATCCTTGACCGTTTTCACGGAAAATACGGCGGCCTGCACAACTGGATCCGAATACTTGCTGGGAGAATGATATTTGGCACCCTCGCTAACCGGCGCCGCAGACAGCGAGAAACCAGCGTCTTTATACTTCTCTGGCACCGTAACATGCTGAAACATCAGATCCGGCTCATCTTCATAGATGGCGAATCGAGAAGCTCTGCCCGGAATGCCCCAAATATCTACTTCATCGTTCTTGAGTCCAGCCGCCGTCCTGGTACAAGCGGTCGGACAGAGACTCTGGATAACCCCAGGAGAGGTATTTTCAGAAGCGGTGATTACAACCTCTTTCGCGCGGGTAAATCCCACATAGAGCAGCCTTTTCTCCTCGCCTCGCTGTACCGCTCGGCGTACATCCAGAATCTCTTTGGCGGAGGAAGAACCTTCAATACAACGATCAACCCAGTCCTTATCCGGGAGCCGGGGAATAGCCAGGATGCCTTCTGGCTCCCTGGAAGAACCTAAGACAGAAACACCGCTGATAGAACTCTCTTCCTTATAGTCATCCAATCCGCAGAGAATCACTATTTTCCAATCCAAACCCTTTGACTTGTGGTAGGTCAGGACTTTCACGCCTTCGGCACTATTGTCGAATTTCGTCTGCGGTTTGCAGTCTTTTAAGAAAGAAAGATAACCTCGAACATCTGCTTCTGCGCAGAGAGTAACGGACTTATCCTCATACTCCTCAGCCACCTGGCGGAGCAGGTTCAAGTTCCCTCGACGGGCATCGGGGTTGCCCCAATGGCCGCACACTCCATACAAATCAAAACGAGTTATTATCTCATTGATACGGTCCAGTACGGAGTGGGAACGGATGGATTTTGCGAATGATTCCAAACCGGGAACCCCATCCAAGTTATTCTCGCCCTTACCAACCTTTGCAGAGAGTATCGCAAGATCTTCATCCAGGATGAGCTTCCGGATTTCTGCACGGCTCTTCTCCACGTCAATCCCCTCGGAGAGACGCAAGATAGCCAGCACCAGGGAAACTTCCGGTGTGTCGATAAAAGAACCCGGATCGACAAATGCTGTGGGGATATTCTTTTTAACCAAGGCCTTTCCGATATCGTTAACCTGAAAGCCATTGCGAGCGAGGATGGCAATATCGGAAAGAGTATACCCTGCTTTCCTGAAGTCATCGCTCTCCGCTATCTTACAGATGAAAGTCGCAAGGGCGGCTTCGTTTTCGACATTAATATGGTACAAAGAATCCCACTTATTATCCTCTTTATCATCATCAGGATCCAGCCAAACGTGTTGTTTAGGAATGATATCCTTTTTAATACCGCGGGTGTCTGCAAAAGCCGGCACGAAAATGCTGTTCGCAGCGTGCACGAGACTGGGGACAGAACGTCGGGAGACGCCGAGCACCTGAGAAGAATTACCGTTGTCATCTTTCTTAAACCGGGAAAGAGAGGAAGAATCCTCTACCGGGACCGGGAATTTACTGATTAATTCAGCCACGAGCCCGGCATCGCTGCCGGCAAAACCGTAAATGGCCTGTTTACGGTCGCCCACGAACCAAGCCTGCTTACGGATATGGTTGGAAAGGATCTCATAAATGCGGGTTTGAATAGGGCTGGAATCTTGGAACTCATCGACAAATAAGTAATCCACCGATTCGTGGATATCTTCAAGAACTTCTTTCTTCTCCAAAAGACGAAGGAACAATTCCTCCATGTCAGCAAAATCGATGACGCCGGTTTCGTTCTTAATTTTTGCATAGGCATCGATCCACGCGTCCAAGATATGGAATAGCAATTCCGCCACATCAAAAATCATGGAGTAATCCGCCGGGACCAGGTTTTTGCTCAGTATCACGGCCGAGGAAGCGACCTCTCCCTTGCATTCATTGATCTCTGTCTCATATTGATCCTTGGTCGGACCTTTCACTTTTATGGTATGAGGTCTCCCCCATTGCATCTTTTCAAGTTTTTTCAACTCCTTACAGTTGACCTTGAAGGGATCCAGTGAAAGAATCTGATTGACTAGAACACAATTAGACGCATACTGATCTTTTGTAGAATCAGTCCCATTCGCCTCGATGATTCCCTTGTAACCCAAGTACTTTTCCAGGCAAGACTTCTTCTGATCAAACAAGTCCACATTCGGGTCTTGCGTAAAAGTATCGCGGAGCAGTTTCATCGTCCGGTCCCTGAATTCCGGAATCCTGTCCTTCCCAAAACCGTATCCGCGCATCTTGTCAAATAGGTCCCTCAAGGTCTTTTTCCAGAAGTCGTAATCATATCCCTCCATACCTGTGGTAATCCCGAAGGTTTCCACGTATCTGTTGAGGAGGGCCTTCTGCTCGCCATTTACTATTCCCTCGAGCGACCGGTTCATCAGAATATCAGACACGCTCTTGCTGACCGGTTTGACAGACGGGGATATTCCCAAAAGATACCAGTAACGATGAATATACTGGCCGGCGATCGAGTGCAGGGTACCCATCGTGGCACCATTCATCCGGACGGCATCTTCAGGAGCCAAGGCGGCTTTACTCTTTTCGCGAAACTCTGTGGCAGCGGCGTCCGTAAAGGTTGAGAGGATCATCCTTTGAGGATCAGCCCCCTCCTCCTTGACCAGACGAGTGATAATCCTAACCAGCGTGGTAGTCTTGCCGGCGCCCGCACCGGCAGTAATATGATGGACGTGCTTGTACATAACTAGTTGAGTTTACCTTTAAGGACCTTGAACCGTAGATAGGGAGATTTCAACTTGCCCGATGAGACTGTACCATTTTGGAACGCCTCAACCGTCTCCGAATACTTCTGATGGATTTCTTTCAGTGTCTCATCGTATGTCTTTTGCCGCGTACGAGCACCCGACTGTACAGGCTCAATCTGCCCAAATCTGTCATAAAACACGGGATAAGCCGTTAGCAACTCCGCTGTCCGAAGCATGAAAAACGCTTGAGCTTCAACGGGGCCAGGGGTTATAGATTCCGTCCCCTTTTCCACCAAGTTACGGTAAAGTGCCAGTTGGTAATCCGTCCCCTTCCTGATTTGATCCTCCCGGAGCTTGCGGCCAATACTCCCTGCCCACTTGAAATCAATAATGACATAGTGACCCACTTTATTCTTGAGGAGCAGATCGATGGTGCCGGAAATGGTAAGGGGTACGTTATTCGGCTGGGAAATATCGATCATTTTGCTCTCCACCTCACTCCCCACAATGGTCAGGTGGCTTTGGCGAATGATCTCCACCAACTTAGGAATGCTGACCGTCTGCAAATCAGACTTGAATTGTTCGCGATCCAATTGATTCTCGGGCAAATTCAATTCGGCTCCAGTTTCTAAGACGGCCTCTTGGAAGAATGACTCAAAGTCCTCTTGGAACACCCTCTCGAAATCATCCGCACTGACTTCAGGTCGGCTAACGGCAGCTTTGAGATAGATCCGATGAATGATGTCATGTGCGACCAGGCCTTTAATCAAAGAATCATTAGAATCGCCTTCCTCATAAAGATGTAGTATAGATTTAAGGACCCAATCAAGAGGCTGCTCAAACATATCCTCCAACGTGGATGGAGACTCGTGGTCGGGAATACTCAAATCATCGATGGTCAAAGAGCACTCCTCCGGGATTTGTGTTATCCCCCTGAGCGCACAAGATTCCGCCCTCTCTTGTGGAATCGGCTCATAGTCAATTTTCTTCAGTGCGTCGACGCCACCTGCCTCCCGGAGGATGAATGGATGCTTCTCTGGCTTCTTACCTAGGAACGAATCGCAAAACAGAATGGTTAAAGATCCGCCTATATGGGAAAGACCGGCAAGAAACAGGTCTTCATTCAACTGTAGAGCATCTTCCCGAGACCATACATACGGAAGCACATCCGACAAGGCAGAGATATCTGTCTGGCATAGAAACGACAACGGTGCAGGAGTCTCCACAAATGAGCCATCTACCCAAATGACATCCCGTACGTCCTCGGCTATGTTCTCAATCGAAGGGACGACGGCATCCGAACCAACGATGGCATGCCAGGCGACGGAAGAGGATGGCGAAGATACAGTCCGGAGCACCTGAATAAACTCATTCTCGGGAACGGTGGTCTTCCGGTCAAAACCAATCTCCTTACACTGGAACTTCATCTCCTCACAAGCAGACATCAATTCCTGCCACTGATCTAAGTAAGGGTTCTGTTGATCATTCTTATCCGCCGCTGCCTGGACACAAGCTTTCGCCCAGGACATAATCTGATTGCACATCCCCTCGATCCGATGATATGTCAAGGGTTGGCCAGGTTCTGGCAGCAAAGCCTGGATCTCCGCAAGCCGAGATGGATCTCCCTCAGCGAAATTGGCGATGATCCCGCTAAATTTTCCGAATCCATGCTTACAGATGATGCTACTCAGCAGGGATCTCCGAAGACTCTTGTTCCCCTTATCGTATTGATCCAATGGATGGCTAGAGGAGGATAGATAATCGCGGTACGCCTGGACATCGCCCCCATCCTTCAAGAGCATCATTGCACTGGTGAACAGGTGGATGGCCGGGCGAGGCGTCTTCGATGCGGATGCTTTCCCATGGGGACGGCCAAATGCGGCCATCGCTGATGCCAGAGTCTGGTCATCCGAGCAAACCAACAGCGCGCTGTTACCCCGAGCTGCAGCCCACAAGCATGCATCGGCACTGTCCCGGAAACGTTTGATTTCAGGTTTCGGAGCACTCTGCCCAATAGCTCGATCAACGGCTATCCCACATCGCCGCAAGTGCCCTAGCACAGCCTTCTGGACCGGATGTAAATGAGTCTCCGAGACATGCACCTTGACAGAGAACCCATCCAAGGATGATTCCTTCTCCAAGGAAGCCAGCAGAGCCTGCCAGCGGTCCGCCATCGTACACACATTGTCCGCAAGTAGCAGCTCCACCTCAGATAAGCCGCGGAGGATGGATTTTGCGCCCGCAGTTAAATGTTCCGGGATCTGCGAATCTGCTTTCCATCCGGAAAGAACCAACTCATCGCGCCACCGAAGCAACTCCCCTGCCGTCGCAAGCGGGGCGAGTCCCAAAGACTTGGCGAAGAATATCTCCGGATTCTTTATTGCAGCTTCCTGCGCCGCTTTCGTATATGCCGCCAAAAGCTCATGCTGCGGCTTCTCTTGGGCCGTCAGCCCGAGCTTGACCTCCAAGTCGGCCAACAGGCCCAAGGAGCCGACATAGGCATCTCCAATCTTGCAGGCGCCCTTATTGGGCTCTCCCGACCAGGCACCGGAGTCGAATTTTGGATTAAAGTGTAGTGTTATCATGTGTTGAGACTCGATATATTATTTATTCGGCCGTAGCCACCTCGATAATGGCCGATCACCGCCCTTCTATCATAATCCTTGGGCGAAGATAAAGAACTGGTTCAACTGCATAGTATATCTGCCGAACAATCCTGCGTTGGCCATCATGGCCGGAGGGCCGGCCTGTTTGAGAATGGCCCGGAAACCATCAATCTCGCCCCAGGGAACGGAAGTCGCGGTCTGAAGGCCTTTTTCAGCCATCCGTTCTTCCACCAAGGGCTTAGCCTGTAATGCTGCGTCATAAACCTTCCAGAATCGTTCATTGACATCGAACACATTACCTTGTCCTGTAAAAGCGAAGGTTCCCAGAACGGAGAAATCATCACGGATGCCGTCGATGATTTCCGTTAGTTTTTTATTGTAATCACACATTGTTGGAGAAAAGTAAAAGTTAATCTGAGCATGTAAATCATCCTCAACATCAAAGTTAAGAATTATATTTTAGAAACCAGTGGAGTCAATTAATCGAATGATTGCGTAATCTGCTTTGTATTATTGGAATAATGGTATTATTTGACTATTTTTGAATTTGAACAAAAGTACCAGCGACTTTATTTCATTATTTACGTTTGAGAAACTAATTTACCAAAGCATATGGACACATCATACAATCCGGCAGAACGGCACAGATCCATGGTGGAAGAATGGATTACTCGGCGGGATAAACACTTCAGCTTAAAACTCTCGGCGGGGGTATATTATGATGATGGCTTTGATTGTGTGGAACGTTATCTACCTTTCTCTCAAAAAGAAATAGAGTGCCTTCTTCGGCATGGGGAGGAAGTAAGATATGCCTCGGAAACGGATCCAACTGCTACTCATACTCTATTTTCAAAGCTTTGGGAGACCCCAGATGGCGAGGAAGCTAAAGCACTTGTTGACCGCATCAAGAAAGACGTCGTGGGTGTTGGTGGAATGGAAGGCGTTACGGAAGTGGAGCTTTATGAATTATGTGATCCTTTCATAAAAATCTACCGTTTTTCAATTCTATTATTTGAGGACGATACTACGTCTCATAGTTTACAGGATGCTACTCCTATCAACCTGTCGATGTCGGATGAGGATTATACTGAATTAATGATAGCTATTCTTGATGACCGGAGTCTTAGCTACAATGAATTGGCAGTCAAATGCCCAGATGTGTATTCTCGTCTCTACGAGCAACTTGTTGACGACCCATACCATACACATACCGAAGTTGACGTGAAAGGCCCCTTCATTCTTCTTTTCGATGAGATACAAGAAGATGCATTTAAGATTGCTGGAGAACCGCCATTCAGTGGCGTTTTTATGGCGTGGGAGGATACGAGATTTGCATACCCTCATGTTTTGCATTTGGCCAAACTGCACATCGTGGATAAGGAAGTCGTAATAAGGGACATGGCTATGCCAGGTGATGGAGCTTGCGCCTTCTACCAGAAGGTCTATTACGGCTTTCTGGACGAGGACCTCATGAGAGTTTTGGGAACATCGACTTGCGATGAGACCCTAAAGGAATTAAAAAAGAGGTTTGGTTCTCGAGAAAGAATGGATCAGTTTGAGGATTTCCTCGTTGAGGCCGGTATCCCATTTGAAACATTCTTGACGGACGAGGACGCAGCACCTTCAGAATGGTTCGAGTTGGAGTATGAAAATTACATTCATTATCATTACCCAAATGAGGCGCTTCAAAAGATCTTGGATATGATCCCGAAGGAAGACGTCAAGGAATGATTATTTTAGTGCGACTCACAAATCGAGTCGCACTTTTTTCTTCCACTCATCTCAAGAGCATACACCCTTATTCTAGAAAGTTCACCGCCTGCGGTGGCGGGAACTTACTATCAACTCCGGCTATCGCGGATCGATATAGACAAATCTGTCGGGATCCAGTAAATCAGCTGCGTTCAACTCGTTTTTAAAGTAGTCTAACATAGCCTTTTCTGAGTTGAAATCCTTAGCCAAGCAATACCGACTGATAAACTCATTATAGCCTCCATCAATGAAATCCTGAGGATGATATAAACAGAGCAAAGCCCACTTTCCATTCAAGTCTTCGGTGGTAAGATAATGCTGCGCTCCAGGCTGATGATACGCCCTCTTATTCATGTAAAGGTGCGCTTTCTTATACCCAAAACCCTTGTGGTCGGTCCTGAAGAAATTCCCGAAATCCTGGCCGGAGCCATCCACCATCGTAAAGATCCCAATCTTTCCTCGAGAATCCTTTAGGAATAGTACATCATAGGATGTAAAATGCCCAATATTAATGCCGTAGTATTGAGTAACGACCATAGTTTTTGTCAAAGACTTTGGGTCGATTTTTCCACGCTTTGTGGGGTAGTAGTCCATAAGAAATGGAGCTGAAACGTGAGTGTCGAGATACCAGTGCCTAACAGCGGGGTTGTAAATAACTGTCTGTTCGACAACCTCGCTACTACACAAGAACTCTGGTCCATGACTGGATTCAATGTCGTTTTTCATCTTGAATAAGATTAAATTGGTAGTGTTCTAATATGTGTGTCCAGATTTGATGGCGAAGATCATGCTAATACTCTTCCACATGGAGCTTCAGACCAAGGCCCTGGGAGATTTGATTCAGTTTTGTCTGTATATCTCCCTTGCCGTACTTGGTGAACACCATGTATCCATCCAACTTGCGCTGAGTCTTTGTAGGATTGACCAGGTTGTCCAGATATACTTCAGTACCGATAAAAGGCACATATGGGGTATTCCCCTTTCCTGCACGACCGGTCAGGCCAAGGGCTCGAACCTCCTCGATGCCCGCACGATGGATAACCTCAAGCATCGTATCCACATTCTTCTTCTCATGGATATAGTCTCCATTGGGATACACAACAAGAATAGAATGATTCGGGGCCTCGTTAGCCTTTATGTTAGAGAGACGCTGCTGGAAACTTGCCTCCTCACCGACGAGGGCTTTGCGAAGTTCATCAACATCCATTTGCATGAAGAAAGCGTTGATATCAGTTCCCCGAAGTTGCCTGGTTGAAGCATCAGCACGGACATACAACTCTGTCCTCTTAAACCACACGGGGACCTTACTCTTCTTCACATTAACTACGCAGATCGTCACATCGCCTAACTTCTGAAAAACCATAGAGAGGAGGGATGTGGCAAAAGCACCAAGATTCTTGCCGACCCAATCCAGCAAGAAACGTTTATACCCGTCCTGATTTGAAGGATAGGAATAGCCTTGAAAGGGCGGGAATAGATTCAAATAGCAGAACTCGTCCAAAACGCTGTTTGTAGCATAGCCTGCGTCGTCGACCCCGATATACAATGTCCCGCCGTCTTGATTCATCAGCGAGGCAATTGTCCGCGTAATCACGTCTAACTGTTCCTCGCTAAGAGAAGAAGTCCTAGCTAAGAATAATAGGGAGGTCTTAAATTCAATGGTTAAACCTTCGACAGCGTTGATTTTCTGATAACTATTATTCGTATTATTCGGCATGCTCAAATGTTTTTTATTTATTCCTACCAAAGGCCAACTTCTTTCATCCTATCATTTTAATTTTGGGATAGACCCCCAGAACAGTGAAAGTTCTATTCCATAGGAAATAGCAAAAAAATCACTCAAAGATAAGATGCCCTTTTTCGAAAGCACCAGGATAGAGAAATTTTGACTCACGATCGGAGAATTTGACTATGATGTACTTGTCATCGAGGGCCATTACTTCGCCGGAGCCGAAACTCTTGTGGACAACGATATCACCAACCTGAAGACGCTCCCAGGGTTCGAGTTCCGGTTCCGTTGATGGTTGTTCGATGGCAGCTTTTACATCTGTAGTGACATCCGGGTCTTCTTCTGCGGCCTCCTCTTTGTATCTGACTGAAGTGGGCTCTTCCATCTTCGAGGTGTCAATGGCGGTATCCCAGAGGCCGATGACGCTGCTAGTGTGCTTATCGATACCCGTGTACTCCAGGGAAGAGTCCTCGTAGCGCTTGAACTTGTAAACAGCGTCATTCATCAGTTCGCTATTGAATACGCCAAGGCTAACAAGTAGGCTGAAATCCTTGAGAGTAAGGCCGGTGACTTTGCGGAAGAGCTCGGGTTCCAACTGTTCAATAACGTCCTTGAGACAGTATTCGCGGAAATCTGTGAGATACATGAATACTGGGATGCGGGTCGCGAACTTGATGAGTTTCTCCTGAATATCCTTACGCTTGCTCTTATATTCTTTCTCCTCTTCGGTTAGCTGCCTTTTCTCCCTCGGAGTGAGGTTATCGCCATTCTCCTTCTTGGTTTTCTTGACGTGCTCGGACTTGTTGATGATAGTCTCGATGTCGGAATTGAGATTACGAAAGCCTTCGATGTTCATCAAGGCCTTCATAGCCTCGGGATTATTCATCAGGCGCTGAAGAGTGGCATTATCCACATTGACCAGCACGGCGCTCTCCCAGCGGCGAGCAAGCAGCGTAGCCGTGGTTCCGCTCATCGCCATATCGAGCACGCCGGCGGCATCAATTTCCTTCATCGAACAGCCGTCGAAGGCCACGATGGGCAGGAACTTAATGAACTGCTCCACCTTCTTTTCCGGGTTACTCTCGTGGACATTGAGTTGGCAACTATATTCTTCTACCTGACGGAGTGCCCGGTTGGGAGCGAAATCAAATACGTAGCAGAAGGGTTTGAGAATCAGTTCCTCGCCCCATTCATCCTTTGTGGTCCAGGGAGACTGGACGCGGAAAGCAGCCTGGAAATAAGTCTCCGGAGAGGTGGTGTTGCGCAGCATCAGAATGCCGGTCCAAGGCTTCAC
>JAEEGL014617749.1_pt1 | contig 11119 bp, 5 predicted proteins | sample 9134231 | NCBI WGS metagenome assembly JAEEGL01 (sample SAMN16246548, study PRJNA631951) | gut metagenome | biome: gut microbiome; feature: rumen; material: fiber-attached | host: Bos | place: Iran: Karaj | collected 2018-10
GCTTTTCTCTTTTTTGGGACCCTGATGGATGTCAGGTGTTGGTGCGTGGGAGTTTATAGGCGCGCATGACGATCTCCCGTTTTAGGGCCTCAGAAACCCATGTGTAGCCTCGATTTTTCGGGTCTTTCTTGAACGGGGGAATATACCTATACCACCCCTCTCCGGTTCACGGAATGATACCCCTGAGAGGCGCGAGAATCGGGTGCCCGAATCAGCGCAATTTGAATTGCGGAAAATCTGCTTTCTCTGAAAAAACGCAAAAACCTCTTTCCTCCGGCGCAAGGATTTGTATGAAATTGATCTGAGCAAACGTCAGCAGCAAAACCAACACAGAAAAGATCTCAATCCATTGCATCTGGATTAAGTAATACGGGAGCACTCACTATATACCAAAGAATGATTACTGAGCGATTTCTGCTATGATTTTCAGTCGAAATTCATTGCTTTTTTTGTGATGTTATGTTATAGTATCAAGTATAGATATATTTCATCTTTCATCCCACCCGTTTTTTGCAACATAATTTCCCCTTGACGATAGAGGAGGCGTGTTGAACGTGAGACTATCCAAGTCGCAGCAACTGATTTATGAAATGGAGAAATACGCAGGCGGTTCCATCGCTGTCGTCTGCGGAAGCGTTTTGTTTAACGGTATCGCCGATGTGGAAACGCTTCTACGGTCGGCGAAGGAGCTTTACCATTTGAACGACGTGCTGCGTCTTCGAATTGCGGAGACGGGCGAGGAATTGGAACAAACGATCCTTGACGTTTACGATGCAGTTATCCCTGTTCTCCGTTTTGAGACAAAAGCAGAGCTTGACCAATACGCGGAAAAGTATGCAACGGAGCCAGTGGCGTTGCGCGGCTCTCTTTGTGAGCTGTCCGTCGTCGTCCTGCCCGGGAAATACGGTGTCCTCGCAAAACTGCACCATCTCATCAGCGACGCCTGGACCCTGGTTCTGCTGGCGTCTCAGTTTTCCGCGCTTGTCCGTGGAGAAGCGCCGACTGCGTATTCCTATGCGGAGCATATCCAAAAGGAGCAGGACTATCTCCGGAGCGAACGGTATGAAAAGGATCTTGCTTTTTTCCTGGAGCAGTTCCGGCAATGCGAGGACGTGACATATTTATGCCGCCGTCAAAGCGGCAGCTTTTCCGCAAGCAGAAAAAGCGTTCTCATTGACCGCGAGGAAGCGGTAGCAATCACGGAATACTGCAAAGCGCACAAAATCTCCGTGTTCTCTCTATTCATGACCGTATTAGCAACTTACATCAACAGAACGAACATGAACGTAGAGCACTTTTTCATTGGCACGGCAGTTCTGAACCGGACCGGCGTCAGAGAGAAAAACACCGCCGGAATGTTTATCAATACTGTGCCCGTAATGGCCGATCTGCAAAACGAGGGCAGCTTTGCTGAGAATCTGGATCGAATGGAGGCATCCCTGCTCTCCGCTCTGCGGCATCAGAAATGCAATTACGGCGACGTTCTGACAGCCCTGCGGAAAAAGCATGACTTCCGCGAAAAGCTCTATGACGTGGTATTGAGTTATCAGAACGCCTCCTTGTCCGTAGACGGCGAGACTTCGTGGTATCCCTGTGGGATGCAGACCGAGAGCCTGCAGATCCACATCGACGACCGGGATCATGAGGGCGTTTTCCGGGTTCAGTACGATTACCTGGCTGACTGCTTTACCGAAAGAGAGATCGACAAGCTCCATTCTCATTTGCGGAACCTTTTACAAAGTGGGATTCAGAGCAGCGAGAAGCGGCTTTACGAGCTGGACCTGCTTTCTGCGGACGAACGCAAAAAGCTCATGGTCGACTTTAACGACACAAAGACCGACTATCCGAAAGATAAGTGCGTTCACGAGCTGTTTGAGGATATGGCCGCAAAGATCCCGGACCATCCTGCTGTCGTTGCTTACGATAAAACCCTGACTTACGAAGAACTCAACCGGGAAGCGAATCGCGTTGCACACAGCTTGCTGACCCTCGGGATCGGCAAGGGAGACATTGTCGCCGTTATTCTCTCGCGTTCCTCACACCTGCTCCCCGCATTATTCGGCGTTCTGAAGACTGGTGCCGCCTATATGCCTGTTGATCCGGATTACCCGCAGGAGCGTATAGACTATCTTCTGAATGAAAGTCGCACAAAATATAAGATTACCGACGACGGCATTGAATCGCTGATTGCTCACGACAATACGCAAAACCCCGGTGTTCCCGTATCGATGGACGACTATTTCTGCGCCCTGCATACGTCCGGAAGCACGGGAAAGCCAAAGCTCACGGCCCTGATGCAGCGGAATCTGCTAAATTTCCTGTACGTAAATTCCGAGTTCTGGGAAAACGTAGAAACTGTTATTTCTACAACGATCGTAACCTTCGATATCTTCATGCAGGATACGCTGCTGTCGCTCTGTATGGGGAAGAAAGTCGTTTTGGCCAGCAACGAGCAGATTTTCAACCAGGCTGAGTTTGAGAAGCTTTTCAAGGGAGAAAGCAACGTCATGTATTTCGCGACACCGACAAAGCTGACTGCCTATATCAAGCAAAGCAAGACCGCCTCCTTCTTGCAGACGATCACTTCCCTGATTGTAGGCGGCGAGGTGTTCACGGATGAGCTTTACGATCTGCTCAAGCAGAAGATGGGAACTCGCGGAATTCGAAACGGATATGGACCAACGGAAACGACCTTGGGCGCTATGTTCTATGAGCTCGGCTCTGAAGATCGGGAAGAGCCCGACGCCGCCCCAGCAGGTCAGCAAGCAGATGCCCTTTCCAGGCTACTCCCCCCGGAAATTAATCCTTCCAAGACTCTTCAATATATACGGCCTCGCAGAAACGTCTTTGTGGGCCGCTCGGGAAAGCTCCGAATCTTTGCCGGATATGGGCCAGCGGAAACAACCATCGGCGTATCCTATGAGGAGCTCCTTCCCAAACAAGAGTTGCTTAATCACCCCGACATAAGCAGAAACGCAGGATGTGGCAATTGCCCCACAGACCTGTCATCCGTTTATACAGCTTCAAGAGAGCATAACATTTATGGACCAACCGAAGCTACTGTCTGCTCAACGCAAAAGTGTATGGATCTATAATCTGTATGGTCCGAATGAGGCGACAATCTGCTGTACCGGCAAACGGGTTTATTTGCAGAAAAACACTTGATCCACAAGCGAGGAACTATTGTCATGAAGCTCACCATCGGAAAGCCAATCGGAAACACCCAAATCTATATTGTTGACCGCTATCTGCAATTAGTGCCTATAGGCGTTACCGGCGAGCTCTGTATTGCCGGCGACGGCGTCGGGGCGGGATACCTGAACCGTCCTGAGCTGACTGCGGAAAAATTCCTTGATAACCCTTTCGGAGCAGGCAAGCTGTATAAAACCGGTGACCTTGCCTATTGGCGTGAGGACGGAGAAATCGTTTTTGTCGGCCGCAACGATTATCAAGTTAAAATCCGCGGCTTACGCATCGAACTGGGCGAAATTGAAAAGGCGATCTCCGCAGTAGACGGAATCTCCCAATCCGTGGTAACTGTACGCAAAAACGCGGAGGGCCGGCAGCTGATCTGCGCGTTTTACACCGGTTCGGCAATGGATGCCAAAGAGATCCGTGCTGAGATCGGGAAAAAGCTGCCTCAATATATGCTGCCCCACAGCTTTACGCATTTGGCCGCGTTTCCGCTGACTCCCAACGGCAAGGTCAACCGAAAGCTTTTACCCGACGTTGCCTTGGACGATTGCGATACCGAATATGCCGCGCCGATCACGGAAACGGAAAAAACGCTCTGTGCGCTTGTCGCAAAATCGCTTCAGATGAACCGGGTCGGGCGAAACGATGATTTTTTCGATCTTGGCGGAGACAGCTTACTTGCTATTTCCCTTCTGAGCGAAATTGAATCCGTATTCGGCAAGAAATTGGAAACCGCTGTCATCCTGCGGCATCCTGTGATGCGGGAATTAGCTTCCGCCATTGATACGGCGGAAGACGGCGCGGAGGAGATCCCCGTTCTTCATAGAAAGCAATACCCGCTTCTCCCGCAGCAGGTTGGCATTTATACAGCCGTTATTACGGGAGCCCAACCGCTGACGTACAATATGCCCATCAAGATAACGCTTCCGGACAGCGTGGATCTGAACAGGCTGAAAGCAGCAATTATCACCTTATATGATCAACACGAGGAGCTGCATTATCGTTTCGTCCAGAAAGCGGACGGCATCTTTGCGGAGTACGACGAGGAAGCGAAGTTGATCATTGAAGACGTTTCCTCTCCGGCTGCTTTTGTGCGTCCGTTTGACCTGCAAAGAGCGCCTTTGATCCACGTTGGTTTGTCTGATCGCAGATTGTTCATCGATCTGCACCATATTCTTGCAGACGGCACCAGCGTTCATCTGCTTTTGGAGGAGCTTCAGCTTCTGTATGAGGGCAAACAGTCCCAGAAAAGCAATATCACCTTCGGCGATTATTCGTACTATCTTCACAGTCTCATCAAAGGCAATCAGTTTTCGGACGCAATCCGGTTTTACGAAACGGCGTTTTCTGGAGAATGGGAACCTGTTTGTCTGCCGCCCAAACAGAATCCCGGTTCAGGTGCCCAACGGCATAAGCTGTTCCTGATTACTGTCGACCAATTAAAGCGCTCAAAGCAGATGGCCCGGAAGCTTGACGTTACCGATACTGCATTTCTGCTTGCGGTTTATGGTATTCTCCTCTCAAACTATTCCGGGCAGGACGATATTCTGACGTCCGTCGTCCTTACAAACAGAACTCGCGTACAAACAGCCCAGATGATCGGTATGTTTGTCAATAACATGCCTGTTTTCCTGCACCTTCTTCCCGACCAGACCTTTGGCGAATACGTTATGGCGGTTCATGAAACGCTGCTTTCCATGTATCAATACCAGGAAATGCCTTTTATAACCGTTGCCGATACACTTGGCATCGCCAACAAGGCTGCCGTCAATACGTCATTTGTCTATCAGGCTTCCGGTCCTATGGGGATTTCTTTGGACGGAGAAGCCATTATCCCACAGGTGATCAGTACACATACGGCAAAGTATGACCTTATGATGGAAGTGACGCCGGCTCAAAACGAAGCGCTTCTGAGGATGGAATTCTCGGATGCTATGGAACCCTCTATGGTTGAACGGATGGCGGAAAGCTACGGACTGCTGTTGGACACGATCACCGAGGATACCAAGCTGAAAGACGTCAACGTCGTTTCCAGCGCCGACAGGGATCGGGTTCTGTACGAATTCAACAACACCTCTATGCCTTACCCGAAGGACAAGCTTGTTCATGAGCTGATAGAAGAACAAGCTGCCAAAACACCGGAAAAAGCCGCAGTAGTGGCATGCGACAGAACCTTGTCCTATCGGGAGCTGAATGAGACCGCTAACCGAATCGCACATTCCCTTACAGCACGCGGTGTTGGAGCGGGCGATATCGTCGCAATCATTCTGCCGCGGACGTCTTTCCTCATTCCGACTTTGCTCGCGGTATTGAAAACCGGTGCCGCCTATATGCCCGTCGATCCGGATTACCCGCATGACCGCATCGAATATCTCCTTTCCGAGAGTCGGGCAAGCTTTACCGTCACCGAAAAAGAGCTTCCCGCTCTTCTTGACAACGATTCCTGCGGCAATCTTAACCGGGAGGTCGAGCTCACGGATTACTTTTGCGCTTTGCATACGTCCGGGAGTACCGGAAGGCCGAAGCTTACCGTACTGACGCAAAAAAACCTGCTGAATTTCCTGTTTGCGAATCGTAGTTTTTGGGAAAACGTCGATACCGTTATCACTACGACGATCGTAACGTTTGATATTTTCATGCAGGACACGTTATTATCGCTCTGCATGGGGAAAAAGATCGTTCTTGCAAGCAATGAACAAATATTCAATCAGGCGGAGTTCGAGAAGCTTTTCGATGGAGAAAACAACGTCATGTTTTTCGCGACCCCGACAAAGCTTACCGCCTATATCAAGCAAAGCAAAACCGCTGCTTTCCTGAAATCTATTTCCACTCTGATTGTCGGCGGCGAGGTTTTCACAGACGAGCTATACGATCTGATCATGGAAAAAACGGGCGCGGGCGCTGCGGACATATCAGAGCAAACAGAAAAACCGTGGACAGCATGTACAACGTTAACGGTCCGGCGGAAACCTATATTGCCACTGATGAAGCAGTCCCTTCGGACCAGCAGTGTACATCCAGTGAAGAAATGCTTCCCTTGGAGCAGAACGGAAATGTATCTTTGACAAGCCCCCCCTCCAAAAAAAAAAAAAACAATCATCCCCGCAGGACTCTTCAACATGTACGGTCCCGCGGAGACATCCCTGTGGGTCACAAAGAAAGCTTCGTATCTATAATGGATACGGGCCAGCAGAAGTAACCATCGGAGTATTATATAAAACCATCCACCTCGGGTAATCTATCCTGCTGGCGAATCTCAAATATCTATGGGCCTGCTGAAGCATCACTATGGGCCATACAGAAAACGGTACGATTGGGCTGTACCTCTCTGGATTACAATAGTCATAGTAAAACATAGGTTCGGTAAATGATACCAGAAACACAAGGCCATAAGTCTTTGGAGGAAACATGAAAGTTACGATTGGAAAGCCAATTGGGAACACACAGATCTATATTCTGAACCGTTATCTGAAAATGGTTCCCATTGGTGTCATCGGTGAGCTTTGCATTGCCGGGGACGGTGTCGGCGCCGGATATCTTAACCGGCCCGAACTGACCGCAGAAAAGTTTATTGATAATCCGTTTGGTAACGGAAAAATATACCGCACCGGCGATCTCGCCTATTGGCGTGACGACGGAAGGCTTGCATTTGTCGGCAGAAATGATTTCCAGGTCAAGATTCGCGGCTTAAGAATCGAGCTGGGAGAAATAGAAAGCGCGATCCTCGCCGTTTCTGGGATCTCCCAATGCGTCGTTGTCGTAAGAAAGAACACAGAAGGACGGCAATTGATTTGCGCTTTTTATACCGGAGCAGAAATAGACGCCAAAGAATTACGGAATCAAATCGGCAAAAAGCTGCCTCAGTATATGCTCCCCCATGCATTTGTGCATTTGCAGGAGATGCCCCTGACCCCCAGCGGAAAAATTGACCGAAAGGCTCTCCCGGAGGTTGAGCTCCAGTTGACTCGCACGGAATACGTCGCTCCAAAGACGGAACAGCAGATCCTGCTCTGCTCCGTCTTTGCAAAAACGCTTGGCCTTGATACGGTTGGAATTCAGGATGACTTTTTTGATCTTGGCGGAGACAGCTTAAAAGCAATTGAGCTGCTCTGTCACGCGCAGGACTCCGGGCTGACCTTTGAATTGCAGGATGTTTTTGAACACCCCACCGTCGAATCGCTTTCGGCAAAGCTGGGAGAAGCGCCTGCCGATGCCGTTTCACTCTCCGAGGATCAATTTGCAAAATACAATCCTCTTTTAAAACTGAACGCTTTTGAGCCAGTTCCTGCTGCCCAGCAAGCGCTCGGTCCCGTTTTCCTGACTGGCGCGACCGGGTTTCTCGGGGCCCATATCCTCGACGCCTTGCTGAAATCTGGATGCCCGAAGGTTTACTGCCTAGTGCGCAGCGACAACGCCCGCTTGTACGACCATCTGCGCTATTATTTTGGCAACGATTTTTCAAACGATAGCAGAATCGCTCCGATCACAGGAGATCTTTCGTATTTAAGTGAGCTGACGCTTCCGTGCCCGATCTCTCTGGTTATCCATGCTGCCGCAACGGTCAAACACTACGGCAACTATGAGGAACATCACAGAATCAACGTCCTGGGAACCGAAAGCGCAGCCGCATTCGCAAAACGCCATGGCGCGCAGTTGATCCACATCTCGACGACGAGCGTTTCCGGCGCCGCCTTCCCAGGCATCGCTTCAGCATCCATGGAAAATGAAAAGCTATTTTCCGAAGAAAACCTGTACATTGGCCAGAGTCTGGATAACGTCTATATCCGCAGCAAATTTTTCGCTGAATGCGCGGTCCTTGACGCCGCTCTGGAGGGTTTACCGGCAAAAATCATTCGGGTTGGAAACCTTACAAACCGCCGCAGCGACGGCATGTTCCAGCCGAACTATGAAAGCAACGCTTTTTTGAACCGCATCAAAGCGATCCTCGAATTGGGTGCATTCCCGGATTACCTGATGGACCTTTATGCAGAGTTCTCTCCGATTGATGATACCGCTGACGCGATCGTCCGGATCGCTTCCCGCTGGCCGCAAAAGCAAACGGTTTTTCACGTCTATAACAACCGGCATCTGTATTTCCGCGATATGCTGCCGATGCTGCAAACGCTCGGCCATCCGGTGCAGATCGTTTCCGGCGAGGAATTCTCAAAGCGTCTTATGATCGCCTCCGATCCCATCGTCCGGAAGGCTCTGGTCAATGATCTGGACAAAAGCGGACGGTGGGTCATGGACTCCAATATCCGCGTCCGCTGCGACGCCAGCGTTGAGCTGTTGGCACGGCTGGGCTTCTGCTGGCGGGAAATCGATCTCGCTTATCTGAAACAGTTCCTGGAGCATTTCCGAAGGATCGGGTATATCAAATGAAAAACGCGAATTATCCGTACAATCCCCATACGCCTGTGGCAACGCTGCGAGAGCTGCTGGATCTCTGCGTGAATGCTTACGGGGACAAGCCGGCGTTCCGGTTCCAGGAGAAGAAAGCCGAGGTCGCGATCAGCTATCTGCAGTTCCGTGAAGAGGTATCCGCCCTTTGCACGCAGCTTCTGTCCCTTGGGCTCGGCGGCGCTCACATTGCGATCCTGGGCGAGAACAGCTATTCATGGATTCTCGTCTACTTTGCCGCCGCATGCGTTGGCGCTGTTGCCGTCCCGATCGACAGAGATCTGCCCGTCGAAGAGATTTGCCCACTGCTGTCTGCCGGCGACTGTAAAGCAATCTTTGTTTCACAATCCTATACGGACATTTCCGACGCGCTCTCCGTGCGGATGCCTGATCTGTCCGTGTTTCGCATGAACGACGTCCCGGGCATGGTGCAGAACGGACGGCGGATGATCGACGAAGGGAGTTCCCTTTTTACAAAGACGCAGGTATCGGAAAACCAGCTCTCATCCATCGTATTTACCTCGGGTACGACGGGGAAACCAAAAGGTGTAATGCTGACCCATCGGAACATTTGTTCCTGCGTGTATGGTGCAGCTTCTCACGTGCTGGTAACCGGCCCTTCTCTGTTGGTCCTGCCCCTGCACCACGCCTTTGGGCTGGTTATCAGCGTCTGTGCAGTCATGTACTGTGGGTTTCCGGTCTGTATCAACAGAAGCCTAAAGCGCCTGTCCGATGACTTCAAGCGCTATCAGCCGGAACACTTATTTGCTGTCCCGCTGATCGTGGAGACGCTGTACAAAAACATCTGGAACGCGGCCAGAAAGAGCAAGAAGGAAAAGACGCTGAAGCGGCTGATCAAGCTCAGCGATTGCCTGCTTGCCTGCGGGATCGATCTGCGGCAGAAGCTCTTCCGAACGGTGCTGGATGGCTTCGGCGGGAAGCTGGATCTGATCGTCTCCGGGGGTGCTCCCCTGGATGACAAGTACGTCCGGGCTTTTCGATCTTTCGGGATCACGGTACTCAATGGCTACGGCATTACGGAATGCGGGCCGGTGGTGGCCGTGAATCGCAATCGGTTCATCGTTCCAGACAGTGTGGGTCTGCCCCTGCGCTGCAACCGGGTCCGGATTTCTGCGGAAGGTGAGATCCAGGTCAGCGGCGACAACGTGACGCCTGGCTATTACCACAATGAGACTGAGAACGATAAGGCTTTCACGGAGGACGGGTGGTTCCGCACGGGGGATCTTGGCTATCTGGATGAACAAGGTTCGCTGCACATCACCGGAAGGATCAAGAACCTAATCATTCTGAGCAACGGAGAGAACGTCCCGGCGGAAGCTATCGAACGAGAGGCCTATATGATTCCCTATGTAAAAGAAGTCGTTGCATTTGGAAGAAACGACCGCATTTGCATAGAGGCCTATCTGGAAGAAGACTCCGGCAAAACGGCAGCCGATCTCCTTGCGGACGTCCGGATCCTTAATCAACGGCTCCCCATGAACAGAAATATCGGCGACGTTGTCATCCGGGACATTCCGTTCCCAAAGACCACTACAAAGAAAATCAAAAGAGACTATGGAGGAAAAGACAATGCTGGAAAAGCTGATTGAGATCATTCATAACTACACAGGAGACGAATCCGTGGTGATTGACGAATCCACCTCTCTCATGGGAGATCTTGGTCTCAATTCTATGGACCTCGTTTCGATGGCTTCTGAGGTAGAAGATGAATTTGGCGTTGAAATCCCGGATCGCGTGTTGTGGGAAATCAAAACGGTTGGAGACGTTATTCGGTTCATCCCGAAAGAATAAAACCAACTGCGTGGGCAGCTGCCGGATAATCTCCGCGCTGCCCACGCAGTTGATTCGGAAAGATACTTGTGACTTGACCAAGTTCAACCAATCATTATTTTGATAATCGTTCAATCTAAATATTGAAAAAACCAGACATGGTCGAATGCCGGAAGCATTCGGCGAATAAAACCATTTTCTAAATGGTTTAATTGCATTCTAGTATAAAACCGTACTCAGCGCATATCCCCCTGAGAGGAGAAGGACGGCGCAGCTCCGAGCCCGGAGCCGCGCCGTCCTTCGCGCGTCACGCATACAAATCTGCAAGCGTATAGAAAACCATGCTGCCCTCCGGCTGGCAGGAGAAGCCGGAACGGGAGAAAAAACCATATTTGTAACAGGCCAGCCCGCTGTTCTGCACCTGCTTCATTTCATCCCAGATCATGCCCTCGGAGATCGGCTCCTTTCGGAATTTTGCCTCATAAAAGGCAAAGCCATTCGGGTCCTGCGTCACGATGTCAAATTCTCCGTTTGTCCTTGTTTTCGGATCGTCGTAGTAATACTTCCCGATCAGATCAAAGGGCGGCTCCACGGCGCCGGCACGGTTTTCTCGGATCAAAAATTGCTTGCAGATCCGTTCAAACATCCGGGGAACGTAGTGCTCCTCAAAATCCTTCTGAATATATCGGTTGTAGAACACGTCCTCGTCCAGCACACTCCGCTGCGACAGGTA
>JAEEGL016618481.1_pt1 | contig 11119 bp, 7 predicted proteins | sample 9134231 | NCBI WGS metagenome assembly JAEEGL01 (sample SAMN16246548, study PRJNA631951) | gut metagenome | biome: gut microbiome; feature: rumen; material: fiber-attached | host: Bos | place: Iran: Karaj | collected 2018-10
CGGCTATGGATTTCTGACCGATCTCCATTCCGAAGGCGTAGGCCGTGGGCCTGGTGGTGACAATCTCCTTGATGTAATCCTTGTCCTGGAACACTCCTCCCCTTAACGTGAAGAAATTCTTGTGATTGATGCGGTAGCGGAGATCCAGCTGCGCCACTGCCGCGAAACTGCTGCAGGAATGGAATCCGATGTTGAATCCGAAGAAGGGTATCTGGTTGTCGATATACCTGCCGGCAAGCGTACCGCCGACTCCCAAGGTATGCACGAAGTTCATGCGACCGGGATACTCGGTCTGCCATCCGAAGTATAGCGTGGGCTGGGCGAGCAGGCGTCCTCCCATCGGGATGACGCTGGAGAAGCTTGTTACGCCTACGCTGTAGGGCGGAACCTTGCCCTCATAATGGTCTTCCGAATCCATGCCTTCATCCTCAAGGTAGATGGAGTACCCGTCGAAGACATATCGCGTATTCAGGCGGAAACGATAACCTTTGGTCGGGAAATAACTCTCGTTGAAGGTATCGTAGCGGATCTCGGCGAAAGTCGATGCCCACTTGCTGCGGAAATCCCATCCCCTCCATTGCATGTGCTGGTCGAGATAGTTCTCGAACGGTTCCGTGTCGTACGCGAATCCGATACGTGTGGTACCATAGATCATCCTCGTGTCCTTGGCATAGATCTCCGCGCGGGTGTTGATACCGTTGTAACGGACCTTGGAGCCGTCATCCCAGTAGCTGAAGCTCTTGTAGGAGTTCTTGGAAGCGAAGCCGAAAACGGGAAGCTGTGCAAGAGGCTTGTATGACAGTTCGAAATCAGCCTCGGTGACCTCGCCTACCTTGATTTCGGAAACGAACCGCAGTCCGGATAGTTTCCTGGTACCCAGTCCGAGATGAGCGCTGACATAGACGGCTTCGTCGGTGTCGATATGGACACCGACTCCCACTTCGTGGGTCTGGCCTTTCTGGCATTCGAAGATAAGGGTGTATGGCTCTTCGGAGCCGCTGAGCCGGTAGGTGACGGACTCGAAGGCCTTGGTACCGTAGAGAGCGGAGAGTACATGCTCGATCTCGTTACGGCCGTACATGCCGTCACGCGGCAGGAGGGCTGGACTGATGATGAACTCCGACTCTTTCGGGCTGATGCCCTCGTATTTGATCTCGCTGACCTTGACCTTCTGCTTGGATATGTCGATAGCGTGAGGACCTTTCGCTGCGGTTGGGCGCGTGTCTTCAGGTCGGACGCCAAGCCTTCGCGCGATGGCCTCGAACTCGTCCTTATGTTCCTGTGCGCGGGCGTAGCCTTGTGCGATGATGTCGTCTATGCTCGCGGAGTCGAAGGACAGCATCGTATAGCCTGCGAGTTCATGCTGGAGAAGGATGTCGGTCATACTCCGGTTTGTCTCGCTGATGTCGGCGGACATGAGGGTGATGTTCTGCATGGCAAGGTTGGCAAGTCCGCCGAGGTCGGAAAGGTCACGGACGGAGGGCATCTCGGAGCCGATGATGATATCGGCTCCCATGGCCTTGGCCAGGTCGACCGGGAAATTGTTGCGCGTACCTCCGTCGCTGAGCACCATGCCCTCGAGGCGGACGGGACGGAAATATCCGGGTATGGCCATGGTGGAGCGCATGGCGTCCACGACATGGCCGGCTGTCCAGTTCTTCTCGTTGAGGCTCAGCATATCCGTGGCAACACAGTAGAACGGCACTGGGAGCTTGTCGAAGGTAAGTGAATCCTGATATCCGACCGATACGGAGCTGAGGGTGTTGCGGACATTGAAGCCGAAGAGGAAGCCGTCAGGAAGACCCAGGCCGATCTTGGCTATCATCTCCTGGCCCATGTCACCTGTACGGGTATCGCTCTGTTCATAGTTCCTGTCGTATCTGAGCTGCTTCTTGATCCTGCTCTCAAGGTCTGCATCGTCATAGTGGAAGGGGATGCTGATAGCGAAACGTTCCTTGTTGCGACGTACCTCATAGGTCTGGTAGCTGTCCGGGACCTTGTCCGACATCATGACTGTCCAGTCGATGGCGCGGACCAGCGAATCCAGGTACATCGCATCGTAGCCGAATGAATAGAGGCCCGCGACCAGGCCGCCCATGCTGGTGCCTCCGATCATGTCGACGGGGATCCCCATCTCTTCCATGTAGCGCAGGACGCCGAGATGCGCCATGCCGCGCGCACCGCCTCCGCCCAGGACCACCGCCACGGTGGGGCGGTACTGGCGGATGGAGTCCATGCGCGCCCGCAGACGCGCAATAGCGAGGGAGTCCGCCTCGGGGTCTACGCTGGGTGCTATGAATTTATCCTGGGCGAAGCCCTGGATGGAAAGTAAAAGCGAAAGAAGGATAAACAGTCTTTTCATCCCTTATTAGTTTTAGCAGGACAAATATAACCATTCTTTCGCTTTTGACGCGCAGTATGGAGGGCATTTGTCTTAAAAAAGGGACTTTATGAGGAACCAGGCTACAGGTACCAGCAGCCCGGGAAGGAAGTTGAGGGTCTTGCAGTCCTTTATGTCGAGGATGGAGAGTCCGGAGGAAATGATAAGCACTCCTCCGACAATGGCGAGCTCATTCACGAGCGTGCCCTGCAGGAGGGGGGAGTTGGATGCGAGTTTAGCGATAAGGTAGAACATTCCCTGCCAGCAGAACAGAACAGGAGCTGCCAGGATCATGCCGATGCCGAAAGTCGTGGCGAACACCGTAGAGGTGACAAGGTCCAGGGTGGAGTTGGTGTAAAGGAAAGTATTGTCGCCGTTCAGTGCGCTCAGTACGGGGCCGACTATCGAGAAGGTGCCGATGCAGTAGAGCAGGCAGGCTGAGATGAGTCCCTTGGCGAGGCCCTCGCCTGTGCGCTGGGCCACGAGGCGCTTCACGCGCCCGTCGAGGTCCAGCGCCGTGCCGATGAGCCCACCTATGGCAAGGCTCAGTATGAAGAGCACGGGGAATTCGCTCTTGGGCATGTTCTGAACGAAGGAATTGGCTCCGAGCGCTATGGATGCGAGGCCCATGGCGTGGAAGAGTGCGGTGGAATACTTTTCGCCGAGGCCTTTCTTGAACAAGGTCCCGACGAGCGAACCGACTATGATGCAGCCGGTGTTGACGATCGTTCCGAGCATAAATAAACTACTAACTCCCGTAAAGTTAGGAATAAATCCGGGCTTTTTAAGTATATTTGGAAAAAATAAGGTTGTCAATGAAACGCCCGATCCTGCTCCTGGCCACTCTCCTGGCCGCCATCCTTCCCATTTCCGCCCAGGAATTCACCAACTTCCGCATTCCGGAACGTATCGTTTCGCCGGAGACGGCGGGTGATACCGTCATACTCCGCTTTGCGGGCGAGTATGTCTCCGACGTACGTGTGGACGGCAGCTGGTCTCAGGCACCCGTGCCGATGACCAAGCGCGAAGGAGTGTGGGAGCTCAGGCTGGTCGGGCTGCAAGGCGATTTCTATACATATCGTTTCATTGCGGACGGAGTCCCTTCCCTGGACCCCTCGAACCGCAATGTCCAGTACCACGGTACGGATTATCGCAATTTCTTCATCGTTGACGGGCCCCGCTCGCAGGGCTACGTGCAGGCATCGCACAGAGGAGAGGTTTCATTCGTGTGGTACGACAGCAAGCTCATGGGCACCAACCGTCGTATGGCCGTGTATACTCCTTACGGATACGGCCGCGACAAACGCCAGCAGTACCCTGTGCTCTACCTCCTTCATGATGAGGGAGATAACGAGGAAGCATGGCTTACGATGGGGCGTATCGCGCAGGTGCTTGACCGTCTCATAGAGACCGGACGCGCAGTGCCTATGATCGCCGTCATGCCGAACTGCGATCCCGTCATGCAGGCTGCTCCCACCCTCGGCCTGCCCGAGGTACACAATTCCCGCACCGCTTCCTCATCGGTGTTCATGAGCAGTTTCGTGAACGAGATCATACCCTTCGTCCAGGCCAACTACCGCGCGATACCGCGCAAATCCGCCCGTGCCGCCTGCGGCATAGGTGCCGGCGGCACGGTGGTCATCAATACCGCCATCATGTACACCAACCTCTTCGATTTCGTGCTTCCCCTGAGCTGCGGGGTTGAGGACAACGGTCATCTTGTCGATGATTTCCTCAGGATCAAGAAAGCCGGGATCAAACTCTTCTGGACCGGTTGCGGCACCTCCGACCAGGTTGCTTACGCCCCTTCGCAGACCCTGCACGAAACCCTCTCGTACATCCACCTGGACCATACTTTCTACGTAATGACCGGAGGAAGGGACTGGAGCTGCTGGAGGCAGTTCCTGAACAATTTCGCTCCGATGATTTTCAAGTACTACACCGATTAGCCGCCCGTCACCCTTTGGGGTAACGGATGGTGAAGCAGGCTCCTTCGAGTGAGAAGGACTTGGAGTACGCGATGTCGGCGCCACATTTCTCGAGGATGCTGCGGCAGATGGCGAGTCCGAGGCCGGTACCCGCGTTCTTCGTGGTGAAGTTCGGAGTGAAGAGCTTCGGCTGGTTCTCCGGCTTCACGCCGGGGCCGTTGTCTTCGAAAACGATGTCGTAGAATCCATCCTTGGAAGAATTGCGCAAGGAGATCATGATGTGCCCGGCGAGAGGCTCCCGGCCTGCGTCGGCGGCCTCCTGCTGCTGTATCTCGATGGCCTGAACGGAGTTCGTGATCAGGTTCACGAAGACGCGCGTGAGCTGCGGCTTCGGTCCCATGACCGAGGCGCCTTCCATCCCGACATAAGTGAATTCTATGTTGTCCTTGTTGTCGAACATGGATATCTCCTCCTGCAGGAGGGCGTCAAGGTCTATGCGCGAAGGCTCTTCGGTGTAGAGTTTTGCAAAAGTGGAGAACTCGTTGGCGGTATCGGTCAGGATGTCGATATGGTCGAGTACGACCTTCGCCACCTCGTCGAACTTGTCCTCCCATCCGGCTGCGCCGCGCTGCTTCAGGCGGATGAGTCTCTGAAGCTGGAGCTTCATCGGCGTCAGGGGGTTCTTGATCTCATGCGCCACCTGGCGGGCCATGGCGCTCCAAGCCTTGTCGCGCTCGGCCTGAGCCAGTCTCTTGGTACTGTCGGCAAGGTCGTCCACCATCAGGTTGTATGCATCCACGAGGGTGGATATCTCGTCCTTCCTGTCGTACTGTATATACTCGAAATTGTCGATGTTCGTACGGTTCATCTTGCGGCCTATCTCCACGATAGGGGCCAGCATCTTGTCGACCATGGTGCCGGACATGAAGCGTGCGAGGAGAAGGAGGATCAGGAACACCGAAATGATGGTCACCAGATGCATCACGGCCTCCATCTCGAAGTCGTAGTTCTCGTCCGTATAGGGGGAGCAGAGTATTGCGACCATGCGTCCGTTGTCATTGAACAGGGGGGCGTATAGCGAATAGCAGCGCTTCTGCCCGATGGTCTCCTTGTTGATGAAATACCTCTTGTTGCGGTAGACGATGTTCTTGTAGGCATCCTCGTCCATGCGGTCGCTTACCAGCATGCGGTCGAACACGTCGGGAGCCGTGGACTTGAACGCCTTGCCCTGGGGAGAATACAGCGTGATGTCCGCCTTGGACATGTTGCGGACGTTCTCCATCAGGCCGTTGAGCTCCTGGGGATTGAGCTGGCGGTAATCGTCCACATAACGGAAACTGCCCGCCAGCATGGCCTGGATGGAGTTGACCTTGTCGGACATCATCTCCTGCCTGTTGGCGTCGTTGCGCTCGTAGACGAAGAATACGCTGACGGTGGCCATGGCGATGAGCGTGACGATCAGCGACACCATCAGCACCGTGCTGATACGGTTCTTGTAGTACAGCGTCTTGAAAATGCGCTGGCGGCGGCGGGTCAAGGCCACCAGGGAGAACAGCAGGAACGAGAACAGGGCGAGGAACACCACCGCAACGGCGTAGTTCATGATCCCCTCCTTTTTCCTGGAGATGATTACCGTCTCATCCTCCTCCACATCGTTGACGAAATGCACGTACCCGTCCTGGACGAGGCTGGAACCGCCCCAGGCCGAGGCCTGCATCAGGTCGTCCGGCAACAGCGTCGGGTAGGCGAAATTGCCCTTGTAGCTGACGAGGTTGCGCTTGCTGTACTTGGCGTAGGAGTAGCGTGCGGGGAGATTGACCTGCCCGGGATCGGTGATGTCAAGAAGGGATGCATATCCTCCGTATTCGCGGCTGGATTTGGGTTCGACGCCCACCAGCACGTACGATACACCATACCTTTGGCTGAAATACGTGAACAGGCCGGTGTAACGTGGATGACCCGAGATGGAGGTGGTATAGAAGAATCGCGAGCTTTCGTGGATCTTGACACCCAACCGCACCCTTTCATTGAAATAGGAGAGCAGGACCGGATCCCTCTCTTCGGCGCCCATGACCACGACAGATACGTCGTAGTCCTGCGAGACATTGTACAGGTAGTTGTCGACGATGCGGTTCAATATGGTCGGTGCCGAGCTGGGCAGCACGGAGAGCGAGGCGATGAAGAAGTCGTCGGAAACGGGTATCTCCACCCGGCGGAGCTGCAGTTCGAGGGAGATGTCCCTGTCCACGGACAGACGGTTGGCCCAAACGTCTACACGGTTCTGCTCCTTGCGGAAACCCAGACTCGCAGAAGTGAGCACGAAATACACGCCTATCGCAAGTGCGAGGATGGTCCTGTTCACGCCGGTGAACGAGTCGAAATGCAGTCCCACGGCCGACTTGAACGCCGGTCTGAGGAACTGTGCCAGCAGGGGGATGCTGACGAGCATCGTCAGGAACGAGAAATAGACTATGGCGCTGTATATCGTCAGGTCGTTAAGTTTGTACAGCTCCAGGTTGATATTGGAGTTGAGCACTATGCTGCTGAACGACTTGTGGGTATAAATGGCGATAAGGACCATGGCGGCGGCCGCGAGCAGCGGGAACGCTACGCGTACCGCGCCCGAGCGGACGCGCACCCTCTGGATGCGGAACAGCTCGCGGCGGATGAGGTAGAAGCACAGCGTCACCGCCAGTATGGTCATGTTGATGATAAGCACGGCACCCAGCGAATACAGGAACTGTCCGTCGGCATAAAGCGTAGGCGAGAACAGGTAGGAACTGTTCCTGGCACCGATGCCCCATACGTAGAAGAAAGAGGTGGCGGCGATTATGGAGAAGAGCGCTATCAGGAAGCGTTTCTTGGTGCGGCGTGCGGACAGGAAAACGAGCATCGACACGATGAACAGCACAAGGGCGAGCCACACGAAGAATGAATTCGCCATCGGGGCGCTTCTGAGCGTTTCCTGAAGGATTTTGAAGAGCGGCCTGCCGTCCAGGCTGACCGTGGAGCCGCCGCTGGTAGACAACGGCTCCACGGAGAAGCGGTCGTCCAGGTGGAACACCGGGTTGGCGTTGTTGGAGCTGCGGGTGTCCATCGCATCCATCACCTCGAGGCCGCCGATGACCTTGCATTCGTTGCGCGCGACCATCTTGACCAGATACCAGCCCTGCCCTATGTTCATGTACACGACCTGTTCCGAAAGGTCCGCGAAAGGCGAGGTGAAATTGTTGTTGGGGTCTGTGAGGCGCTGGAAGATCATGCGCGACCGGATGTCATCGTTCAGGACTGTGAAGGTATGGTCCCAGGACTGTACGACGTTGTCGACATAGCGGTAGATGACCATGTCCGAAGGGAGGTTGTCCAACTCCATCCATTCGTTCCAATTGCCGTCCAAGGCTTGCTGCATGTAGGCGTCGAGGCGCGCCATGCGGCGGGCGAGGACTTTTTCCACACGCCTGGCAGCCTGCTCCGTATTGCCCGGGGAATGGTCGATCGCAGTCGCCCATACCAGCACGAAGACGCTGATTATCAGCAATCCCCATGACAGGTAATCTCTCCAGGTATGATTCTTTCCGCCCATGTTCACTCGTGATGATAAGGTTCTCCGCGCATGATGGTGAACGCGCGATAGAGCTGCTCTGCAAAAATCGTTCTAACCATCTGGTGCGAGAAGGTCATTTTCGAAAGCGAGAGTTTGGAATCCGCCCTGGCATAGACCTCCTCCGAGAATCCGTAAGCGCCTCCGATGACGAAGACGAGGTCCCTGGAGCCGCGGGAGATCCGCGCCTCCAGCCAGGCCGCGAAGTCCAGCGAGCGGAACTCGCGGCCACCTTCGTCCAGCAGCACCACTTCGTCGGTCGGACGAAGGTTTTTCAGGATGAGTTCCCCCTCGCGGGCCTTGATCTGGGCGCGGTCCAGGGCAGAGACATTCTTCAGGTCCGGGATCTCCTGGACCTTGAAGGGAGCATAGTGTACCAGCCTGGATGCATAGGTGTCCAAGCCATCCTTGACCCACTTGACGTCGGTCTTCCCTACGGTGAGCAGAGTGATCTTCATTCCGGTCGGAGACAGTCTTCGCAAAGATAGCAACGTGGCTCAATATTTGCAATGAAAATCATCCTGATATGAAAGCTTTGTACAAAATAGCGGTATGCCTGCTGGCCCTCTCGATGTGTCTGAACCTCAAGGCGCAGAACGACGGGAACGACATGTTCGTACCCATTGCCAAATACCTTTCTTCGGGAAGCGCGGAGAACCTCTCCGCATGGTTCGCGGACAATCTCGAGATCTCCGTGGTCTCGTCCCTTACCAATTCCAGCAAGAGCCAGGCCAAGCAGATACTGAAGTCATTCTTCGAGACTTACACCCCCAGGAAGTTCGAGATAAGCCACATAGCCGGCCGTCCCAACATGAAATATGCGCTTGGTACCCTCAATGCCGGCGGCGAGACCTTCAACGTCACCATTTTCGTCAGCGTGAGGGACGGCGACTGCAAGATCCAGCAACTTAAAATCGAGCGGGTCCAATAGTTTGGCACGGGACTTGCTTAATCAAAAAGCAGATCGTTTAAGACTGTTTTGGTTAATAAGTTGGTTTATGAAAATGAAAGGCCCCGCTGCGACAGCGGGGCCTTTCATTTCTATCTGCGTCCCTTGACATCGCAGTCGAGGGTTCCGTCCGCGAACATCAGCGAGATGCTGTCGCCGGGTGAGGCCGCGTCCGCGGACTTCAGGACGCGACCGCGGGCATCCGCGGCGAGGATGTACCCGCGCTTCAATATGGCGCGCGGGTCCGCCGCGAGTATCCTTGCCTCGAGCAGGTCGACGCGCGACGAGAGGGCGTTCACCTTGTTCAGGAACGCCAGGCGCAGCCGCACTCCGAAGGCGCTTATGCGCTCGTCCTCGGCCATGTAGCAGTCTATGAACTCGTCCGCCAGTGCAGTCGGTGTCTTGACGCTCACATGGGCGACCATGTCGGCCACGTGGCGGTCCCGGTCGTGGCCTATGGCGGTATAGACCGGGACAGGGCAGTTGGCGATGCGCCAGCAGAGGCCGTAGTCGTCGAAGCAGGTCAGGTCCAGGACCGAGCCGCCGCCGCGCAGGATGAGGACCGCATCGTATGCCGTTCCGGAACTCTCGATGCGGTCGAGGGCGTCCACGATGGACTCCGGCGCGGCCGGGCCCTGCATCGTCGCCTCGAACAGGTCGGTCCGGAACGCGAAGCCGTATTCGTTGCCGTGCAAGTGGCGCGAGAAGTCGCCGTAGCCGGCGGCGTCGCGCGCCGTGATGACGGCCAGCGCATACGGCAGTGCAGCCGGAACGAGTCCCTTCTGCTTGTCCAGGAGTCCTTCGGCTTCGAGTTTCGCTATGGTCCGGCGCTTCTCGAGCTCCTGCTCGCCGAGCGTGAACTGCGGGTCGAGGTCATCCACCGTGAGGGTGAGGCCGTAGAGCTCGCTGTAGGTCACCTGGACCCTGACGAGCACCGACATCCCCGCCTGGAGGGACGAACCGGTGGCGGCCACGAAGTATTGGTTGAGGGCGTAGTATTTGGATCTCCAGATGACGGCTTTTGCCCTGGCTACCATGCCGTCTGGGCCGTTCTGGCACAGGTCCATGTAGCAGTGTCCGTTGGCCTTGAGGCTGACGGACGCGATCTCCGCCCGCACCCAGACCTTCTCCGGGAACAGGTCCTCCAGACCCAGTTTCAAACTGTTCTGCAAGGTGTAGAGATCGATGTACTCCATTTCCATGAAAAATAGGCCTTGTTTCATTGCAAAGGTAGGAAAATAATTGCTGGAAAATTGTTATCTTTGCACGCGTTTTTATGAGGACCCCCATGACGATCACTGACGCCAGCTTTGCCGGCAGCAGCACAAGGACAAGCCAGAAGCCCAAGCAGAAACTGCCTGAGTTCGCTTTCATCGGCCGATCGAATGTCGGCAAGTCCTCCCTTATCAACATGCTCACCGGCCGCAGGAAGCTCGCCGTCACCTCTTCCACCCCCGGCAAGACCAAGCTAGTCAACCATTTCCTGATCAACGGCAGCTGGTATCTCGTCGACCTTCCCGGATACGGCTACGCCAAGCTTCCGCAGAAAGCCAGGGAGGAGTTGAAGGCGGTCATACGCGATTACATACACAATTCCGAGGAGCTGATGATGCTCTTCGTCCTGGTAGATTCCCGGCATGACATCGGCCGCATCGACCTGGACTTCATCGCCGAGCTCGGCGAGAACGGCATACCGTTCGGCATCATATACACGAAGTGCGACAAGCAGGGTCCCAACGTGCTTGCGGCGCAGATCGCCCGGGACGAGGAGCTTCTGCTGCAGGACTGGGAAGAGCTCCCTCCGTCATTCCGGAGCTCATCCTCCACCGGCATGGGCAGGGAAGAGATACTGGGTTACATAGACAATGTTTTAGCCAATCACAATAACTGATATGAACAACGTACATCGTATGGCAATCTTTGCCTGCAGGGCCTCCAGGGACTTTGCAGCCAAAGTGATCGAAGGACTGAACGCGATCAAGAGCCCGGAGGAACCGGAACTCCGGCTCGGCAACCTCGAGGTCACCCCTTTCAGTGACGGAGAGTTCCAGCCCGCCTACATGGAAAGCGTCAGGGGAGCCACCGTGTTCCTCATCCAGTCGACCTTTCCCCCGGCGGAGAATCTTATGGAGCTCCTGCTCTGCATCGACGCGGCCAAGCGCGCCTCCGCAGACAAGGTCATCGCCGTCATCCCTTACTTCGGATGGGCACGTCAGGACCGCAAGGACCGTCCGCGCGTCTCCATCGGAGCCAAGCTCGCC
>JAEEGL017003110.1_pt1 | contig 11119 bp, 11 predicted proteins | sample 9134231 | NCBI WGS metagenome assembly JAEEGL01 (sample SAMN16246548, study PRJNA631951) | gut metagenome | biome: gut microbiome; feature: rumen; material: fiber-attached | host: Bos | place: Iran: Karaj | collected 2018-10
GTAGAACCATTACCATCAAATTCTATAGTGTACTTATTAGGTATCCACTGCGCATATAAATCAACAGCCGATAGGTCCTCCGGAACTACAAATGGATCACCTTCATTATAGGAATCACCTGTTCCATCAGGTTCTGTATTCCATTCTTCAAACGAATAACCAACAAGTGTAAAACTACACTCCGGTATTATAATCGCTTCGCCAGGTATATCGCTTGTTATTACATCCATCTCGCCTTCTGTCTCGCCATTACCATAAAATGTAATAGTTGCTGGTCCAACTTCAGGATCAACATCTGTAGGTGTGCCTTCTTCAATGTCATCTAACTGTTCACCATCTGTCAGATAAACATCTTCTGTTTTCTCTTCTACTATCGATTCCTCAATATCAAGAGAATCATCAGAAGAAGTAGTGTCTTCAGATTCAGTAGTCCCCTCTACAACTGTATCCATATCTGACTCTGCAGCATATACAGCTGGCTGAAACAGATTAACAGCAAGAAAACATGTAAGAATAACAGCTATTATTCTGTTCTTTTTAATCATACTCTTTCCTCCCTTATAATAAAAAATAGACATCTACCTGTGGTACGATGTCTTTGAAATGCAACTGACTACCATTCTACAGGCTCTAGAGTTTTGCGTCACACAGTTTCCCATGCTTTGCCTCAAAATTAACTTAAGCTAATTATATAATATCAGGCTTTCTATTTGGTGGGCTTGTTGCACACTGCTTATCAATTATATTTTTAATAATTTCGAATATAATGCCGGGAGCTTATTACATCAGATGCAATAAGTCCCGGCATATTTACTGGTTTAAATAATATGAGCCAATCGCTCACAATTACTATTTATATTTTTTCTCCAATTTTTCCATTTCTTCACTTACATAAACCATATTTTGTAAAAAACTTGCCATATCCCTAAGCATATCACTCGCCCCTTTAGCGTCTGAATTGTAATTTCTAGTTGGGACAGTGTTTTTTGCATCTTTTACAAGAGATTTTAAATGTTTCAATTGAGGATCACTTCCACATTGATCATACATATCCTGAAGATCACTCTGAATATCAATAAAATCGAGCTGACTATATCCATATATATAGCTCACTTGAGAGGCATCAGTTATATTTGTAAATCTATCAGAAACATCTAACGCCTTAGTCGATAAACTCCAATATTTATTTTGAACCTTTTTGAAATTATCAGCCTTCTTGTTCGAAGTATCTTTAGCCACATAGTTATCCGCCTCTTCCCCCACTGCAGCTATAGCAATTTTGTTCTTTGCGTTTACTAGTTTGTCAATATTCGTTACTGCACTTTTTTCTTCTGCAGAAAGCTGCATATACTCCATTTCAATCCTATTGACTTTTGTTTGATCACTTGCCGTAACATCTCCTAATGAATCAATATCATCTATTACCATTTGTATTTTTTCTTCATCTGGTTTATTTAATTTATCGCTAGTCTTATATAGAACAATTATAGTTACTACTGATCCGAGCAACAGTACAAAAACAGCTACTGGTATTGCAATATATAACCACTTTAATGATTTTTTTGTTTTTTTCTCTTTTGTATCTATACCCATAAAAAACACACCTTCTTTATTCTAAGTAGATCTTCACCTTATCATAAGCAGTTACAAAATCATTATCAGCTTCATTAAATTCACTTGTATATGAATTTAGGTTGCCTGATGGATCTGTTGCCAGTTTTACCATTTTGGTATATTCAGTGTATAATTCCTGCAAAGCATCATAAGCATCATCATACTTGTCAGGAGGATTTTTTAGTTCTTTCATTAATCCATCGACAGTTTCTTTGCTTTTGTTAATATCATCTATATCCGATTGAAAACTACTGTCCAAAAACAGATTGCCCAATGCAACATTAAAATCATCTGTCCCCTTCGTATATTTATCAGTTGTTACATCCGACTCGTCAAAAATGCAATTACTCCAAACGTCATGTATCAAACCACAGGATTTTTCAGCTTGCAATCCACCATCAAACATTTCTGCAACAGCCAAATTATAGTTTGCCATATACTCTTCTTCTACTTTCTTTGCTTTTGCCGCCGCTGCTTTTTCAGCTGATTTTTGATGAATCGTTGTTCCTAATACTACTGCAAGAACTATAATTGCAAAGGCAATTGACGCAATTATAATTATCTTCTTTTTAAAATCGGAAGACATACCGTTTAAATTGTAGTCATCTTGTTGTGAGAAAGAGTTTTGTACCGTTCCATTTAGATTATCGTTTCTTAAATTATCACTATATGGATATGGATTATCGTTCCTTAAGTTATCACTATATGGATACATATTACTATTTGATATGTTATTACTGTTCTGATACATAGTATTCCCATTATTCAATTCATTTGTATTATCCATATATGTAGTATTTAGGTTTTTCAACTCATATCCACAATTAACACATCTGACCGCTTTATCAGATATATCCTTCCCGCATTCAGGACATTTAATCAAAGCCATATTAACACCCCCATTAATCTAAAAAACTATTCCTAATATATGAATAATTAAAAATATTAGTGGGATCACTTGTAAAAGTGCACCCTCTCCTGCCAATTTAAAAGAATCCATTGCCTTTTTAGGAGAATTATCTTTGTAATAAATTCCAGCTAAAAATCCATATAAAGGAACCAAGAAATATACTACTTGTTGAAAAAAGCCCAAAGAAGGCATTGCCGTTAGTGTCACAACATTTTCAGATCCGCAATATCTACATTTAGGATAAAAAGAATTATAATTATTATCTGATATCTGATAACAATTTATTTTTCCGCATACCATGCAGTTTAATCTCAATTCCTCTGTAGTATTTGAAAGAATAACCATTTTAGTAAATATTTTATTAAACGAATTTAAATTTACTCCTTTTAACGGAATTCGAACATGTTCTTGATTATAATCAAAATGAAGGGTATTACCCCAAAAATAGCTTTGTATAATTCTCATATTTCTACAAAGTTTTATATCATATTTTGCGACCCCATAAGTTATATAACCGTCACTTACAGAAAAAACATTATTATAAAAGGTTATGTCACTTAAAAAACTATTTTGAGCAGCTTTATTATTTTCATAATCTATACTTTTTATCGAACCAAACGATGCTCCACAATGAATGCAATCACTTGATTTGTCTGAAACTTCTTTTCCGCAATTCGGACATTTTATCAATCCCATATCCTTCCTCCTTTATTAACACATCAAATAATCTTCGGTTTTATTACAAATTCGCTTTTCGGGCATCCACAATTTGGACAGTATTCTGCTTCAGCATTTACAACAGAACCGCATTCCGGACAGATTAGTTCTTGTTTTTCTTCGACGGTATTTTCTGATTGTGTCTGCGGCACTGTTGATACTGATACAGAATTACTTGTTGCAGATACAGGGCATCCACAAAATCCACATATTTCCTGATCAGAATATATATCGTTACCGCAATCAGGACATTTTCCAATTATTTTCCTTTCAATCCGATCCGGCTGAACTGGTTGATACGACTGTTCTGATTGAATTGGTTGAGATGATTGTACTGATTGAACCGGTTGAACCAAAGACTGCATATTGTTGTCATTCACTTGAACTCTATTTACAGATTCGTTGTCATCATTCAAATATAAATTTGTATATGTTCCATAAAGCGTATTTCGCGAAAATAGATTTTTAGGATTATGAATTAATTCATCTAAAAATCCAAAATCAAGATAAACTATGGTTCCAACAATCAACACTAAGTAAAAGAACAGATACATAAAAGCCCAAATGGAAAAAATAGAATCATTTAACACCTTTGTGCTCATCTTGTTAAAACTCGAATCCAAACCCCCAAAAGCACAACCCCTGATAATAACAAGAACAATTGCAATAATCATAGGTAAAACACACGTTATCTTATCTAGCCCATATCTTACGAATAAAATCGTAATATATACTTCTAGCATTATAAGAACAAAAAGCAAAATAAGAATTCCAACATTTAAACAATTGTTTTTTAGGGATTTAATCAAATATAAGAACAACAAGTATATTTCCAGAAAAATAGAACTAATCGACATAGCAGCAAATATATAATTAATATATACTTCCTTATCATCAACTTGTTTTATTAGAATAAAAATGATTAAAGCAGCACCTACTAAAGAAATCAGATGATTAAGACTATTGAACAGAATTCCTACTCCTGAATAAATAGAGAACTCACTAAAAAGAAGGATTAACTGGCAAAAGACACACACGCCCGCAACACCAACAACTATCCATTTCATGTTTTTTTCAAAATCACTTTCTCTACCCATAAGCACGTCCCCCTATTTACAAAGATAGATATAATAATTATAAAATATTAGCCATTAAAAAAGGTGGGCAGCCAGCCCACTGCATTAAATAACCCATATTGCTTCTTCATCATCCTTGAAGTATGATTATTTATATATTTACCAATTACAACCAACACATTTCACGGAGATTACTATGGACGAATCAACCACTAAGAAGCTGGCCGAGATACTGGCGAATATTGATGACAATAAAAAAATGGATGAGTTCTTAACTCATCCAAAGGTTACTGATAGTTATACTAATTTCAAGGATTATTATAAATCGCTGCCGGCAGTTCACGAGCTGACCGACAGCGATATTATAGAAATATCCGGCATTGAAAAGTCTTATTATTATCAGATCATGAAGGGAACCAGGAAGCCGAGCCGCGATAAGGTTCTTCGTATGTGTATAGCTGTCGGACTGAGTATGCGTGAGACCACGCGTGCGCTGGAGCTTAATGAGAGTGCTACGCTTTATTCAAAGAACAGGCGCGATATCATTATTACCGTTGCCATCAATCAGCGGCTCAATATTATCGACACAAATATTCTGCTGGACAAATACGGCGAAGAACCAATTTCATAGGACATAGAGAATGAGGGTACCGAAAGGCACCCTCAATCTTTTTACTTCTGTTCTTCTCGTCTTATCTTCGACACCAGGTTCAGTGCATCTACAACCTGCTGCTTTCCATACACGAGGAAGATCTGGTCTGTGACCCATTGATATATTTCTTTTTCATCTTCACTGAGTTCGACTCCCTCATTCAGTGAATAAACTACTTCGACTTTTCCACCCATGGAAACTGTATATTCATAGCTCAGTTCCTGACCGGCAGGTCTTCCTGAGTCGTAGATGACTCTGGTCATTCCATTTCCCCTCGAATACATTCCCTCGGGAAAGTCCAGACGGAGGCTGGTTTTGCTGAATCCCATATCCTTCGCCAGGTCTATGTAGTCGGACGGTTCCGGATATATCAATGCCGCCTCATGAGTATATTTGTACAAAAACTTTCTTATGTCCTTATAAACTTTTCCTTTATTCATTATTATGCTTTTTATCTCCTAGTAATCATCTTCTGAATTTCATAATAAATGTTTCATAGTCGGCTTCATTTTGGTCAGCATATGCTTTTGAATAATTCATCATTGCTTTCTCAAATTTATCACCCTTGCCTAGATACCCTGCGATTGCATGGCGGTCTCCAGTTTTTGCATGTGCGTGAGCAAGCGTCCATGCACATATGGAAGCGAGACTTGTCAGCCCATCCACACCTATTTTATCCAGGTCAAATGTACCCTTATCGTCCCATAACTGTCGGACATAATAGTCTCCTATTCTACCATCAGGTGATACTAACTTCACCCATCCCAGGAGAATATCTCCCGCCGTCTGTATAGAACGCTGTCCTTCTACAACACGTCTTCCATGTTCCTTGTATGTGCTGGCGCCGAAATATCTTTCAAGCACTGATGCATTCGCTTCCTTTATCTGAAGAACAAGTGGGTCGCCCTCTACCTGTCCCATCATAATGAGGATCCACGCCTTGGTACCGACGCTTCCGACTCCCACAACTTTGTGAGCCATTTCCAACGGTTCATACTGATCTATCAGGCTTCGGCGTTCATTTGGCAGCGACTTCTGATAAAGCTTTATAGCATCAGCTATATTATGCTGGAAGCTGTAATAAACCATATCCTCTCCGATCAGATCCCGAAGCGGAACTATTATAGGCGGATCACTTTTAATCCTGAGCTTCCCGTCATAGATCTCAGTATATTTCTTAATAGCCTTTTCACTATTCTTTGAAAGTGCTTTCTTTATTGTTTCATCAATATTTGTCTTCTGCAGAGGATCAGTAAAATGTGGATCCTTCGCTATAAAATTTTCCAGATCCAGATGCTGATACCAGACATCCATGTTGCCCATCTCTGAGAATTTCATCATTGAATTCCGATAAACCCTCGCAGCCTGTTCTATTGCAGCCTGACGCTGTTCAGGGGCAAATCCACGATTACGTCCACATATTTCTATGCTCGTCATAAGACGCTTGATATCGCATTCAAAAGGAGCAATAGATGTTTCATCAAAATCATTTATATCAAACACCAGCCTGCGCTCTGGAGAAGCAAAGATACCAAAATTCGATATATGTGCATCGCCAACTGCCTGAACCCGTAATTCTGTTGTCGGCAGAGTTGCAAGGTCATGAGCTTGTATGATAGCAGCACCACGAAAAAATGCAAATGGAGACGCAGCCATTCTCTCATGTCTGAGAGGGAGCAAATGCTGTTGTCTGGTAGATTCCTGTTCACGTATCAGATCTTCCACGACCTGACGTCTTGTCTCTACTTTCCATTCTCCCATAGAACTTCGTGGAACAGCTTTACGATTTTCTTTTCCCTGCTTTTTGCATTCCTGAACTGTTTTCATCGCTATCCTTCCATCCGTCTTCATCACTATATACATTGTCATCAATGGAAATCATGGTCTGATCTTCATTAATTATGAATACATTAGGTTTGTCGCCCCTGTTCCCATCCAGATCGTCCGCATATACATTTACCCCTAAAACCTCAAAAGGAATCCCTGGCATTAATGCTACCAAGGATCCCAATTCAGTCTTTATAATCGTATCCCAATTCAGTCTTTATAATCGTATTTCAGTACGGTTACAGAAAGTGGTGGAACATCAATAGATATAGAATTCTTCATTCTGTCTGCAGGCTCTGCTACAGCCTTGATGGACTTGCGTGGTCCCATATTACGTCCAAGTCCGCCGTACTTCTTGTCGTCTGAAGACAGGATTTCCTTATATGTTGTAAGGCATGGAACTCCGATTTTGTAGCCCTTACGTTCTACAGGTACGAAGTTACAGATGAACATGAGCTGATCTTTAGCTGTCTTGCCTCGTCTTACAAATGCAACGATTCCGCTATCAGCATCATCAACCTTGGTCCACTCAAATCCCATAACCTCATTGTCGTTATAATACATAGCATCATACTGTGTATAGAGATGATTCAGATCCTTCACGTACTTCTGAATTCCCTGATGTTTAGGATCATCAAGCAGGAACCAGTCAAGGCTTCTTGCCTCGCTCCACTCGCGGAGCTGTCCGAATTCCTGACCCATGAAGAGCAGCTTCTTGCCAGGATGTCCTGTCATGAAACCATATGCAGTACGAAGGTTTGCGAATTTATCAAACTCAAGACCAGGCATCTTATTGAGCATAGAACATTTTAGATGTACTACCTCGTCGTGAGATATAACCAGTATGTAATTCTCAGCATAAGCATATGACAGAGAGAATGTCAGTCTGTTGTGATTGAACTTACGGAAATAAGGATCCAGCTTCATATACTCCAGGAAGTCGTTCATCCATCCCATGTTCCACTTGAACAGGAATCCAAGTCCGTTCATATTGGCAGGAGCTGTAACTCCAGGCCATGCTGTAGACTCTTCAGCTATAAGATATGCTCCAGGATTTCTCTCTTCCATTACAGAATTGATATTCTGGAGAAGCGCTATAGCTTCCAGGTTCTCCTTGCCGCCATCCTTATTGGCAACCCATTCGCCATCTCTCTTGCCATAATCCAGGTAAAGCATTGATGCAACAGCGTCAACACGAAGTCCATCGATGTGGTACTTCTCTACCCAGAAAAGTGCATTTGATGTAAGGAAGTTCGAAACTTCATTTCTACCATAATCAAAGATGTATGTACCCCAGTCAGGATGCTCGCCCTTTCGAGGATCTGCATTTTCATACAGAGGCATTCCATCGAATCTTCCGAGACCATGAGCATCTCTTGGAAAATGTGCTGGTACCCAGTCAAGGATTACTCCAATTCCCAGCTTATGCATATGATCTACGAAATATGCGAAGTCCTCAGGTGTTCCATAACGAGATGTAGGTGCATAGTAATTAGTAACCTGATAACCCCAGGAACCGTCAAATGGATATTCAGCGATACCCATAAGCTCGATATGAGTATAGCCCATATCAACTACATACTTACCTATCTGTTCAGCATATTCTCTATAATTATAGAATCCAAAATCTGAATCCTCTATCTTCTTTTTCCATGAACCGATATGGCACTCATAGATAGACATAGGCTGCTTCATGCGGGCAACTCTGTCCTGCTTCTTGCGGTTAGCCATCCACTCATCATCAGTCCATTTAAGATCAGAAATATCAACAACCACATTTGCATTATCAGGTCTTACCTGATCCTGATTACCATATGGATCAGCCTTGAAGAGGATGTCACCATAACGTGTAAGAATCTGGAACTTATAAACTGCTCCCGGAAGAACATCAGGGATGAACAGTTCATAAACACCGGATACACTATGCAACTGCATTGGATTCAGCGCACCGTCCCACATGTTGAAATCACCAACAACAGATACGCGACGTGCATCAGGAGCCCATACTGCAAAATATGTTCCCTTCACTCCATCCATAGTCATTGGATGAGCACCCAGCTTGTTATATACATCATAGTTCTTACCTTCAGCAAAAAGATATGCATCATAGTCTGTGAAAAGTCCATCAAATGCATAGCAATCCGCCGATTCAACAGTAGTACCATCATAATACTCTGTTATAAATCGGTAATTAGAACCTTTAAATTTCTTCTTTGGGAAATATACTCCATAGAATCCTTCTTCACTGATCTTTTCCATCGGAATAGAAGTCTTACCCTTTGGAGTTTTAATAGATACGTTCTGGCTGTGAGGCTTATAACATGTTATAACCTGGCCATCGCCATAATCATGATTACCGAGCAAATGTTTCGGTGCATTTATCTTACCATCAATTAACTCATCATAAAGAATCCAGTTAATCCAATTCTGCAATTTGTTCCTCATGTAACACCCTCCATACGTTGTAATAAAATACTAAATTATAGTTTACCATTTATTACACTTCACCGCAAGAATTGCAATAAAAAACCAGCGGTATGATCCACTGGTCTTTTACTATATTCTTCTCAAATGCTGTAAGAGAATTACTGCATGTTATTAACAGCAGTTGTGAGACGAGAAATCTTACGAGCAGCTGTATTCTTGTGGAAGATACCCTTTGAAGTAGCCTTGCTTATCTCTGATACGCAAACCTTAAGAGCTTCCTCAGCCTCAGCCTTGTTACCAGCCTCGATAGCTGCCTCAAGCTTCTTGATGTAAGTCTTGATCTTGCTCTTGATTGACTTATTTCTCATTTCCTTCTTCTTGCTTACAAGAATTCTCTTCTTTGCAGATTTAATATTTGCCATGTCTTTACTTTCCTCCGGATTATTATCTAATCATGATCATCATATCTTTATACGATACATTTACCTATTGCTGCATCGCAATGATACATTAACTGTTGCTGCATCGCAGTCTGTGATTCAAAGTCAGCCGTTCTCTGAACCAGTAGAACTACCAGATCTTACTTAGCCAAGACACGTTCGATATATGGGTTAGATATACCGGGCATATAAAATCCGTTAAACTACAGCACAAGACATGATACCAAAGTAATCAAGCTTAGTCAAGGGGTTTTCAAACAACTTTTCTTCTATAATACCCACTACATTTTACTTGTTCTTTCTTTTCTGGGTATTTTCTGGCATTTCCTGCCTCTATACCCACTTGATCCTTCTTGCCTGGGTATTCTTCGTCTTTTCCTGCCCATATACCCACTTGCTCCTTCTTGCCTGGGTATTCTTCGTCATTTCCTGCCCATATACCCACTTGCTCTTTCTTGCCTGGGTATTCTTCGTCTTTTCCTGCCTCTATACCCACTCGCTATCTCTTGCCTGGGTATTCTTCGTCATTTCCTGCCCATATACCCACTTGCTTCTTCTTGCCTGGGTATTCTTCGTCATTTCCTGTCCATATACCCACTTGCTTCTTCTTGCCTGGGTATTCTTCGTCTTTTCCTGCCCATATACCCACTTATATCATTATTTCAAATTGACTATTATAATCTTCTCCACTGCATCTCTATCTACTAATCGTCCCTGTTTTATGGCCAGATCCATATCCTGGCACAAATCCACCATTTTAAGCAACTTGTCATAAGAGAATTTATTAGCCTGTCCGAAATATCTTTTAACTGAGAACGGCGGTATTCCTGCCACCTTTGCCATTTCAGCGAAGCTCTTTTTCTCTGAATCCATAAGCTTGACCTGGGCAAGGATATTAAAATGTCTTGTCAGCAGTGAGAGTATCTTCATATTCGGGACACGGAGCTGAACCAGGTCATTGTACAGATTAACTGCCACGTTGCTTTTACCCTCTCCGATAGCATCGCACATTACAAATATCTTATCTTCTATACTTCCGACGCAGATTTCCTCTGCTTCCTTTACAGTGATCTTCTTTGTCTCAAGGCAGTAGTCATGTAGCTTAGTCGCTTCATTCTTAAGAGAGGACATATCGTTACCAACTGCATTTAATATATATTCAGGAACGCCGCGCTGCACCTGCATTCCTCCTTCGGAAAGGATCATACCTATCCATGATATCAGCATGCTTTCAGAAGGTTCATCAAATTCAAGGATTGTCCCAACCTTACCTACTGTCTTGTATAAAGTCAGTCTCTTATCAACTTCCTTCTCACAGAAGATGAGGATATTCTCCTCCCCCTGCTCATTAATCGTATTGATCAGTTTCTCATCAGGACTCTTCTTAAAATAACCACTGTCCTCAACAAGAGTAACCCTATGTGGTGCAAGGAACGGCAAAGTAGTTATATCACTA
>JAEEGL017035877.1_pt1 | contig 11119 bp, 7 predicted proteins | sample 9134231 | NCBI WGS metagenome assembly JAEEGL01 (sample SAMN16246548, study PRJNA631951) | gut metagenome | biome: gut microbiome; feature: rumen; material: fiber-attached | host: Bos | place: Iran: Karaj | collected 2018-10
CAGACAGGCGATGACCGCCAAAGCGATCAAGGTAAGCACCACAGTGATCTTCAGGAATTTGATGGTCAGTCTCACGATCTTCTCCTCGTCGGTTAGGTTGCTTAACTTGGAGAACTGCACCATGGAGATGCTCACCCCAAACACCTTGACGCCTTCGCCCACCTGGGAGCCAGCGCCATAGACGCCGATGGACTCTTCCGTGCAATGCTGACGCAAGAGGTAGATGCTCATACGACGGTTCAGGGTGCTTACCAAAGTGGAGAGTTGGATGACATAGCCGTAACGGAACATCTCCTTGGCCGTCAGCAGGAAAGAATCGTAACCCTCGTGCTTCACCATGGGGATCATCAGACAGAAACCGACGATGAAAGCCACTGAATAGCCGCAGAGCAGGGAATAGACGAAGGCATGGGCGTCATGGATATGGAACACAAAGATGAACAAGGCCATCGAGCAGACCTGTACGAAGATCTGCAGCAAGAAGATCCAGTTGTAGGTGCTCACTTTCTCCTTGCCCAGAAAGACATTCAGGTTGAAACTGTGGAAGGAATAGACCAAGGTGAGCAACAGGGTGATGAACTCATAGCCCTTAGGGACGAGGCGGTCGGAGAACTCGGGGAAGAACGACATGCCCCAGAACAACAAGCCATAGAGAACCATCACGATGAGGATCCAACTGTAGGAGACCAACATCAAGGTGGAGAGTTTCTTCCTTGGGGTGAAGTACACTAAGCCACTGCCGGCGATGAACTCGATGCCGATCAGCAGGAAGGTGAGGTCGGTCAGCACCGTGAAGCCGATGCCCCATTCCGCTGAGCCGAGCACCCTCGTACCCATCATCATGGTGATGAATCCGATCAACAGATTCATCACACGCGTCATTCCCGTGCCAAGTAACTTCTTAAACATGATTTTCGGGTCAAAATTACAATTCTTTTATGGATTATTCGTTATTCAGAAAGGCATAAAGGAAAATTTCCTAATTTTGGTCGCATTTTTCACGGTATGAAGATTTCCATCGTCATTGTCAACTATAATGTAGAGTACTTCCTGGAGCAGTGCCTCAATTCTGTCCGTCGTGCTTTGCAAGGTGTTGAAGGCGAGGTGTTTGTCGTCGATAACAACTCCGTCGACGGATCCCTGAAGATGCTCTCGCAGAAGTTTCCCGACGTGAAGGTCATCGCCAATAAAGAGAACGTGGGCTTCAGCCGGGCCAACAACCAGGCCATCAGGGTCTCCACGGGCGAGTACGTGCTGCTGCTGAATCCCGATACCGTGATCGAGGACGACACGCTCATCAAATGCATCGCCTTCATGGATGCCCATCCCGACGCGGGAGGCCTAGGGGTGAAGATGGTGGACGGTAAGGGGAACTTCCTCCCTGAGTCGAAACGTGGTCTTCCCACACCGGCAGCGGCCTTCTACAAGATGTTCGGCCTGGCTAAGCTGTTCCCACATTCGAAACGCTTCGCCCGTTACTACATGGGGCATCTCTCCAACGACGAGACGAACGAGGTCGAGATCCTGGCCGGGGCTTTCATGATGATGCGCCGCGAGACTTTGGACAAGGTGGGACTGCTGGACGAGACCTTCTTCATGTATGGGGAAGACATCGACTTGTCCTATCGTATCACTCAGGGCGGATACAAGAATTATTACTTCCCGGAGACGCGCATCATCCACTATAAAGGAGAGAGCACGAAGAAGACCAGCGTGAACTATGTCTTCGTGTTTTACAAGGCCATGGAGATCTTCGCCAAGAAGCACTTCGGACAGAAACGCGCCTTCTGGTTTTCCTTCTTCATCAACATGGCCATCTATTTCAAGGCTTTCCTTGCCTTGCTCAGTCAGTTCTTCCACAAGATCGCAATCCCGTTCCTCGATGCGGTTTTGGGCTACGGTGGACTGGCGGCAATCAGCTATTTCTGGGGCAAATCGATGGTCTATCAGGGCGCGGGAAGCTATCCCTCGACACTCTTCGCCGTGGTGTTGCCTGCCTACATCCTGATCTGGCTCCTGTTCACGTATTTCGCTGGAGGGTACGACAAACCCTACAACATCGGCAAGGCTATCTTTGGCGTCTCCATAGGCAGCGTCTTCGTGCTGATGCTCTATGCCTTGCTGCCCGAGTCGCTGCGTTTCTCCCGTGCCTTGATCCTGTTTGGCACCTTGTGGCTGGCGCTGGAAATGAGCCTAATCCGACTCGTCGGCATCTGGATGGGGAAGGAGTCCTTCCTGTCCAAGCGGAACGCCAAGAAACGGTTCATCATCATCGGATCACCCGAGGAGGTGCACCGCGTGGAGTCGCTGATCCAGAGTACCTCCATCAAGCCGGACTTCATCGGGCTGGTCTCATCGGAATCGAAAGGGGAGACCCCTGAAGGATTCATCGGACGCATCAACCAGGTGCCCGACATCATCAACATCTATGCGATCACAGAGGTGATCTTCTGCTCGAAGGATGTGCCGCATCAGGTAATCATCGACAAGATGGTGGACTGGCACGCCTCCAAGGTGGATTACAAGATCGCGCCCGAGGACAGCCTGTCCATCATCGGAAGCAATAGCATCAACACAAGGGGAGACCTTTACACGGTGGATATCAAAGCCATTGACACGGTGGCCAACCGACGCAACAAACGGCTGCTCGACGTAATCCTGTCGGGCTTCAGCATCCTCTTTTGGCTGCCTTTAGCCTTGGTGGTGAAGCATCCCGTCCGTTTCCTGAAAGACGCCATCCTGGTCCTGTTCGGACGTCGCACCTGGGTGGGTTACTGTGATGCCACGGATGACACCCAGAAGCTTCCCAAGATCCGTCGCGGCGTTTACACTCCGTCCACGCCAATTGAGAAACTCGGCACCCTCACGGATGCCGAGTTCAAGAACCAAATGAATCTGCTCTACGCCCGCGACTACACGGTGTGGAAGGACGCGGAGATCTTCTTTAAATCATTCTCAAAATAGTGTTGTTCAGCCGCATTTGTAATGCGGTTGGAAGTCATTTCATCGCATGATGATAGCCTTGGACTTTATTCCATTCACCTCTGGTGAAGTCGGGGATCGCCACCGGCATACCGCCGTTGGCGATGGAGGCCGCCGTCAGTTCGCCTAGGCAGGACCATTCCGCAGCATCATAAACATCTTGGTCCAAAGGAAGACCGTTGTGCAAGCAATAGATCAGACGGAAATCCATGATGTAGTCCATGCCGCCATGGCCGCCAACCTCCACGGCTTTTTCCTGGATATCCTTGGCGATGGGATGGAGGTACTCACTCATGATCTTTTCACGAACCTCCTTCGGCACAAACCCATGAGGGTTAAGCGATTCACCTTCAGCCAAGAAACCTTCGGGCAGTTTCTCGTTCATCAAGGTAAAGCCCTCTATGGGGTATTTGTTGGCGAAGCCGTCCGTGCCCGTGAGTTGATACAGACGGTTATAAGGACGGTAGGTATAGACATTATGCTCAATGAGCAAGGTCTTGTTGTTCTCCGTCTGGATCATCGTCGTCGTCATGTCGCCATTGGCAAACTCATCCACATTCATCATCTCCTTGGCGATTTTCTTGCCGTTGATGGAGGGTGTGCTCATGGAGACCAAGGTCTTCATACGGTCGCCGCGGTGGATGTTGAAAGCCTGGCAAAGCGGTCCGAGGCCATGGGTGGGATAGACGTCGCCGGCGTGGCTTTGGTTGAACTCGAGACGCCAGTTGTTGTAATACTCATGCCAGAAGGGTTCCAGGTTATGGATATAAGCTCCCTCGCCATGAATCAACTCACCGAACATGCCTTGCTGGGCCATGTTCAACGCCGTCAGCTCGAAGAAGTCATAGCAGCAGTTCTCAAGCATCATGCAGTGCCGTTGCGTCTGTTCGGCCACGTCAACCAGTTGCCAGCATTCCGCGATGGAGGTGGCAGCGGGGACCTCGACGGCCACATGCTTCCCGTGCTGCATGGCATAGACCGCCATCGGCACATGCGTCTTCCAGTCGGTGCAGATGTACACCAGGTCGATGTCATCGCGTTCGCAGAGTTGCTTCCAGCCCTCCGTTCCCGAATAGGCAGCGGCACGGGGTAAACCTCTCGCTTCGAGGAAGTCTTTCTGAACCTGCTCCACGCGGTCAGGTACGATGTCACACAAGGCGTTGATGGAGACGCCATCGATGTAGGTCATGCGATCCACGGCATCCGAGCCTCTCATTCCAAGTCCGATATAGCCGATGCGCACGTTCTCGATGGGATCTACAGTGAATTGGAGCACGCTTTGTTGGCCTTCCGCACGCTGCGGCTCGTCAAAGACAATCTGGTTGTTCTTGATCACATAGTTGCCATGACGGTCTTCCTTGGGAGCGCAGGCTGCCATTAACGCAAAAGCGGCAATGAATAAGGTGAAGAATTTCATTTTCATAGTCGTAAGTTTGATTTGTTAGGTAAGCAAAAATAGAAAAATGTTTCTAATTTTGCAAGAAAATAATAACTATGAACGACAGCAACACTCTGATTTCCATCGTCGGACATTTCATCGACCCTAAGCAAGTCGCCGATGTCCAACCCTTAGGCAACGGCCTCATCAACGACACTTATAAAGTCATAATCCAAGGCTGTGAGCAACCCAAGTATGTCCTCCAGCACATCAATGACAAGGTTTTCACCGATGTGGAGATGCTTCAGCGGAATATCGAGACGGTCACGAATCATATCCGCAAGAAATACGAAGCAGCGCACCTCCCGTATATCGACCGTCGGGTGCTGCATTTCCTGAAGGCGGACAACGGCAAGACTTATGTCAAGGAAAGGGAGGAGTACTGGCGTGTGATGGATTTCATCAGCGACAGTGTGACCCAAGAGGCCATTACCCCTCAGTCCGCTTACGATGCCGGTCGTTCCTTCGGGGATTTCGAGTCCTTGCTGTCCGACCTGACAGAACCGATAGGGGAGATCATCCCCAACTTCCACAACATTGAGTTCCGACTGAAGCAACTGGATGAAGCCATCGCTGCAGATCCGGTCGGAAGGATGAAAGAGCCTGAGGTTCTGGACTATGTCAAGAAAATCCGATCCCATGCGTTCAAGATGAGCCTCGGAGAGCGTCTTTTCCGTGAAGGGAAACTCCCGAAACGCGTCTGTCATTGCGATACCAAGGTCAACAACATGCTCTTTGACAAGAATGGTAACGTACTGTGCATCATTGATTTAGATACAATCATGCCCAGTTTTGTCTTCTCGGATTTCGGCGATTTCCTGCGCTCTGCGGCGAATACGGGCGCAGAGGATGATCCCATTCTGGACAACATCCATTTCAACATGGAGATTTACGAGGCATTCCTGAAAGGTTACCTGGAAGGCACACAGTCATTCCTTTTGCCTGTGGAAAAAGAGCATCTGCCTTATGCGGCTTGTCTGTTCCCGTACATGCAGGCGGTTCGTTTCTTCGCAGACTACATCAATGGGGATACCTATTATAAAATAAGGTATCCTGAGCACAACATGGTTCGCACGAGAGCCCAATGGAAGCTCTTTGAAGAGGCTATGAACGCTTTAAAATACTGATTATCAGAACGGCAGATCGTCGCCGTTGTTGCCATCACCGAAATAGCCTGAATCCTGAGGAGCCGCTGGTGCCGGTGCGGGTGTTGGGTGCATCGGTTGTGGTTGCACTGGAGCGCCTTGTGCCGTGTCCGTTTGTCCGATGGGTTCAAAACGCCATACACGAACGTCTGTGTACCATTTTCCGTTGAATTCTCTAGAGGAGATGTCGATCTGTGCCTTGATCATCTGTCCGGGCACCATGTTCTGGATCTCATCGATCTGGTTGGTCCAGCAGGTCAGGCAAACGGTTTTTGGATATTGTTCATCCGTTTCAATGATTAGATCTTGTTTTCTCCAGGGACCGCGGGCGCTGGTGCCTTCGGTGAGTCCGCCGAGTCTTACGACTTTACCAATTATTTCCATAGTGATATGATTTATTTGTTATACAATTCACGCTATTATTTCCGTTTGCAAATATAATGAGGGTTTTCCAAAGATGGTTGGATCGTGGAATTATTTTCCGATGTTTTTTGAGATTTCGTGTCGAATATTATCGCCTATTTTCAAATATAATCAATATTATGTTAAATTAAATATTGGAGAATCCATCCCCCCAACCGAATTTTAACCCCCAACTGGGTAAAAAAAAGCCCGAGGGATATCCTCGGGCTTTCTCATAAAACTGAATTATCGATTATTCCGCTTCAAGAGCCTTGGCCTCTTCAAGCATGTTCAGCTGGACATACATGCTCTTCAGCACGGACTTGATGTCGTCACTGGGCTGGGCTTCGTAAGCTTGCTTCACATAAGGAAGACCCGTGCGGACGAGATCCTCGGCTTGCTTCACCAGACCGTCGTACTTCTCGATCTCAGCCTTGGAGAATCCAGTGATCTCGTTGGCCTCTGCCTTCAGCTTGTTGGACAGCGTGATGTACATGGCGCCCAAGTTGTAGATGGCATCGTAGTAGTTCGGGTTCAGGTTGATGGCCTGCATGTAGTAGTCGATAGCCTTCTGACCATCAAAGATCTCACTCTTGTCATCACCGTAGATGGTACCGAGAATGAACAGAATCGAAGGATTCTCAGGATCGAGCTCGTGCAGCTTGTTGATGTCAGCCAGTGCTTCCTCACCCTTGCCTTGCTTCAGATAGACGTTCACCTTCTCGATGATCATGCCAGCGTCGCCAGGGAACTTGGCCAGTCCTTCATTGATCATCTCAGCGCTCTTTTCGGTATTGCCGAGACCGGTGTAGCAGGCAGCCAGGTTCTTGTAGAGGTCCACATTGTGGTAACCCAGATCCTTCAACTCGAGGTAGTTGGTCAGAGCCTGATCGAACATCTCAGCTCTCTGATAAGACAAGGCGGTGTTGATCAGCGCGACGGTGTCGGGATTGGCACCACTCAGAGAGATCTCATAGGACTTTCTGAAGGCCATGGCGGCATCGGGATAAACCTTGTTGTTGAAGTTGGCGACACCGTCCTGGAAGTAATTCACGGCAATGGCGGCGATACGTGGATAAACCTCTTCGGCATTGTCCTTGGCGTAATCGGGGTCAACCCTGGTGCAGTTCTCCAAGGATTCGTAAGCCTTCTGAAGAGCATCCGGATACTTGGCGGCGAGTTCCTTGTCATTGTGGATGTTGAAATAGATGGTTCCACGATACAACCAAGCCTGGGCCTGATCTTTCGGTTTCATGCCAAGGAATCCCTCATGGTTCACGCACTTGTCAATGGCTTCGGCAGCCTTCTCGTATTGCTTGTTCTTGTTGTACATGAAGGCGTTGGTGCGGTCGGTCTTCTGAGCCATCATCACATTTGCTGTGAGAATGACGGCCAATAAAATCATTAACTTTTTCATTGTTTTCAAATTATAGTGTTACAAATCAATTCTTATTTATTAATAGCGGATCATTTTTCTATCAAATCCTGTTCCAATTTATTCTTCCGTGGGTTCAGCGGTAGGTTCTGCGGTAGCTTCACCATCCACAGGTTCGGCTCCCTCTACCCCATCGACACCTTCCACTTCCTCGGCTTCTTCCTCCTCATCCTCACGTTTCACCTTGGTGACGGCAGCAATCTCGTCGTTGCCCTTGAGGTTGATGAGCTTCACGCCCTGGGTGGCTCTACCCATGACACGCAGGGTATCCACGCCGATACGGATCAGGATGCCGGAACGGTTGATGATGATCAGGTCGTCCTCGTCGGTGACGTCCTTGATGGCGATCAGGTCGCCAGTCTTCTCCGTGATATTCAGGGTCTTGACACCCTTGCCGCCACGGTTGGTCACACGGTAGTCCTCGATGCCGGTACGTTTGCCGAAGCCCTTCTCGGAGACTACCAGGACGGTCTGTTCGGGGCGGTTGATGCAGATCATGCCGATGACCTCATCCTGCTCGGAAGCCAAGGTGATGCCCTTCACGCCGGAAGCGGTACGGCCCATCGGACGGACGGTCTTCTCGTTGAATCTCACGGCCTTACCGGAACGCAATGCCATCAGGACCTCATCCTCGCCACTGGTCATGCAGGCGGTCAGCAGCTCGTCTCCCTCACGGATGTTGATGGCGTTGATGCCAGCCTTACGCGGACGGGAATAAGCTTCGAGGGTGGTCTTCTTGATGATACCTTTCTTGGTGCAGAGGATCACATAGTTGTTGTTGATGAACTCCTCATCCTTCAAATCCTTGACATTCAGACCCGTGATGATCTTGTTCTCCTTGTCGACATTCAGCAGGTTCTGGATGGCCCTACCCTTGCTGTTCTTTCCTTCCTCCGGGATCTCGAAGGCCCTCAGCCAGTAGCACTTGCCTTGTTCGGTGAAGAACAACAGGTAGTTATGGTTGGTGCAGGTGAAGATATGCTCGATGAAGTCGGAGTCACGGGTGGAAGAGCCTTTGGAGCCCTTGCCTCCCCTACTCTGCCTACGGTATTCTCTCAGCGGGGTACGCTTGACATAGCCCAGGTGTGAAATGGTCACCACCACAGTGTCGTCGGCGATCATATCCTCGATACGGAACTCACCGGCGGCGGGGACGATCTGGGTCCTACGGGCGTCGCCATATCTTTCCTTGATGTCGAGCAATTCGTCCTTGATAATCTGGAACTGCATTTCCACATGTTGTAGAACATCGTGGAAATGGCGGATCTTTTCCTCAAGATCTTCCAACTCGTCCATGATCTTCTTGATCTCGAGTCCGGCCAACTGACCAAGACGATAGGCCACGATGGCGGAGGCTTGCGGATCGTCGAATCCGAAACGTTCCATGATGGCCTGTTTGGCTTCGGCGGATCCGCCCTTACAGGCACGGATGGTGGCGATGATCTCGTCGACGATGTCGATGGCACGGGCCAGTCCTTCCAGGATATGGGCGCGTTCCTCAGCCTTCCTCAGGTCGAACTGGGTACGGCGGACGACAACCTCATGGCGGTGATCAACGAAATGCTGGATGAGCTGTTTCAGGTTCAGCAGATAAGGGCGACCCTTGACCAGCGCCACGTTATTCACGTTGAAGGAGCTCTGCAAGGCCGTCATCTGGTAGAGCTTGTTCAGGACGATCTCGGCGTTGGCGTCGCGCTTCAGTTCATAGACGATGCGGATGCCCTTACGGTCGGACTCATCGCGGATGTCGGCGATGCCGTCCAGCTTCTTCTCGTTGACCAGGTCGGCCGTCTTCTTGATCATGTCGGACTTGTTGACCTGATAAGGGATGGAGGTCGCGATGATGCGCTCGTGACCGTTATGTTCCTCGATGGTCGTCTCACCACGGACCACGATCCTACCCTTTCCCGTCTCGAAGGCCTCTCGGACGCCTTCGTAGCCATAGATGACGCCACCGGTGGGGAAATCGGGAGCCTTGATGTATTCCATCAACTCAGGGACGGTGATATCGTTGTTGTCGATATAGGCGATGATACCGTCGACGCACTCGCTGAGGTTGTGCGGGGCCATGTTCGTGGCCATACCCACAGCGATGCCGTTGCTGCCGTTGACCAGCAGTGCGGGGATCTGTGTCGGCAGCACCGTAGGCTCTTGCAGCGAGTCATCGAAGTTATTTTGGAAATCCACGGTATCCTTGTCGAGGTCGTCCAACATCTCCTCGGCGATCCTCTTCAGACGGGCCTCGGTATAACGCATGGCTGCGGGGCTGTCGCCGTCGACACTACCGAAGTTGCCTTGGCCATCGACCAGAGGATAACGCAGCGACCACGGCTGGGCCATACGGCACATGGCATCGTAGACGGACGAGTCGCCGTGGGGATGGTACTTACCCAGCACCTCACCGACGATTCTCGCCGATTTCTTATATCCGCTGTGGGAACTCACGCCCAAGCCCAACATGCCGAAAAGGACACGACGATGCACCGGCTTCAGTCCGTCTCTCACGTCCGGCAAGGCACGCGAGATGATCACGGACATCGAATAATCGATGTAAGCCGATTTCATCTGATTCTCAAGGTTTACCCTGATGATTTTTTCTCCAGATAAATTCTCTTCTTCCATTCTATTGCTATTCTTTCTTAGTTGATCAAAAATTCATTTTAAGGCCTATTTTATAAGCAGGCGCAAATTTACAAAAAATCCCTTTACTACCTGCGAAAAAATTGATTTTCATGAAAATTTGTCATTTTGCCGCAAAAAATAAGCAAGGAGCGATTTTTGTTATTAACTTTGCCATTCAATTTTTCACCATCAACGAAACGATTCACATCCATGGATGCCAAATTTTCACCTAGAGTTCGTGACATTATGTCATATAGCCATAGTGAAGCCTTGAGACTAGGAAATGCCTATATCGGGTTGGAGCACCTCTTTTTGGGGATGCTCAAGGAAGGCGGCAGCTGTGCCATCCAGATCCTGACCAACCTCAACCTCAATATTGAGATCTTCCAGAAGAAACTGGAAGCCTCCATCAAGATCGTCAACCCGACCAAGCCGGCCAACGAGAACCTTCCCCTCACCAAGCAGGCCGAGCGGGTGCTGAAATATTCCTATATCATCGCCAAGGAGTTCCGCAGCGAACTGGTACGGTCAGAGCATCTGATGCTGGCCATCCTCCACGAGAAGAACAACATCATCTCGCAAAACCTTGAGTTCGAGGGAATCAACCACGACAACTTCAAGGCGGAGCTGATCAAATACAACGCTGAGATGGGCAAGGATCTGCCCCAGCAACCCATGCAACCGGAGAGTCCGTCAGACATCTTCGAGAGCGATGACGACGACGAGGAAGATCCGATGATGCCGCCGCCGGAGAAGCCCAAGAAGACCAGCAACATCAAGAGCAAGACGCCGGTGCTGGACAACTTCGGTCGCGACCTGACCCGTGCCGCCGAGGAAGGACGGCTGGATCCCATCGTGGGCCGCGAGAACGAACTGGAGCGCATCGCCCAGATCCTCAGCCGCCGAAAGAAGAACAACCCCATCCTCATCGGTGAGCCAGGCGTAGGCAAGTCCGCCATCGCCGAAGGCCTCGCCATCCGGATCACGCAGCATAAGGTCTCCCGTACCTTATTCAACAAACGCGTGGTGATGCTCGACATCGGCAGCGTGGTGGCTGGCACGAAATACCGCGGACAGTTCGAGGAGCGCATCAAG
>JAEEGL017212400.1_pt1 | contig 11119 bp, 8 predicted proteins | sample 9134231 | NCBI WGS metagenome assembly JAEEGL01 (sample SAMN16246548, study PRJNA631951) | gut metagenome | biome: gut microbiome; feature: rumen; material: fiber-attached | host: Bos | place: Iran: Karaj | collected 2018-10
ATTGCCCTTATCTGGAGATGGACAGGATATAACATGGTTTTCTATCTTGCAGGACTTCAGAATATCGAATATTCAGTGTATGAGGCAGCCAAGATCGATGGTGCCAATGGATGGAAGACCTTCTGGTATGTAACCGTACCTCTTCTTCGTCCAGTCATCATCATGACATTCATCATGTCTATAAATGGTACACTGCAGCTCTTTGACGAGTCAGTAAACCTGACAAACGGTGGACCTGCTAATACCACGATCACCATGTCTCATTACATTTACAATAACTCATTTGGACAGGGCGTTGCCAACTTTGGCTATGCATCTGCCATGTCATTCTTTGTATTTATCCTTGTTGCTATACTTGCAGCAATCAACCTGAAAGTAGGTGATACACGTGACTAAGACTAAGAGAAAATTCAACAAGAGCGCTACTCAGAAAAGACTTATACCAACCTATATTTTTCTTGTGATCGCATCATTTTTCTCAGTATTTCCGCTTTACTGGATGTTTACAGCTGCAACAAATATGACAGTTGATGTATCAAGAGGTAAATTATGGTTTGGTACCCATATGCTGGAAAACTTTAACAATCTTGTTTCATCGACGAATCTTTGGAAGGCATTTGGCAATTCATGTCTTTACTCAACAGCCCAGACGATCCTTTGTATCTTTGTTTGCTCTCTGGCAGGCTATGGTTTTGAGCTTTATCACGACAAGGGAAAAGATATCCTGTTTGCGATACTTCTAATGGCAATGATGATCCCTGGTGTTGCTACCATGATCCCACTGTTTACGATGATGAGTAAATTTCATTTTCTCAACACAGTATGGGGCTTTGCACTTCCAGGTATCTCAACACCATTTATGATCATGATGTTCAGACAGAACTCCCGTAATTTCCCACCGGATATTATGGAGGCTGCAAGAATTGATGGCCTTTCAGAGTTTGCTATTTTCTTCCGTATGTATATGCCGGTAATGAAGTCAACTTACGCAGCAGCTGCAGTAATTGTATTCATGAATTCCTGGAATGCATATATGTGGCCAAGAGTCGTAATGACTGATAACAGAGCACAGACAATGCCAATGCTTATTGCAAATCTGGCTGGAGGTTATACAATCGATTATGGAATGCTGATGATGGGAGTATTGTTCTGTTCACTTCCCACAATGTTTGTATTCTTTGTACTTCAGAAACAGTTTGCAGAAGGTATTACAGGTTCTGTTAAATAATATTCTTTGAGGAAAAAAGTTATGGAAAAATTTGTTATGGACATAGTAGGTGACCCAAAAGTTTTCGAAGAGGACAGGCTTCCTGCACACTCTGATCATGTGGTTTATAAGTCTCTATCTGAGCTTATGGCAGGGGAGACGAGCATGCGGCTTCCTCTTGACGGAGTTTGGGAGTTTCACTATTCAAAAAATATGAAGGATGCTCCAGATGGCTTTTTTGAGGATTCTTATGACACCTCAGGGTGGGATAGGATACACGTTCCGGCACATATCCAAATGGAAGGATATGACAAGCCTCAATACGTAAATGTACAGTATCCTTGGGATGGAAAAGAATGCCTTACTCCGCCGGAGATCCCTACTTTGTTTAATCCCGTTGGCGATTACGTTAAGCACTTTTCAATTCCTGAAGGTTTTGGAAAGAATAAAGTTCATATTTCTTTTCAGGGGGTTGAAAGCGGTTTTGCACTCTGGCTCAATGGAAAGTATGTGGGCTACAGTGAAAACACTTTTGATCCTGCAGAGTTTGATCTGACTGATAAGCTGGTAGAGGGTGACAACAGGCTGTGCGTAAGGGTCTTTAAGTGGACCAGTGGAAGCTGGTGCGAAGATCAGGACTTCTTCAGGTTCTCAGGAATATTTAGAAGTGTATTTCTTTTGGACGTTCCTTCAACACATTTATATGACCTTAAGACAGTTCCTGTTGTTGACGAGAGCTTAAAGAGCGGAAGCCTTAAGTTTGAATTTAAGACAATGGGAAGTGGCTCTATCGACCTTAAGCTGAGCTATAAGGGTGAGAAGGTTCTTGAGGGAAATATCCCTCTTGCGGATGATGGAAATACTCATGGAAGCTGCGATGTATCAGATCCATTCCTTTGGAGTGCAGAAGAGCCAAATCTATATGAGCTTATTCTTACAGTTAAGGATGAGGCTGGAAAGGCAACAGAGGTAATAAGGCAGAATGTTGGCTTCAGGCGCTTTGAACTTAAGGATGGACTGATGCTCCTTAATGGAAAAAGAATTGTGTTCAAAGGCGTCAACAGACACGAGTTTTCCAACAAAAATGGAAGAGTACCAAGCAGGGATGAGCTCCTTACTGATATTCTCACCATGAAAAGAAACAACATCAATGCCATAAGAACCAGCCATTATCCGGATGATTCGCCTCTCTATGAGCTGTGCGATATCTATGGCCTTTATCTAATAGCTGAGAATAACCTGGAGACCCACGGAACCTGGGAACCCTATGAAAGAGGGGCAAAGGGAGTAGATTATGTCGTACCAAGAGATAATCCTGTTTGGGAAGGGGTTCTTCTTGACAGAGTAAATTCCTGTTATCAGAGGGATAAAAATCATCCTTCTATCCTGATATGGTCCTGTGGAAACGAAGCCAATGGCGGCGTGGTGCTTCATAAGATGGCATCTCTTTTTAAGGAACTGGATCAGGAGAGGCTTGTTCATTACGAAGGCCTTTTCCATGACAGGAGATTTCCAGATACCTCCGATATGGAAAGCCAGATGTATCCAAAGGCTGCAGCTATCAAACAGTTTCTTGATGAAAATAAGGAGAAGCCTTTTATCTGCTGTGAGTATTCCCATGCAATGGGCAATTCCTGCGGCGGAATGCATCTTTACACAGATCTCACAGATACAGAGCCAAGATATCAGGGCGGCTTTATCTGGGACTATATCGATCAGTCAATAACTAAAAAGGACCGCTATGGAAAAGAGTTTGAGGCCTATGGCGGAGATTTTGATGAGAGACCTAACGACGGCAACTTTAGCGGAAACGGTATCTGCTATGGTGACAGGACACCTTCACCTAAGATGCAGGAGGTTAAGTTCAATTACCAGAACATCTCAGTTGAGTTTGATAAAAATGGTAAAAAGTTCAAGGTCATCAACAAGAACTTATTTGTAAACACTGACACCTTTGATTGCTATCTGATACTTAGAGTTAATGGAATAGAGAAGATGAGGGAGAAGATGGATGTTAGCGTGGGCCCTCTTTCTTCCAAGAGCTTCAATGTGCCAACAAGAGTAAGTGATCTGGTATCGTGTATGGATGATGCAGAATCACTAAAGGATAGCTTTACTGAGTATGTTTATACAGTTTCTTTTGTGCTTAAAGAAGATACTCTTTGGGCTGCAAAAGGCCATGAAGTAGCCTTTGGTCAGACCGTGCTTAAAGGCGACTTTAAAGCACATACAAGTTCTCTTCCCCTTAGATTTGTCCAGGGCAACAACAACCTGGGAATTTACGGACAGGACTTTTCATGTATGTTCAGTTATCCTAATGCAAGCCTGGTATCCTACGTGTACTTTGGCAGGGAGGTGATGATCAAAAACCCTCTTCCTAATTTCTGGAGAGCACCGGTTGATAATGACAATGGCTATATGATGACAAGCAGGTATTCTCAGTGGAAGATAGCAAGTCTTTATCCTACGCTTAGAAGGCCAGATGCACCATTTGTGATGCCAGATGTTATTCCTGGTCCAAGTTCCATCACCATAAGGTACACCTACTTTATGCCTACAACTCCTGAGAGTGAGTGCCATGTAAGCTATGAGGTGTTTGGAGATGGAACCATCAGATGTGAGATGGATATGGATCTTAATAAAGACCTTGGCGATATGCCAGAGTTTGGAATGATATTTAAGCTTTCAGCTGACTTTGATCAGGTGAGCTGGTATGGCCTTGGACCGGAAGAAACCTATGCTGATAGAAAAAGAGGTGGAAAGCTTTCGCTATATCAAAATCAGGTCAGCGACAATATGGCCAAGTATCTTGTTCCTCAGGAATGTGGAAACAAGTGCGATGTGCGATTTGCCAAGGTCACTGATAAACGTGGCAGGGGAATGATGTTCTTTGGAAAACCATTTAACTTCAGTGCTCTTCCCTATAGCCCCCATGAGCTTGAAAATGCAATGCACCCATACGAGCTACCAGATGTGCACTACACCTATGTGAAAACATCACTTATGCAGATGGGAGTTGCAGGAGATGACAGCTGGGGATCAAGGCCACATGATGAGTACAGGCTCCCAAGTGAAGGAAAACTAAAGTATGATTTCTACTTCAGAGGGATCTGATAATAGAATATTCACTGAATTTTGAAGTGTGCCCCGGATGCTTTTGGTATCCGGGGCTTTTTTGCCTTTAGAGACCTGTGAAAGCTAGACATTTTGGCGCCTATATGTGATAATCAAATAGTGTGTTAAAGGCCCTGCAAGTGATGCAGGGCTTAGTTTTAAAGTAAAGGGAATGGGGAAATGGAGCTGAAAGAACTTTGCAAAAAGGCAAAAGCTGCTAAGTATGAAGTGGCAAGCCTTACTACTGCACAAAAGAATGACGCGCTAAACTTTATAGCAGATGAACTTGTTGCAAATAGTGACAGGATCATAAGTGCCAATGCTGTCGATGTAAAAAAAGGACAGGAAAATGGCATGCACAAAGGCCTTATTGACAGACTTCTTCTTGATGAAAAGAGAATAGAGGCTATAGCAGAGGGGCTTAGGCAGGTGGCAGCTCTTCCTGATCCTATAGGCCAGGAGATCGAGCATTTTGAAAGGCCAAACGGACTTAAGCTTAGAAAGGTAAGAGTTCCACTTGGAGTCATAGGCATAATATATGAATCAAGACCAAACGTGACAGCAGATGCATTTGCACTTACATTCAAGGCTGGAAACACAGTTGTGCTTAAGGGCGGAAGCGATGCAATAAACAGCAACATTGCCATTGCGGAAGTATGCAGAGATGCTCTTGAGAAAAAGGGCATTACCCCTGATGCCATCCAGCTTATAGAGGACACTGATAGAAAGATCACCGCTGAGTTTATGAAGATGAACGAGTATGTTGATGTGCTCATTCCAAGGGGAGGAGCAGGGCTTATAAGGTTTGTAGTCGAAAACTCTACTATTCCTGTTATTGAGACAGGCAGTGGCAATTGTCATATTTATGTAGATAAGGAAGCTGACTTAAATAAAGCGATCCCGATCATAATAAATGCCAAGACTCAGCGAATTGGCGTGTGTAACGCGGCAGAATCCCTTATCGTTCATGAGGATATAAGAGATTCATTCTTACCACTTTTTGCAAAGGCAATGAAGGAGCACAAGGTGGAAGTAAGGGCTGATGAGGCAAGCAAGTCTTATATAGAGGATGCTTACGATGCAACAGATGAAGACTTTGGAAAAGAGTACCTTGACTACATCATCTCTGTTAAGACAGTTAAGGGTGTAGATGAAGCAATAGAACATATAAACAGATATAATACCGGACATTCTGAAGCCATAATCACTGAAAATGAAGCTACTGCAAAGCGCTTCCTTGACCGCGTGGATGCTGCCTGCGTATATGTCAATGCATCCACAAGATTTACCGATGGCTTCGAATTTGGATTTGGAGCTGAGATCGGAATAAGTACCCAGAAACTCCATGCCAGAGGACCTATGGGACTTAGAGAGCTAACTTCCTATAAATACCAGATCTATGGAGAAGGGCAGATCAGAGGATAAAATGAGCGATTTACAATACATAGAAGATAGACAGCATATAATAGATATCGCCAAGGAGCTTAACGAAATAGGGCTTCTCGTCAGAACCTGGGGGAACATAAGCTGCAGGATCGACCAAGATCACTTTCTTATTACTCCAAGTGGTATCAGGTACGAAGATCTGACTCCGGAGATGATCGTTTTAGTTGATCTTAGGGATATGTCCTATGAGGGAGACTATAAACCCTCCAGTGAAAAGCTGGTCCATGCAGCTGCTTACAAGGCAAGAAAGCATTGTGATTTCATAATCCACACACATCAGGTTTTTGCTTCCTGTGCTGGAACTCTTGGTATAAAGAAAGTCTTTTCATATTTTGAAGATGAGGACGTTACTATCCCTGTTGCGTCTTACGCACTTCCTGGAACGCAGCAGCTGGCAGACAATGTAACAAGGACACTAAATAGATTTAAATCTTCAAATGGGATAATCATGTCTAACCATGGAACACTATGTCTGGGCGAAACATCTAACGAAGCTTTGTTTGAAGCCGAGATGATGGAGACAGCCTGCAGAAACTTTTTAGAGGACGTGTGCAAGATGGATATGCCTCATGGCGTAGAAGAGATGTTTTCTTCCCACCTTGAAAATGGAGATATAGTCTATGATATAAAGGACACTCCTGAGAGGGTAAAGACAATACACAAGCAGGTTTATTCAAAGAGGTCAGACATACAGTATATAGTTCACAATAAGTCGGAGGCTGTAATGATGGTATCAAGAAGAGCCAATCATATGAAGCCTTTATTGGACGATTTTGCCCAACTTATCGGTGTTTCTGTTAAGATCTCATCAAATGAAGGTGAGATATATCACAACATTAAGAAAAAGGTCAATGTTCTTTTCGTACCAAATGATGGAGCATACTGCTTTGGCCCTACAAGAGATGATGCGGAGGCAGTGGCTATGGTACTTGATAAAGGATGTATTGCCTACATTGCAGCAATGAGAAATGGCGAGGGACATTATCTTTCACTGTTTGACTGCATCAAGATGAACCGCAATTACAGAAAGAACTATTCAAAGCTTGCTGACACTGTTAAACATGAGGAAAAAGAATGATCAAAAGACCTGAAAATATCAAAGCCGGAGATGTGATAGGCATTACAGCACCATCTTTTGGTGCAGCTATAGAACCTTATAGCCTTCTTATTGACATAGCTGAGGACAATATAAGAAACAGAGGCTACAGGATCGTTGAGGGGAAGACAGCAAGGCTTGGAGATGGAATTGGCATCAGCACTGACCCAAAGGTCTGCGCTGATGAGCTTATGGATTTTTACAAAAGAGATGATATTAACGCCATTATTTCTGCAGGCGGCGGAGAGCTCATGAATGAGACCATAACTTATGTGGATTTTGATGAGCTTAAACAGTATAGACCTAAGTGGTATGTTGGCTATTCTGATAATACAAACTTTCTCTTTCCGCTTGTAACAATTACAGGAGTTCAGGGAATTTATGGACCATGTATAAATGGTTATGCCAAGGTTTGGGAAGCTACTGAAAAAGATGCATTCGCGATCTTGGAGGGGACAAAGAGTTCTTTTGAAGGATACGATAAGTTTGTAGAGCCTTCTATGGAAATGGAACCTCAGATAGAAGAGTATACTGATGAGTATTTAAGAGCTCCTTATGATCTTAATGCTAAAAGAGAACTCGTATCATATTTCCATGATGGAAAAAAGCTTGAACCTGCCGGTGACAGACATATAGAAATGCAGGGGATATTGCTTGGAGGATGCCTTGACGTATTGGCCAATCTCGTAGGAACGAGATTTGACCGCATGAAGGAGTTTGTGGCGCAAAACAAAAAGATAATCTGGGTATTAGAAGCCTGCGACCTTAATCCAATGTCGATCAGAAGAACAATCTGGAATCTAAAAGAGGCAGGGTGGTTTGAAAGCGCAAGCGGTTTTATCATTGGAAGACCACGTGCCTCCTGGAAACAAGACATGATGGGCGCTGATCAGTACAATGCTGTTACTGGTGTGATTGGAGATCTTTCAGTACCTGTAGTGATGGATGCAGAGATAGGGCATATTGATCCAATGCTTCCGATCATTCTAGGAGCAGGTGCTAATGTATCTGCATGCGGCAACAGCCTTTTGATCAAATATCAGTAATGTTTTGATCAGATATCTACAATATTTTATAATGATTTAATGTGCAATTCCGATTATTGCGTATATAATATAGTTACTTGATAAAAAGTGTTATGGAGGGCATTTTTATGAAGAAAACTGTTAGTGTATTTTTATGTGTTATCCTTGCTTTATCCTTGTTCCTGGTATTGCCTTCAGATAAGGTGTATGCAGGAAGCGAAATTCCTGAATATTTTGATTTTGGATTCGGAACAGTCAAGATTCCAGCAGGCGGACAGCAGAAGATGTGGCTTAGATCTACTTATGATTACAACTACTACATCGAAGGAAGCACCAGTGATGCCACATACCTGGAATGTGATTTTAAGCAAGGATCAAGGGATGTAGTCATCCATATTGGTGAAGATGAACAGGGGAAAAATGTCTTCTTCCATTTCTATGTAAGTGATGAGAGAGAACAGAACAAAGATATTCATGATTGCGTAGAAGTGTATGTACAGAATATACAGCCAACTAATCAGACTCTGGCTGTTCCGATTGCTCGTGGTAAGACAGGAAACCTTATTCAAACTGGAAAGGTATCAATGCTCTATAATGACAAAAATGTTCCTATGGCTTCATTTTCACTTACCAAGGGTGAGGGACATATGGCAAGCTACGGGCAGTCAGGCGTTGTAAATAACGGAGCAAACTATATAGCCCTTATAACCGGCGCTAAATATGCTACTCCTGTAATATCTCCTTCAGATAAAGAGGTAATGAAGGCCAATGGTATTGCGGGTGTTTCTGTTAATGGTAAGTTTATCGATTGGCCATAAATAAAGGTATTATAAAAGGCAGCTCATTGTGAGCTGCCTTATTTTTTAATTAGCTGATTTAACTTTCATCCAGGCGTCGTTGTAAAGTTTGTCTCCGCTGTCTCCAAGATACTTAAAGGCCTCAAGCTTCATTGTGGAAAGATCTGGGAAAGCTACCTTGGATCCCTTTATATCTTCATCTTCAATGTTGTTTTGAGCTTCTGTGTTTGGAGTGGAGTAGGTGATGTACTCAAAATTCTTAAGGGCAATATCGCCTCTGCACATGAAGTCGATCCATTTTTCTGCGTTTGCTACGTTTTTGGATCCCTTGGTAATAACCCATGAATCGATCCAGATATTAGAGCCTTCATCTGGAACAACGTACTCCAGATCTCTGTTTTCCCTTACTGTATAAATTGCTTCTCCGGAATATATAACGCCAAGAGCAGCTTCTCCGCCGATCATCTTGTCTCTGACCTGGTCGATGACATAGGCCTGTACAAGAGGTTTCTGTGCAATAAGGTCCTCTGTAGCCTTTTCGATTTCAGAAGGATTTGTTGAATTTAAAGAGTAACCGTTCTTAATAAGCGCAACCATGTAAGCATCCCTTACGGAGTCCTGCATCAGGATCTGGCCGCTATACTTGGGATCCCAAAGGATATCCCAGCTGTTTACAGGGTCAGTTACCATGGTCTTATTGTAGAGAATACCAACTGTACCCCAGCAATAGGGGACTGAATATCTGTTGCCTGGATCAAATACCTCTGAGTTTTTAAAATACTCATCGCCGATGTTTTTGGCATTGGGGATATTGCTAAAATTAAGGGGCTGTATCATGTCCTTTTCGATAAGTTTTTGGATCATGTAGTCTGATGGGCAGATAACATCGTAAGCGGAAGTGTCCTGAGCAAGCTTGGCATACATGATCTCGTTGGTCTCAAACATATCGTAGACTACGTCGATACCTGTCTCTTCCTCGAACTGTTCGATCACATCTTCGTCGATGTATTCACCCCAGTTGTAAACGTAAAGCTTGCCATTGTCGCCCTGTGAAGATGTGCCGCCGCAGGCTGATAAGCATCCGATCAGCATGGCTGATGCAAGTAATGCAGATATAAGTTTCTTTTTCATAATCCTCTTATTTCTCCTTGGTTTTATTATTAGGTGATCTGTATATGATCATCAAAAGAGTCAACACAACTATAAATATTATAGCAGAAAGGGCGTAGATTTCAGGCTGGATTCCTCTTTTTACCTCGTTGTAGATAAGAGTTGATAAGGTTTCAAAACCTGAGCCTTTGGTAAAGTACGTAATGATAAAGTCGTCCAGGGACATGGTAAAAGCCATGAGTGCTCCTGACACTACACCAGGCATGATGTCTGGCAGCATGGTCTTTCTGAATGCATAAAATGGAGTTGCTCCAAGATCAAGTGCAGCCTCATATACATAGAAGTTAAGGCTCTTTACTCTTGGCATGACACTTAACATTACAAAGGGGATATTAAAGGTAATGTGCGCCAAAAGGATAGTAGTAAAGCCTGATCCGATATGAAGAAATCTAAAGAGCAGCATCAGCGATATACCAGTAACGATATCAGCATTGATCATTGGTATATTGGTTATTCCCATTATGACGGAGCGAAGCTTTGAACTGAGCCCTATCATGGCAATACATGTGATGGTACCAATAATGGTTGAAAATATGGTGGCCAGGATAGCAATCGAAAGCGTATTAACAAGGGCGCTGGCAACTGCCTGGTCGGAAAAGAGCCTTGTGTACCATTTAAGCGTAAAGCCTCCCCATTTAGCTCTTGATTTACTTGAGTTAAAAGAAAGGATGATGAGCGTAACTATTGGAGCATACATAAAGATAAGGATAATGCCAAGGTATATCTTTTCAAAAGTTTTTTTCATCAGAATATACCCCCTTCCTTATCAGAAATGCTCTCGATGATCATGTTAAGAAGGATGAATATCATCAGAACTATTGATAACCCACTTCCAAGATGCCAGTCGTAAACCTGGGTAAACTGCTGCTCAATGATGTTACCAATAAGAAGGATCTTGGATCCGCCCAGCATGGTTGAAATTGCGAAAGTAGTAAGGGCAGGAATGAACACCATTGTTATACCGCTGATGATCCCGGGCACAGATAGTGGAAGAGTTATCCTAATGAACGTCTGAACTGAATCAGCACCCAGATCTCTTGCTGCATTTATTACATTATCATCAATCCTTGAAAGTGAGTTGTAAATAGGAAGGATCATAAATGGCAGGAAGTTATAAACCATACCAAGCACGATGGCTCCTGAAGTATTGATGATATTAATGGTTGGAAGATGTAAAAACTCAAGTACAGTATTTATTACTCCCTTACCCTCAAGAAGGGTCATCCATGTAAGAGTCCTTAAAAGGAAGTTCATCCACATAGGC
>JAEEGL011274557.1_pt1 | contig 11118 bp, 16 predicted proteins | sample 9134231 | NCBI WGS metagenome assembly JAEEGL01 (sample SAMN16246548, study PRJNA631951) | gut metagenome | biome: gut microbiome; feature: rumen; material: fiber-attached | host: Bos | place: Iran: Karaj | collected 2018-10
CGGGTTTACCAACAATATTAGCGTTCTTCTCATCTCCGAACTTAGCCGTCTTGGTCGTAATGTGGATGATGTACTGAAGAATGTGATGCTCTGTAAGGAAAAGGGACTCAACATCTACTTTCAAAAGGAGGGATTGTCGATTTTTGATGATTCCGGCAAAGAGTCTCCCTTCCTGACGATCTTTATTGCCGTCCTAGGAACCTGCGCCCAGATGGAAAGAGAGAATATCCAATACCGCTTGCAGTCTGGATATAAGAACTTTCGTGAGAAGGGCGGGAAGGTTGGACGGAAACCAGGGTCATGTAAATCTGAAGAAACCAAGCTGATCGAATACCGTGAAGTTATATCGCTGTTGAAAAGAGGATACAGCGTAAGGAACACGGCTAAACTGACCGGCTTTGGAATATCAACCGTACAAAGAGTTAAAAATCAATTTGGCTTATGAAGACTTATAGCATAAACGTCCATTTCGACATGGTTTATTCCTGTGAAGTGAAGGCAAAAACACAATCTGAAGCTGAAAGAAAGGCAGAACAGATGGCCGAGAATGCACCCCTGGAAGAACTGGAGTGTACCGGATCCAATGTCTGCTCATACGAAATCAATTAAACACTAACGAATATGGAACAGATTTGCAAACTTGAATTGGCGGGGGTTGTCGGTCGTAGCACTATCACGCCTATCCAGAACACAAAGGTTGCTCATTTTTCACTTGCGACCGAATATGCATACAAAGGAAGGGATGGTGGTGCAATTATCGACATCACCTGGTTCTCTTGTACAGCCTTTGAGGGTCCGAAGATAGCACCACTCGAAAGGATCCAGAAAGGCAGCAAAGTACATCTCATCGGAAGGGTAAGGATGCAGCGATATACCGACAATACCGGCTGCGATAGAACCAACTGGGAAGTAATCTGCAACTCTTTAGAAATCGTGGAGGGCTGAGCTATGAAGACTTATTACATAGATTACATTAGCAGCACTGACCACGATGTCTGCCACGTTTGGACTGAAGCTAATTCCGCCGAAGAAGCCCGGAGCGAGGTAGAGTCTGAATACTGGGATATTGAAGAAATCATATCAGTCCGTGAAGGGAGGTGATGCTATGAAACCAGGAGACAGAATCAAGGTTATCAGAATGAACGATGATGGTGGGAAGGATTGGCAAGCAAGGGAGCTCAATGGTAAGACCTACACCATCAGCTTTATTGATTCCATGGGTCAGATACACCTCGAAGAGACCGGACTTGCACTAATCCCCGGCATAGATAGTTTTATGCCGGTGTAGAAAAGAGAGAAAGGGGGCGCCAACGCCCTCTTTCTTTTTGTATTCGGGTTATTATGGGAAATCGTTATATTTGTAAGCATCAGCGATAATCCCTGACAACAAAAAAACTACAATAATGAAAGCAATCAGACTAGTTCTATCAGCCCTGCTGGCAATCCTTTTCACTTCCGGATGTAGCCAGGAAGAACAGCAGGACATCCTATCAAGGTTGGATACCCTTGAAAAAGTAACCATAGCTTCCATCCAAGGGCAATTGGCGACAATTAATAGCACCATTGGCTCTCTTCAGGGGACCCAGACGCAATTGGCGGGATATGTAACCTCTCTTCAGACTACAGTAGGAGGGCTACAGGGTGATTATAGCAGCTTGCAAGCTCTGGTTAATTCGTTAAAAGATAAGGATGACTCATTTGCGGGTGAATTAAAGTCGCTTAAAAATTATATAGACCAGTGCGACGGGGATGTAAAGGCGTGGGTGGAAAAGTCTTACACCTCATTGGAAAAGTTTAATACTCTTCAAGAGACTGTTTCTGGAATCAATACAAGCATTACGACCATCAACGGAAGGCTTGATGCCCTGGATTCCAGCACGCAGAAGATTGCTGCTGACCTTAAAGAGAAGACCGACACCCTAACCAACAGGCTAAGCAAAAGCCAGGTTGAAATTGAGGGCATCAAGAAGGACCTGAAGGCCTTGCAGGATGAGATGGATTCGGTTAAGGCACAGATTGCTGCAATCGTTTCCTCCGTCCAGTCGGTAGTGGTGGTCCCGGACTATTCGGACGGGTCAGTGAAACTTTCGAAAGCGGCAGACAACGAGATACGTTTCGAGCTTTATCCACTCGCTGCCGCAGAGTCGATAGCAAAGACGGGGCCGTCAATCCTTTCGCTGGATTATGTGGAGACTCAGACAAAGAGTTCCGAGGATTTTGTCAATCTCCCGATTACAGAGGTGGCTTTTACCGGAAAGACAGTTCTCGTGACAGTCGATGGAACTGGCCTTCCTGATACAATTATTGAAGGCACAAAGACGGCCAGTGCCCGCCTGAGGATTTCGGATGGGGCCGTCACACGCAGCTCCGAGTACTTCCCGATTTACAGGCAGGAAGCAGGCTCACAGCAAAGTGATATTGCAGTAACTGGAGAGGCAGAGCATATTTCAGCAGTAAGTGCCGTACTGGCAGGCAAGGCAAATCTGGGCTCCACTGTTGCCTCTGACTTGAAAGTCGGCTTCCAGTATTCCACTTCTGCGGGCATCCTGCCTTCCAATTCTACGACAATCGAGGCTACGGATGCCGATGCAAGCTACAATTATACCACGCCCATAACCGGCCTCGAGCCAGACACAAAATACTACTTCCGCAGTTTCGTCCGCCAGAACGGCCAGGACACTTACGGCGAGACCAAGGAGTTCACGACCAAGGACGTAGCTTCGCTTCTGGAGACTAGGGACGCAAGCGGAATCGAGGCGACGAAAGCCAGTTTGAATGCAAAGCTTGATCTTACGGATGTCAAGTATTCAAGCAAGACTTACGGTTTCTACTGGGGAACTTCAGAGAACTCTCAGAATAACAGCTTGAGTGGCAATGAGATAGAAGACAATGCATACTCGGCATCCCTGACAAGTCTTTCTCCCAAGACCCAGTACTGGTACAAAGCATACGTGAAACTTGACAGCCAGACCTTCTATGGCGAGGTCAAGACATTTACGACGGCACAAGGGGTTACGAGTATCACTCTCGACAAGACATCGTTGTCTCTGGTAATTGGCGATGAGGCCACGCTTTCCGTCACTAGCGTCCAACCGGATAATGCCAATGACAAGAGTGTGACTTGGTCATCTTCCGATGCTGCAATCGCTTCCGTGGACAATAGCGGTAAGGTAATCGCTAAGGCAAAAGGCAAGGTTAGCATCAGAGCTACGGCGAATGACGGCAGTGGTGTCAATGCTGCTTGTAGTTTAATTGTATCGTCGAAATGTCCTACTGGCGCAGTTGATATGGGGATAACTACGACTGAAGGATATAAACTGTATTGGGCTACATGTAACATCGGTGCGTCAAAACCGGAGGACTACGGCGATTACTATGCCTGGGGCGAGACTACGACCAAGACGTTAAGCTACATTTGGGAGAGGTATAAGTTCGGTACAAGTAATTCAGGGCCATTCTCCAAGTATAATACAATTAGTATTTATGGTCCTGTCGATAACAAGACCGTACTGGACCCGGAGGACGATGTTGCCCACGTGAAGCTGGGAGGCAATTGGCGTATGCCCACGGATGAAGAGTGGGCGGAGCTGATAAACAACTGCACATGGACCTGGACATCTGACTACAACGGGACTGGAGTGAAGGGAAGAATCGTCACCGGCCCCAACGACAACAGTATTTTCCTTCCCGCCTACGGTATTCGGGGCGAGTTTGCCCCCGATGTCGGTTCCAGCGGCGCATACTGGTCTTCGTCTCTCGATACGGACTACCCGTACGAAGCGTGGAGCGTCTACTTCAGTTCCGCCAATGTCTATAGGAGACACGACCGCTCGCGTTACTACGGGCAATCCGTCCGCCCTGTCACAGAATAATGGGACGGCCAGGCATAAAACAATAACGATTAAAACACAGAGCCCTCGACATAACGTCCCGGGCTCTTTTTTAATCTCCACTCCCCACAACATACCTCTCAATAACCGTCCCGCTCTCATATACCCGGAATTCATCGCCGACTCGTCCATAGTACAGCCGGTTTCTCTTTGCCGCCGTTAATGCTTCTTTCAGGGACCGGTAATAATGGACGATAACGGGACGAGGCGGCGGTATCATGGCGTAAAGATAACTCAGGGATGTGCCAAAGGGAGGGACAAAGAAAAACCAGCACCGGGGAATGATGCTGGTTTTCTGGTCAATACTCAATCTTCAACTCGACATGATCCAGGAAATTATCCACTGAGACAGCTTTGATTCTCGTCCCGTGGTGTTTCCTGGCCATCTCCCTCATCTCGCGCAGGAAAATAGATTTGACGTCGGGGCTGATAATGTATGGTCCGGTATGCGTTGAAAAATCGGCATATGTCCCTGTCTGATAATCCGTGCCCAGGAAAATATTCTCATCCCAGGAATTAATAGTCTCATTACAGTCGGAGAAGCGTTTTGGATCTTCATACCAGGGGCCGTAAGTTCTCCACAGGGTATACACAAGAACTCTATCTGATGGGCGCTTAACATCAAGGCGAACATTACCCACTCCAAGCCATGCATCAAGATCCTGTTGTCCTTGGTACTGAAGTCCTAGCACTGACCAATCCTTCGTCCGGTAAAGGTGGTCAAATAATACTATTCTAATATTACTCATAACTCACCCTCCCTGCTACTTTTACTAGTCCTGGATGTGATTATGAGCTCTATCCCATAATCGTCCTTCAGGTGCTTCTTCAGTTGATAGTAAGAATCAGCCTTCCTTCTGTTCCTTGGGCATAATTCAAGTAGTTCTCGCAATTCAATCTCGAGGGTCATGCCGGTTGATATCCCTCCGAAGTGTTGTGCAAGGGTCTGAATTTCCTCCTCTATCGTAAGAGCAGGTTTTGTCGTTTCAATTTTGCTGTCCGTCGCGGGAGCAGCATCATTTTTAACTGGCTGCTGGTGTACTTCTGTCTTCCTACCAGTGCCGAATAAAGTGTTGAATATATTACTCAACATAATTAAATTTACACAAAGGACGGGGTTAAGACAGAGGCCAACGTGGTACTGTCTGTCCGTCCTTTCAAATAAGATTTTCAAGACGCAGAAATGGCTAAAACGCACATTTGACGGCACATATTCTCTGTATTGTTTTTAATCGAGAAAGTCCATATCTTTGTTGGGTAGTAAACGAACAGATTACAATGGAAACAAAAGACAAATACATCACACCAGAAACCGAGGTGCTGGAATTACATCTTGAGGGCGTAATTGCTGATAGCCATTTTGACAGTAGTAGTGGTGCTGGTATAGATGCACCTTAATGCCCTTTGTTATTGGACCAGAAAATTATAACCACCCCAAGGCAGTTATTATTTCTGCAAAGGGGTGGTTATAATTATAAAGTGCTGATTCTAAGGGATTTGGACGGAATCGGGAACTCTAACTATTGGATTGGGGGATATGGGTTTTGGGGGTTCAGGGATAGGCTCAGGGAGATAGTTATAGTTATAATATTCTGTATCCTTCAACCCTTCTTCCCTCATCGTTCTGCTGCCGAGTTTTCTTGCAGCGACGTTCGAACCAGGACTCAATTTCATTTCCCTTCGCAGTCTTTCCATAGCCATACTTATCATAGATCTTCTGTAGCATGGCCTTCGCTTCAGAAATGGTATAGAATGAGCCCGACTTGAAGGTAGATTGAATCTCTTCTTGCATCTCCAGTTCCGGGTGCAAGAGTTCCAGTTCTCTTTTGATGCCGGCTTCCTTGTATGACACTGCGCTGAGCCGGTCCAGGTCGTTAGGGTAGAATTCATTATAATAGTATTTGTACTTGAAGGGTATGAGGGTTGACTTGTCCAGCTCGCCTTTGTACTGAGGGTTTAAGGACAGGAACTCACAGTACTTCTGCATCATCGAATCAAATGTGCCGTTGAAATCCTGGTAGAACTGCTCAAGGACGGGATCTGAGACAGCGTTTGTAGCATCATCAATCGAGCACATAACCCGGCAATTCTCCAGGTACTGTTCCTTCTGAATATCCCATGCTCTGCGCTCGTTGTAGTAAGCTAGATCATTGCGAACTACCCTTAATTCATTGCTATTGCATTTAACATCAGTAACGGCAATGAAAGTCTCGGTTTTCCCGTCCTTCACTTGGCTACCTCTTCGATACATATCAGCAAGGGCAGGCGCACTATCCGGATCTTCAATCTTTGTCCTTTCATAGACGCGAATAAGCCTGTCTGTTTCCTGCATCTTCTTCTCAATCTTCTCCATAAACTCATCCCTGGTTTCATCTTCGAAGTCCTGGTTTACGTCATAGAAGAAGGTTGCAGAATAACGGAAGTGGTTGTTTGGATTCCTCTGTCTGCCAAGAATCTGCGGAAGGTCATAAGATATATCCAGTGCAAGGTGATTGTGCTTGATGTCGCTGAAGATATAGGAGTAGGCACAGGTCGAATTGAAGTCTACACCCTCGAATGCTGCTCTTGTACAGAATGTGAATGTCTTGTGCGGTTCTCCTCTCTTGGGTGCTGAACCTATTGTAAAACCCTTTGGTAGCCTTTGTCGATTCTTGTCCTGATCCGAGCACATAATGTTAACTTCGGATGGATCAAGGTTGCAGTCGTTGATGATGCTTATGATTTTCCCGACATCATTGAGAAAGAACACTGCCTCTGTCGATCTTTCCTCATGCCCGTCCACAATAATCGGTTCATCAAAATAGCCGTTGTCCCTGAACTTCCTGATGATGTAAGCTGCCGTCCCTTTTATAGATGTTTTGTATGGCACTCTCTTCAGGTTAGGTTTGTGCATGGATGATTTTTGCCAGATAAGCTTAACATATGGCAATCCCTGAAAAGCATCCACATCGTTCATATAGGCATCGAATGGCGTTGCAGACATATAGAGTACATTGGGCAGATCCTTTACGTTTTCCAGGAATTCAACCACCTGCACACCACGATAAGCCGCATCCGTAAACAGTGCCTGCGCCTCATCGACAACAACTCTGAACATGTTGATCCTGTCTCCCAATACCTGAGCAACATGCTTAAACGAATCATAGGAGACAACAATCTTCGGTGTATAGGTCTCGAATGGGCAGAAGGGTGTGGAGTTTTGGCAGTATTTGAAAGTTTCCTCTTGTAAAACGCTTACCTTAATATTTGCCAAATCCTGTTCCCTGGTTTTGAAAAGATGAATCCCAGGAAAGTCCCCAGATTCCCCTTTGCAGTACATCAACTCTCTTCTTGGGCTGCATAGGATAGTTGGGTAAGGATCTGATAGAAATAACGTCGTAGCTCCACATCCACACATAGTCTTATCCAGAAAGAATCGACCATTAGGAAACAGGTCTTCAATTTCTGGCCATTGATTCAGAAATAACATAATCTTGCCATCATTACCGTAGACTGGCATTTGAATCTCTCTGTAATCATTGTAAATACTTCTTTTTTCCATAATTCTTCTTGTTAAAAATATGTCTAGAAAGATTGGTTGTAGTATAGGGACTGCCATTGAAAACCCCTGTTGTATGAAGAATAATGTGGCCTTCAATAACCCTTACTTAACCTTTCAAATCCTAACGTGAAAGGAAATACTACAAGGGTTATTATGGCTGCTCTTTCGATTATGAGAAAGAGCTCTGCTGACATCGAACGTAGTGAGGATGTCAGGAGGAGATACTGATAGGACTTCGCTAACGCTCACTCCTATCCTGCCATCGCTTCGCTCTGTCATGTTTTCAATAATGTCAGATTTTTTCATTCTTCTTAGGGATTATGAATTTCTTGGTGAAAAAATCCGACACAACAAGCAGATCCCTATACTACTATGAATAGGTTTTGTCAGGATTTTCTTTTTCAGATAAGGAAATTGGCGGATTGGATGGAGGTATTGGCTATTTTCACTATCTTTATCCGACAAAACAAATACATCATGAAACAGATCCTCTTGGCCATAGTTGCTGTATGCCTTTCATTTACAGCACTAGCACAATCAAATTCCTCCAAGGCTACAGATAACGCGAACGATCCCAAGGCCACGTATAAGCTTTATCCAACGCAGAATTTGTGGACCTTCTTGAAACTTAATACTGCGAATGGAAAGATATGGCAGGTTCAGTTCTCTATAAAAGGATCGGAGTATAGGTATGAAACGGTTCTGAATAATATCCCCTGTGCAACCGGCGAGAAAGCAAAACCAGGCAGATTTACCCTATATCCCACTGAAAACCTCTGGACTTTCTTGATGCTGGACCAGATAGACGGAAAGGTTTATCAAGTGCAATGGGCCCAGGATGCGGAGAATAGGGGTATATTGTTAATAGAGTAATATGAACAGGAGCTTATTCTTACAGGCCTTTACAAAGTTTTTCCTGGGTGTTATCCTCCTGGGGCTACTCATATTTCTCCCGGCGTGGTCTCTGCACTACTGGCAGGGATGGCTTCTGATGGGCATTCTTTTCGTGCCGATGTTCTTGGCAGGTATCGTAATGATGGTAAAGAATCAGGATCTGTTAAGGAAGCGACTCAATGCTAAGGAGAAGGAAGATGAGCAAAAGACGGTTGTAGCTTTGAGTGGATTGCTCTTCATTCTGGCTTTTATAGTAGCTGGATTGAACTGGAGATTCGACTGGTTTGTATTACCTGATTGGGTTGTATGGATTGCCGTCGGTCTATTCCTGGCTTCGTATCTCGTGTATGCTGAAGTCCTACGCGAAAACACTTATCTCTCCCGGACCATCGTAGTGCAGGATAATCAGAAAGTCATCGATACCGGCCTATATGGAATTGTCCGCCACCCTATGTATATGGCGACTACGATTCTGTTCCTGTCCATGCCGCTTGTCCTTGCCTCTCCCATATCCTTCGTTATTATGCTTGGTTATATTCCAGTCATCGTCAAGCGGATCAAAAATGAAGAAGTCGTACTGGAAGAAGGGTTGGAAGGATACAAGGACTACAAGAAACGGGTGAAATATAGAATGATTCCTTGCATCTGGTAGATTGCTATCAAGCATTTTCACTATCTTCGCAGTATTATGAAGAAGACCGTCAGATACCTATTCCTGGTTGCCCTGCTGTTTACTGTGGCTGGAGCTTTTGCCGTGTCATGTCAGAAAGGTGGTGAAGAAGAAGTTCCCGCGGTTGGCGCTGGATATCAACCCCAGATTCAGCCGTCAGTCAACCCTGAGAACAACACATACATCATCGAGGCTGATGGAACCACAATAAGTGCCACTAGTGGTGGTTATTCTTTCAGCGTTCGGGCAAGAGAGCTCACCTTCATAGGTTTCACATGCTACCTTATCAACAAAGAGAAGTTTTACTTTTATAATGATTGCAACCTGACCCTTCACGGCGATAATAAGTTCACTTTGGCCAATGGAGGAGTATTTGGCGGCCGTCACATCACCTTGTCGGGGAATGGTAGCATCACAATCAAAAAGCCAAACCTTAATGTCACAACTTACAATAGTATGTTCTCCGCAGCTGAAGGATACACATTAACATCCTCCGGCAAGAAAGACGAGGGGAATGGCTATCAATCTTGCACATGGACTGTGGATTAGAGCAAGTAAAGTGTATGAAGAAAATCCGGATAACAGCCATAAGAAAAGCATCATATCCCGACTTGATGGCCCAGTACGAGAATCCCATCGAGCATGCATGTGATGTTCAGGAAGGCCAGCAGTGGATCTCGGTAGATGGTAAGTGTCCGGATGGTATGTGTCCGGAAGCTTGGAAGTCTATGAGGGAATTTGTGGAGGCTCTGTCACGTGGAGAGGGTAATTTCTTCGATGGCTGGATGAAGAACCCCCTGAGTGCGATGATAAGCTGCAACGACGGATTCAGACCAGTGAGTTTCTATCTGGAGGTAATAGAATAAAATGTGTTAGATTAATATACTAATTCCTCAATAATCTAATTATATGGATTACCGTGCAGAAGCCATAGAATGCGTTAGAGATTGTGTTCTCCCAATTCATCAGCAAATATATGCCAAGTATGACGGGGATTTCGACAGGATTTATTCGGAAGGATACAATAGCAAGTCGTATCAGGGCAGGGTGATTGAGCCTGGGAAGGTTTACGAGCTGAGTTATCTTGAATGTTCCTGCCCCAAGGTAAAGTGTGGGCTCAGGAGTAATCCGGAGCAATGCGAATGTTCCAGGCAAAGCATATTATTCATTCTCTCGCAGCTTGAACCTGACAGTCGGTTCGATGTCCGGATTGAGAATACGATACTCCGAGGGGGTGAACGCTGCACTTTCAGGATAATAAGACATGCTGGTATGTAGCCATACAAGTATAATTCCAATTTATCTTTTAGATGACCCTCCCAGAAGCCATAGTCTACCTCCTCGCTTCATCCAACCACGGCATGAAGACTGACCAGATTGCAAGCCTGGTAAATGAGAAAGGTTTATACAGGAGACGAGATGGAAAGCCGGTGGATGGAAGACAGGTTTATGCAGTAGTTATGGCCCATCCTGATACGTTCGTCAAGAGTGAGGGATTGATACGGTTGATGATATAAAAAAAGCGCAGAGACTTCATACGGTCTCTGCGCTAATTCGATTAGTACTACTCCTGCTGCTTCGGTTTGCGGCCACGAGGTTTGGACATGAGCTTAATACCATAGGTACTCGCTTTTCGGTAGATGAGCTGGGGGTGTCGTTCCATCATGAGTCCTATGGTCTGAGCATCCGGAGTCTCCAAAGTTGCAGCAAGTTCGGCCAATTTCTCGGTATCTTCATCAGTCCAGGGGCGACCACGACCATCGGATTCTGGTTCATGATCTTCCTCCGAATCTTGAACATGTCGATTACGGTTTTTCTGTTTAGGGACCACATCTGCCTCATGAGCATTACCTACTATCTCGAAGTGCAAGTATTCCTCCTCGCTGATAACCACTTCCAGAACATCATCGGGGAGAGCTGCCTTACGCTGCTTAGTGAACTTGATGTAGCGATAGCCCTCACCACGTGCACTAAAATTCAGCATGAGAATGTTGTGGGCATAGCGAGCGATATTAGCAGAACCGGCCAGAAGTGAGTTGTCCAAAGTGTGCCCTTCAGGGGTCTTGCCGATATGATCCACTACCACAAAGGTTATGGTGTGCTCAGAAGTGCGCTGGATCTTC
>JAEEGL011483796.1_pt1 | contig 11118 bp, 6 predicted proteins | sample 9134231 | NCBI WGS metagenome assembly JAEEGL01 (sample SAMN16246548, study PRJNA631951) | gut metagenome | biome: gut microbiome; feature: rumen; material: fiber-attached | host: Bos | place: Iran: Karaj | collected 2018-10
ATAACGGAACGTCCGGAATAGTCGACGCGTTTGCCGAGCAGGTTCTGACGGAAACGTCCCTGCTTACCGCGGAGCATCTCGGATAGAGATTTGAGCGGACGGTTGTTCGGACCCGTGACTGCTTTTCCGCGTCTGCCGTTGTCGATGAGAGCGTCGACGGCTTCCTGGAGCATACGCTTCTCGTTGCGTATGATGATCTCCGGAGCGTGGAGCTCGATGAGCTTCTTAAGTCTGTTGTTTCTGTTGATGACGCGGCGGTAAAGGTCGTTCAGGTCGGAGCATGCGAATCTGCCGCCGTCGAGCTGTACCATCGGTCTGATCTCCGGAGGAATGACCGGGATCACGTCGAGGATCATCCACTCGGGACGGTTTCCGGACTTGCGGAAAGCCTCGACTACTTCAAGTCTCTTTATAATTTTGAGCTTTTTCTGACCGGAGGAAGACTCGAGTTCTTCCTTGAGCTCTTTTGAAAGCTCTTCGATATCGATGTCCTGAAGAAGGATCTTTACGGCCTCGGCGCCCATTCCCGCCTTGAAGTCCTGGTCGTATCTTTCACGGTAGGATCTGTATTCTGCGTCGCTGAGAAGCTGACCTTTGAGGAGCGGGGTCGTGCCCGGATCCGTTACGATGTAGCTTGAGAAGTAAAGCACGCTCTCGAGATGCTTCGGGGAGATGTCGAGAAGGGTGCCGATCCTCGAGGGGACCGCGCGGAAATACCAGATGTGGGATACGGGAGCGGCGAGCTCGATGTGTCCCATTCTCTCACGGCGGACCTTTTTCTGTGTCACTTCGACTCCGCACTTTTCGCAGATCTTGTTCTTGTGGCGGATCCTTTTATACTTTCCGCAAAGGCATTCCCAGTCCTTGGTCGGACCGAAGATACGCTCGCAGAAAAGTCCGTCGCGCTCCGCCTTGAGCGTACGGTAGTTGATAGTTTCGGGTTTCGTCACCTCGCCGTAAGACCAGCTTCTGATCATCTCGGGTGACGCCAGACCTATCTTAATAGAATCAAATGTATTGCGTTCCATCGGCATTATACCTCATTAATTTGAATTTTGGGGTTTGAGGGGCGGAGCATATCACTCGTCGCCGTAGTCTTCCTCATAATCACCGGAGTCGAGCCCGATGTCGAAAATATCGGTCGTCTCGCCTTCGGGATGCTCATCCGTATAGGAGTCGTAGATGTCGTCTGTCTCGACAGTCGCGCCTACGTCCTCGGATGTGAACTCGCTGTCGCGGCGGCGGTGCGGCATCTGAGGAATATCGTCCTCGCCGAGCTTCGAGAGTTCTATCTCGTTGCCGTCGCGGTCAAGCACGCGCACGTCGAGCGCGAGAGACTGGAGTTCTTTTACAAGTACCTTGAACGATTCGGGAACGCCGGGGGTCGGGATATTCTGACCCTTGACTATCGCTTCGTACGTCTTTACACGACCGTTTACGTCGTCGCTCTTGACTGTCAGTATCTCCTGGAGCGTGTAAGCCGCGCCGTAAGCCTCGAGCGCCCAGACTTCCATTTCGCCGAAGCGCTGGCCGCCGAACTGAGCTTTACCGCCGAGAGGCTGCTGAGTTACAAGGCTGTACGGACCTGTGGAACGCGCGTGGATCTTATCGTCTACGAGGTGGTGGAGCTTGAGGTAGTACATTATGCCGACGGTGACGGGGTTGTCGAAGGGCTCGCCTGTCCTGCCGTCGTAAAGGATCGTCTTTCCGTCAACTACCTTGAGCTTGCCGGATGCTTTGAGTGATTCGATGTATGCTTCGTCCGCTCTTTCCTCGTCGGTCAGCTTTCTGAGCTCGACCTTCTTGGTCTCTTCGTTGACGACCTCTTCAAAGAGGCTCTTTCCGTCAACGTTCTCGAGCGGGAGGATGTCGCGTCCGATGCCCGCCATACGCAGACATTCGGTGATATCCTTCTCCGTAGCGCCGTCGAATACGGGGGTCATGATCTTCCAGCCGAGGCGTTTCGCCGCGATGCCGAGGTGTACCTCGAGCACCTGACCGATGTTCATTCGGGAAGGAACGCCCAGCGGGTTGAGCACGATGTCAAGAGGTGTGCCGTCGGGAAGGAAGGGCATGTCTTCCGGAGGAAGTATGCGCGAAACGACGCCTTTGTTTCCGTGACGTCCCGCCATCTTATCTCCGACGGAGATCTTTCTCTTCTGCGCGATGTATACTCTGATTACTTTGTTGACGCCGGGAGAGAGCTCGTCTCCTTTTTCACGGGAGAAGACCTTTACGTCGACGACGACGCCGCTTTCACCGTGAGGAACTCTCATGGACGTGTCGCGGACCTCGCGCGCCTTTTCTCCGAAGATCGCGCGGAGAAGTCTCTCCTCCGCAGTGAGCTCCGTCTCGCCCTTCGGCGTGACTTTACCGACGAGGATGTCGCCGGAACGGACTTCCGTACCGATGCGTACGATGCCGTCTGCGTCAAGATTTTTAAGAGCGTCCTCGCCCGCGTTCGGAATGTCGCGTGTGATCTCTTCCGGGCCGAGCTTGGTGTCTCTCGCTTCGTGCGAGTGTTCTTCTATGTGGATGGAAGTATATGTGTCGTTTCTTACAAGGCGTTCGTTCAGAAGGACCGCGTCCTCGTAGTTGTAGCCTTCCCACGTCATAAAGCCGATAAGAGCGTTCTTACCGAGCGATATTTCACCGCCGCAGGTAGCGGGACCGTCCGCGAGGACCTGTCCTTTTTCAACTCTTTCGCCGTAGTTTACGATAGGCTTCTGGTTGACGCACGTGCCCTGGTTGGAGCGCTTGAATTTAATGAGGTGATAAACCGTCTTTTCACCGTCGTCGCGGCGGATCGTTATCTCGTCCGCAGTAACGGATTCAACGTATCCGTCGACGTCGGAAACGACGCAGACGCCGGAGTCGACGGCGGCTTTGTACTCCATACCCGTTCCGACGATCGGGGAGTCCGTGATCATGAGCGGGACGGCCTGCTTCTGCATGTTCGATCCCATAAGAGCACGGGAGTTGTCGTCGTTCTCAAGGAACGGGATGCTTGCGGTCGCGACGGAGACGACCATCTTCGGGGATACGTCCATGTAATCGACCTGGGAATTGTCGATCTCGATGATCTCCGCTTTGTCGCGCGCCGTGACCTTGCGGTTGACGAATCTGTTGTTTTCGTCGAGAGGCTCGTTAGCCTGAGCGATGATGTAGTTGTCCTCTACGTCGGCTGTCATGTACTCGATCTGGTCCGTCACGACGCCTGTCTCCTTATCGACCTTTCTGTACGGCGCTTCGATGAAACCGTATTTGGAGATCTTAGCGTAAGTGGAGAGGTAGGAGATAAGACCGATGTTGGGTCCTTCGGGAGTCTCGATCGGGCACATTCTGCCGTAATGCGTATAGTGTACGTCTCGTACTTCAAAGGAAGCTCTGTCTCTCGACAGACCGCCGGGGCCGAGAGCCGAAAGACGCCTCTTGTGAGTCAGCTCGGCGAGAGGGTTGTTCTGGTCCATGAACTGCGAGAGCGGAGATGAACCGAAGAACTCGCGGATCGCCGTGACAACGGGACGGATATTGATAAGGTTCTGAGGAGTGAGGTTTTCGCTGTCTGTCGTCGTCATTCTTTCCTTGACGATCTTGTCCATACGGGAGAAGCCTATTCTGACCTGGTTCTGGAGAAGCTCGCCTACGCAGCGCAGACGGCGGTTTCCGAGGTGGTCGATGTCGTCCGTCGTACCGATCTCGTGGGTGAGACAGAGAAGGTAGTTGATGGACGAGAGGATATCCTCGCGTATGATGTGTTTCGGGCAAAGCTCAGCCATACGGACCGCGCAAAGACGCTTTACTTCGTCTTTGTCGTCTCCGGCTTCCTGCATTATCTCAAGAAGGACGGGGAGCTGGACCTTTTCGGACGCGCCGATGTCGGAGAGGTCGTAACCGAGTACGTCTTCAGCGAATACGGCGTTGTTGGAGAACACTTTTACTTCCGTACCGTTCAGATCGCTGATGTAAACCTCGTTTACGCAGTTCTTTTCGATCGTGCGGCAGTCTTCCTTCGTGAGGGGTTTACCGACCTCGACGTCAAGAACTTCTCCTGTGACGGGGTTGACCGCCGGTCTGGTGAGAGCGAAGCCCCTGATCCTCGGTGAGAGCGAGAGTTTCTTGTCGTATTTGAATCTTCCGACGGGAGCGAGATCGTATCTCTTCGCGTCGAAGAAAAGGTTGTTCAGAAGGATCTCGGCGCTTTCGACTATCGCGGGTTCGCCCGGACGGAGCTTCTTGTAGATCTCCTTGAGGGCCTCGTCGCGCACCGACGTGTTGTTCTCGACAGCCTGAACGTCGCATTTATCTTTTTCAAGAGTTGCGTCGAGCATGGGTTCTTTGCCGAACATGCGCTCGATGTCGTCGCGGGATTCGACTCCCATTGCGCGGATGAGCATTGTGATCGGCAGTTTGTGGTTCTTGTCGATACGGACGTGGAATACGTCCTGAGAGTCAGTCTCGTATTCGAGCCACGCGCCGCGGTAGGGAATGACAGTCGCCGTGAAGATGTGCTTCGCGGTCTTGTCTATCGTGGAGTCAAAATAGATACCGGGGGAACGGACTATCTGCGAGACGATGACGCGCTCCGCGCCGTTGATGACGAAAGTTCCCGTTTTCGTCATGATCGGGAAGTCGCCCATGAAGATCTCGGACTGCTTGACTTCTCCGGTCTCTCTGTTTGTGAGACGGACCTCGACTCTCAGCGGAGCCGCGTAGTTGACGTCTCTTTCCTTGCATTCTTCGACAGGGTATTTCGGCGTCTCGTCGATCGAGTATCCGATGAAGTCGATCGCGAGCTTGCCCGAGTAATCAACTATCGGGGAGACGTCCTCGAGGACCTCCGCCAGACCCTTCTTGACGAACCACTCGTAAGAATCCTTCTGGATCTCGAGCAGATTCGGCATGTCGATGGGTTCGTTGATCTTGGAAAAACTCATTCTTTTGTTCTTGCCGAGGATTACGGGTTTTACCATTCTGTTTACACTCCATTCCAACCAAAATCGCGACTGAAATCAATATTTTCGCCCGTCTCACCCGAGCAAAATTATTAATAATAAAGTCATTATTTTGATATAAATTTTCTTAATAAACGCATTAGCGCGCAGTTTATAATCATACACTATATTTCCTCGGATGTCAATACTTTCCTTGAAATAAAGCGTTGAGAAGCGCATTTTTTCGATTCAATTTACATAATATCCATATATATTTTACAGAAAATTTAAATGTAAATAATGTGTAAAATTCTCTGTTTTTTGCTCTGAAAAAGCAAAAGAAAACCCGCCTTCCGAGGCGGGCGAAACTGCGCGTCATTCTTCGTTGAACATGAGGGGGAAAGTGAAGAGAAGTTCTCTTATATCGCTGTAAATTTTGACAAGATCGGACGAAGGCAGCGGGTTCTCTCCCCTGCCGCATTCTATCGTGAAAGACGGTATGCCGACGACCGACGTCGCCCAGTCGGTCAGCCCTCCGAAGGCTGCGCCTCCTTCCGGCTCGCCTATGGAGTAACCCGTGACTCGGGCTACCTCCTTTGCTATTCGTTCTGACGACCCTTCACCGTATCCGCGGTATATCTCCTCCCCCTGCGTGTGCAGCGTCAGGATCCCTTTTATTCTTCGGTTGAATCTGATAAAATTGCACAGAGCGCCGACTTCCGGCTCGCTCTCGGGATATTCTCCCGAGTATCTTGAGGGCGAACCGAAGTCTTTCCCGTTTCTTCGTTCGGACTCTTTATATTCTTTAAATCCCGCGTCGTAATTGTGATTCAGATCCACCCCTCTCGCGTTCGCCTGCCAGCGGGTGAAATCCGTGCCGCCGTTCATGGCTGCGAGACGTTCTTTCAGCAGACACTCTTCGCCCGCGCCGTTTATCGCGATATCGATCCCGTCGCAGTTCAGTGCGGGCACAACGTAAATAAGCGAACGTGAACTAATATCTTTGACGGGAACTCCGTATTCCGTCTCCTCCCGCCCGGCGGAGGCCAGAAAATCATCTGCAAAGAGGAGAAGAGCGCTCGTTGTGATGTGCTCGGACGCGTGGTGCGCCCCGACGTACAAAAAAGCGTCTTTTGCGTCCTCGTTCCCGATCGCTATCACGGGGATCCCTTTTCCGAGAAGCGTTCCTCCGAGAAAAGTAAAGGAGAAGCCCGCGCGCCTTTTTGCCAGATCCCAAATGTAATCTCTCAGCGCGGTATAATCCGTCGGCTGATCCGGCACAGTCAGATCTCTTGCGTCACTCATTTTATCACCTCCGGTTCGTGAACGTTATAATTCTATGCTGCGCCGCAACCGTTAAGACTCCATTATTTACAATTTAATAAAAAAGTCCGGCGTTAATTGTGATATATTAATATCAGAATCAAATCACGGAGTTGATCTATGGACGACATCAGTATTTCCGGTCGCCGGCGCGTGAGGCTGCAGAACTGTTTTGTGTTCGCCGCGATCTTTGCCGCCGCGGTGGCCGTCAGCAGATTTTTGGATATCAAAAGCGCATCGTGGGCGTCGGACGTTATGGTGGGAGACGGCGCAGCAGGAGGCGCTGCAATCGCTTCGGTTGTGCTTTCTGTCGCCGCCGTTGCCTTTTCGGCGGGGGCACTGATATATTCCGCCGTTTACGGAGGGAGAGCAAAAGCTCTCATCGCGGCTCTTTTGTTTTCCGCGCTCGTTGTCGCGGACAGATCGTTCTATACTGTATACTGCGTCGTGACGAACGTAAAGTCGTTTTCTCAGGACGCGGGATCCGACGCATATATCAGGGTAGCGTCCGACGCCGCGACTCTTGTCGCGTCGTATTTCATAACTGCATTCGCCGCTTCGCGCAAATCTGATCCCGAAAAGTCGGGAGCGCCGCAGACAAAGCGAGCGTCGTCTCTTCTCTTTGCCGCAGTGCTGACTCTCGGGGAGACGGCATATCAGACGTACTATACCGTCCGATTTTTCGGAATGTACGACGACGTAACGTCGATCGAGAAAAGCAGTATCGCAGCAGATTATTTATTTATCCTGCTGAAATACGGAGTGATCATGTTCGGCGGAGCGCTCTTCTTTACTTATCTGATAGAAAAAATCGGGAAAAGACGGAAAAACAGCGCGGAAACTGATGACAAAAACGAAAAAACGTGATAAAATAAAATATTACAGAAAAGCGTGTTGTGCGCCAGTAAATATAATAAGAGGTAGAAAATGAAAAAAAACATCGCCCGTATCCTCTCTTTATTTCTTGCCGCAGTCACACTTGCAGTGTGTTTTGCATCGTGCGGCGGTCTGAAGAGTAAATACAATTCCTATGACCGCACCGGGAAAAGCTACGATTATGACCTTACGGAGTATATCGGCATACCCGACTACAACGGAATAGAGATACCCGATATATCATATACTCCGAGCGAGCAGGAGATCGCGGATAACCGGGTCCTCAAGCTTGCGTATTTCACACCCGAGGAGAGAGTCGACGAACCTTGCCGTAAATATGATTTCATCGACTGCGCGTATTCCTGCGAAGTCGAAGGAATGAATTACAAGCTCTTCGATTCCACGGTCGACAATTCGAGAACGTCTATATTTGTCGGAGTCGGTCACTTCGGAGTTCCCGAGATAGACGACGCTATCGTCGGAATGGCACCGGGCGATGAAAAGACGATCGAATTCACATTCCCCGAACCTTATCTTAAAGATATTACAAGCTCGGGAAGAAAAGGAACGTTCACAATAACCGTCGAACACGTCAGAAGAATGGACTTCGGCGAGGACTTTTCGAATTATACGGACGATTTCGTTCAGAGCCATTACGGGTTCGGCAGCATCGAGGAATACGACGATGAGATCGTTACCCAGCTCAAGCACGATAACGAACAGCTATTTGAAGGGTATGAGGCGGATCTCTGCTGGGAATACCTTTATGACAACGCGAAGGTTTACAAGTATCCGGGCAAAGAGCTGAAGGAAGTGAGAGACGGTATCGTCAACGCTTTTGCCGAGCAGGCAAGCGACGAGGAGCTTTCTTTCGACGAGTATATTATCAAGAACGGATATAAGGATAACGCCGACTTCTATGATAACTACGTTGAACCTTATGCAAGGACCCGCGTCAAGGAAGCCATGATACTCACTCTCATCGGAAGATGTGAGAACGTGGACGTTTCTGACAGCGAATATCAGAGCGCGCTCACCGAGTACGGCAGCTATTACGAGATCTCCGATATCGAGACCTGCGAGAAGATCGTGACCAGAGATTTCGGCTCGATCGCGAACTTCAAAGAACAGGTATTCCTGCAAAAGGCGAGGGATCTTGTCGCCTCGTCTGCGGTCAAGATCGACGCCGACACCTATTATGCAAACAAGCACGCCGGAAAGTATGAACTCTCCGAGAAGGATATCATGGACGTTTCCGATCCCACGAACGTAACGGCGATCCTTATATGGGTATTCGGTTTGCTGTCCGTCGCCGCGCTTGCAGCTCTTATAATCGGCATAGTTTTGCTTGTAAAAGCTAAAAAGCTTAAAAGACAGCACGAGGCGGAAGCCGCCGCTGCCGAGGAGAAGAGACGTATCAGGCGTGAGATGAGACAGGCTAAGAAGAAGCATCACAAAGAAACTTCCGAAGAAAGCAACGAGGAATAAAGATATTTGATTTCGGCGGCGCCGCGCATTTTTGCGCGGCGCCGTTTTTGTCATCATAAAAACTGCGCCTTTCCATATAATTTACAAGATGATTTTGCGGGAGGCGTGAGATGGAAATACTGAACGAAGAAAGAGGCAGACTGATCCGTTTTATGGCGGGGCTCGCAGTTTTCGTCTCGCTTTTTGCCGCCGCGGCGTACTTTATTTCGGTGGTGATGACGAACTATTCGTCTCAGCTCGAGGGCAAAGAACGGCCGATCCCGGTGTCTGCGCATACGGCGCTGCCGCTCCTCATAATAGATCCCGGACACGGGGGCGAGGACGGCGGATCGTCGTCCGGCGAGGTGCTCGAAAAGGATATCAATCTTTCGGTATCGAAGAATATCAGGTATCTTTGCGCGCTTACCGGTATCCCCGCAAAGGCGACGAGGGAGGACGACCGCGCGCTTTACGATATGTACGGGGATCTCGATGATTACGGAGGAAAGAAAAAAATATACGACCTGAAAAACAGGGTCAGATTCGTCAAAGAAGAGGAAGGCGGAGCGTATCTGGCGATCCATCAGAATATGTTTCCGGATCCGAGGTACGGCGGGCTTCAGGTGTGGTACTCAGGCAACAACGAAGACAGCGCCGCTTTTGCCGAAGAGATCAGACGGGCGTCGTGTTCGTATCTTGACCCGGAGAACCGCCGCGAGACGAAAAGAGCGACGTCGTCGATATACGTGCTGTATCGCGCCGAAGCGCCTTCAGTGCTCGTGGAATGCGGATTCCTCTCAAACCCGGAGGATCTTGCTCGCCTTACGGATCAGGATTACAGAAAACTTCTCTCGTCCGCGGTTTTTTCTGCGGCGGCGCGTTTTCTCACCGGCCTTGCGTATTGATTTTTCGTTCACTCTGTGATATAATTTTATTGTTGTATCGCGGCGTCGGAGACGCGCGCTTTCCGGAGGTTGAAAATGGCGGGTGTTAAAAAAGTTTATGTCTGTTCCGAGTGCGATTACCAGTCGCCGAAGTGGCAGGGGAAGTGCCCCGAATGCGGAAGCTGGAACACTTTTGTCGAAGAGACGTTTCAGAAGAGATCCGATACCAAAGCTTCAAGCGCTCCGAGAGGAGATGGCGCCGTTCGTTTTTCCGAAATGAAGAGCACGGACGCCGCAAGGACTTCAACAAAGATCGGAGAGCTTGACAGAGTGCTCGGAGGAGGACTTGTCAAGGGTTCTGTCGTACTGCTCGCCGGAGAACCGGGTATCGGTAAATCGACTCTGCTTATGCAGCTGTGCGGAAAGATGGGAGGAGACGGGCGTATAATGTACGTTTCCGGCGAGGAATCGAAAGGACAGCTCAAGATAAGGGCAGACCGCCTTTCCGTAGCGCCGGACGGGATGTTCGTCCTTACGGAAACGTCCGCGGAAGCCGTTATCGCGGAGTACGAAAAGATCGAGCCGGATCTTTTGATAATAGACTCTATCCAGACTATGAATTCCGAAAGATCAAATTCCGTTGCGGGAAGCATCGCGCAGGTAAGAGAGTGCGCGTCCATGATAATGGACAGAGCGAAACGGGACGGCGTTTCCGTGATACTCGTAGGTCACGTGAACAAAGAAGGCGGGATCGCCGGGCCGAAAGTGCTCGAGCATATGGTGGACGCGGTCCTCTATTTTGAGGGCGAAAGAACGCAGAGCCACCGCATAATACGGGCTATAAAAAACAGATACGGCTCTACGAACGAGATAGGCGTTTTTGAGATGACCGACACCGGTCTTGAAGAGATCGCAAACCCGTCGGAGATGCTTCTTGCGGGCAGACCGGACGGCGTATCCGGAAGCTGCGCTGTATGCGTTCTTGAAGGAACAAGACCTCTCGTTGCCGAGATACAGGCTCTCGTCGTGCCGAGCGTATATCCGAATCCGAAGCGCACGGCGGACGGCCTCGATTACAACAGAATGTGTCTGCTTCTCGCGGTACTCGAAAAGAGACTCGGATTAAAGCTTTCCGCATGCGACGTATATCTGAACGTAGTCGGCGGACTGAAGATCGACGAGCCCGCGGTTGACGCCGCGGTAGCAATGGCGATCATGTCGAGCCTAAAGGATATCGCGGTCCCGAAGGATCTGATAGTTATGGGCGAGATAGGTCTGTCCGGAGAATTCAGAGCTGTTTCATACGCGGGACAGAGGGCAAAAGAAGCCTATCGCCTCGGCTTTTCGAAGATCGCCGTTCCCAAGCGCGGTTCCGCAAAGATAGACGTGAAGGGCGCCGAGATACTGCCGATGAACAGTATATATAACGAACTGCTCCTGCTCACAAAATAGACTTTTGCATAATATCCCGAACGCATCAAAATAATTTTACATTTGTATAAAAACGCCGCGCCAGTGATCTGTCGCGGCGTTTCCGTTATTTTTCCGAAGTTCCCGAAAATTATTTCCCGGAAATTCATTTGTGAGTCTTGTATTTTGCGGTATTATAATGTATAATAAACTATAATTATAAT